>OKSB01003824.1_pt1 | contig 11498 bp, 8 predicted proteins | sample 1601171 | NCBI WGS metagenome assembly OKSB01 (sample SAMEA3541496, study PRJEB24748) | human gut metagenome | biome: human gut; feature: human-associated habitat; material: faeces | place: China | collected 2012 | reverse complement strand
TCATCGGGCATTATCTGAACATAAAACACTATCAATAAGTTGGAGTCATTACCAATAAATCCTTTAGTTATTTTATTTGCCTTTTATCCCCATTTCGGGGAGTGAAAACATCCTAAAGGAGAAGTTCAGTTAGCCGATAAATATCATTTGTTACGCCTTAAGTAAAACCTTAATCAAATAATTCCTCTGAAATGATAATAAGTCTGGTGAATGTATCGAAGATAATACATACAAAATAAAAATTATACTTTTAATTTGCTATACGTTATTCTGCGCGGGTTATATGCCTTTATTGTCACAGATTTTATTTTCTGTTGGGCCATTGCATTGCCACTGATTTTCCAACATATAAAAAGACAAGCCCGAACAGTCGTCCGGGCTTTTTTTTTAGAATTGGATAATCCTTATCCAGAGCATTTAATCGGTGTTGCTTTTTTCCGCTTTTCCGGCCATTTGTGCCAGGAAGTCATAGCGTTTTTGCAAATCAGCTGCAGCATCTTTCCATAACTGTTCTGCCACTTCTGGCTGCTGCGAATTCAGCCGACGGAAACGTTGCTCGTGAAGTAACGTTTCTTCCAGTGCTTCTGACGGCGGGCGTGAATCCAAGGCCAGCGGCAGTTTGCCTTCATCGGCACGACGCGGATCAAAGCGATATAGCGGCCAGAAGCCGGTAGCTGTGAGTTGGCGCATCTGGTCGTGGCTGAGTGCCAGATCGTAACCATGCTCTTCACACGGGCTATAAGCAATGATCAGCGATGGCCCCGGATACGCTTCCGCTTCCTGAATCGCTTTCACCGTCTGGTTCAGCTGCGCGCCGAGAGAAATCTGCGCCACATAAACATGACCGTACATCATCATACTGACGCCAAGATCTTTACGCGCTTTACGTTTGCCGTGCTCGCCAAATTTAGTTACTGCACCCAGCGGTGTCGCTTTCGACGCCTGACCACCGGTGTTGGAATAGCATTGCGTATCCAGCACCAGAATGTTGACGTTTTCCGTCAAACTCAATACATGATCCAGACCGCCAAAGCCGATATCGTAAGCCCAGCCATCACCACCAATCAGCCAGATTGATTTTTCCACCAGTGCATCTGCATCACGTAGCAGTTCATGTGCTTCGGCAACATCGTTGAGTTGCTGGCGTAAAGCTGCAACCTGTTCACGACGAACCTCTGGCGTGGCGTCTGATTTCAACGCCGTCAGTAATTCCGCCGGGATTTTATCGGCAAATTGATCCAGCAGACGCAGCACGCGGACACGGTGTTGATCGACCGTCAGGCGGAAACCAAGGCCAAATTCGGCATTATCTTCAAATAGAGAGTTCGCCCATGCCGGCCCACGACCGTTGGCATCGGTGGTATACGGTGTAGAGGGCAGGTTACCGCCATAAATTGAAGAACAGCCAGTGGCGTTAGCGATCAACATCCGGTCGCCATAGAGCTGAGTCAGTAATTTAATATACGGCGTCTCGCCACAACCGGAGCAAGCACCTGAATATTCAAACAGCGGTGTAATCAGCTGCGATGTACGAATATCAATACGTTCCAGTTTGCTACGGTCGATTTCTGGCAGGTTGAGGAAGAAATCGTAATTGATTTTCTCTTCTTCGACATGTTCCAGGCGAGACATCATATTGATGGCTTTAATCTCTGGATTCTGACGGTCTTTCGCCGGGCAAACTTCGACGCACAGGTTACAACCGGTGCAATCTTCCGGTGCCACCTGCAAGACATATTTCTGCCCGCGCATATCACGCGATTTCACATCCAGCGAATGCAGGCTGGCAGGGGCGTTTTCCATCGCTTCAGGCGGCACCACTTTTGCGCGAATAGCTGAGTGTGGGCAAGCGGCAACGCAGTGGTTACATTGGGTACAGAGTTCCTCTTTCCAGATGGGGATCTCTTCGGCGATATTGCGTTTTTCCCAGCGCGTAGTGCCCATCGGCCAGGTGCCGTCTGGCGGCAGCGCCGAAACGGGGAGGGCGTCACCAAGCCCGGCGAGCATCGCAGCGGTTACGGTTTTCACGAAATCAGGGGCGGCATCGGAAACCACTGGCGGTCGATTGGCGCTGTGCGGATTTACCGGTTGCAACGGAACTTCTTCTACGGATTCACGCGCCAGCGCCAGAGCCTGCCAGTTGCGTTCCACCAGATCCTGGCCTTTGCTACTGTAACTTTTGGCAATCGCACCCTGCAATTCTGCGAGGGCGCTATCGCCAGGCAGAATTTGCGTCAGATGGAAAAAAGCCATCTGCATGACGGTATTAATACGGGCCGCCAGGCCACATTCGCGGGCGATTTTCGCCGCGTTAATCACATAGAAGCGCGCTTTTTTCTGGTTTAACACGGCCTGAACTTCTTGCGGCAAGCGCGACCACACTTCATCTGCGCTGTACGGCGTGTTGAGCAGGAAAATGCCGCCAGGTTTTAAACGCTCAGCCATCTGATATTTATCGATAAACTGCAACTGGTGGCAGCCAACAAAATCAGCCTGGGAAATGAGATAAGCGGAACGAATCGGCTGTTCGCTCACTCGAAGGTGAGAAACCGTCAGGCCGCCCGCCTTTTTGGAGTCGTAAACAAAATAGCCCTGTGCGTACCACGGCGTGGAATTACCGATAATCTTGATATTGTTTTTGGTCGCGGAAACGCTGCCATCACTACCAAGGCCATAAAACAAGGCTTCCAGTTTCGCCGAGTTTGGCAGGGTGTTTTCCGGCAACGGCAGTGACAGATTGGTCACATCATCGTAAATACCAACCGTAAAGCGCGCTTTCGGTTTAGCCGCGTTGAGCTCGGCAAATACCGCCAGTACACAGTCTGGGCCAAATTCTTTGGATGAAAGACCATAGCGCCCACCAATGACACGGGGCAGAGTTTCGCGCTCGCCATTATTAAAGGCTTCTGCCAGTGCGGTCATTACATCCAGATAGAGCGGTTCTGCCTGGGCACCGGGTTCTTTGGTTCTGTCCAGTACCGCCACGCTGCGTACGGATCCCGGCAGAGCTTGCAGTAAATGTTTAGCGGAGAAGGGGCGGTACAGGCGAACTTTCAGCACGCCAACTTTTTCGCCACGGGTTAGCAATTCATCAACCACTTCTTCACAGGTGCCAATGGCAGAGCCCATCAGGATAATCACCCGTTCCGCTTGCGGATGCCCGTAATATTCAAACGGCTGATACTGACGACCTGTCGCGGCAGAGAAATCATTCATCGCCTGTTCAACATGGTCATAGACCGCGTTGTACCATGGGTTGGTGGCTTCGCGAGACTGGAAATAAGTGTCAGGATTGGCGGACGTACCGCGGATCACCGGATGTTCCGGGTTGAGTGCCCGGGCGCGATGAGCATCAATTTCGACCTGCGGCATGAGATCAAGAATCGTGTCATCGGCCAGCGGGACAATTTTATTGATTTCGTGGGACGTGCGGAAACCATCAAAGAAATGAATAAATGGCACGCGGCTTTTCAGCGTCGCGATTTGCGAAATGAGAGCAAAGTCTTGCGCTTCCTGGACGTTTGCTGCACACAACATCGCGCAACCCGTCTGGCGCACCGCCATAACGTCGGAATGATCGCCAAAAATAGAGAGTGCATGTGTGGCAACGGTACGTGCCGCTACATGCAGGACAAACGGTGTTAGTTCGCCTGCCAGTTTGTACAGCGTCGGGATCATCAGCAGCAAACCCTGCGATGACGTAAACGATGTTGAAAGGGCACCCGTCTGCAAAGCGCCATGCACGGTAGCGATAGCACCCGCTTCCGACTGCATTTCAACCACGCATGGTGTGTCTCCCCAAACGTTCTTTAAGCCGTTTCCGGCCCAGGCATCAGCCTGTTCTGCCATCGTGGAACTGGGGGTAATAGGGTAGATGGCGATAACTTCACTGGTGCGAAATGCGACCGAAGCAACCGCGCCATTACCGTCAATAGTAATCATATGACACCCTTACATTGCGCAAATGAGGGGCGCACGAAATTGCTGCGCGCCCAGTAGTAATCTTTCAATTTTAGCAAATGGCTTTCTTCTGCATTTTCGCTTTTGTGTCCCCCACATCAGCGTAATGAATGTTTTGATCAAACAGAGGGCAAAAAAATAGCCATAAAAAAGTAAAAATGCGGGGCAACGCGCAGGACAGCTCTCGACGCCGCCCTCTGTGCTGCCTATTATTTATGGCGGTGTCGTTTGGCTTGAAGATCAGAGGAAGAAAAGATGCGAGCAGCGTTTTGGGTAGGGTGTGCCGCTTTATTGTTGTCGGCGTGTAGTAGTGAACCTGTTCAGCAGGCGACTGCCGCGCACGTAGCGCCAGGTTTAAAAGCGTCGATGTCCAGTAGTGGAGAAGCAAATTGTGCAATGATCGGCGGTTCGCTTTCTGTTGCCCGTCAACTGGATGGTACGGCGATTGGGATGTGTGCATTACCCAACGGCAAACGCTGTAGCGAACAGTCACTTGCCGCCGGGAGCTGTGGCAGCTATTAATTCATTAAATCCGCCAGCTTATAAGTTAATGTCTGTTTCGCGGTCGCCAGCGTTAACTGGTTCGCGGTCAGATCCACTTGTGCACCTTCTTTCAGCATTTCGCTAATGGTGTTATCGAGTTCATTAAGCTGCGGGTTAGCGCACATCATACGGGTCATTGCCAGCCCTTTGGCTGTCAGTTCACCATTAGACAGTTTGCCTTCACCGCTAAAGCGGTTACACATGCTGCCGGAAATCATCATTTTTTCACCAAAGCTGATTTCTGGCGGATTTTTATCGCTGGTCACGGGCTTACCGTTTACGCTTTCCAGCACAAAGCGATGATGCTGTAGCTGTTCTGGCGTAACAGCAATTTTGTCATTACTTACACATCCCGCCATCAGCAGGCTTAGCGCAACAAACGCGGCTACTTTCTTCATTGTGGTTCTCAATTACAGTTTCTGACTCAGGACTATTTTAAGAATAGAGGATGAAAGGTCATTGGGGATTATCTGAATCAGCTCCCCTGGAATGCAGGGGAGCGGCAAGATTAAACCAGTTCGTTCGGGCAGGTTTCGCCTTTTTCCAGATTGCTTAAGTTTTGCAGCGTAGTCTGAGAAATACTGGTCAGAGCTTCTGCTGTCAGGAATGCCTGGTGCCCGGTAAACAGCACGTTGTGGCAGGCAGACAGGCGACGGAATACGTCATCCTGAATTACGTCGTTGGATTTATCTTCAAAGAACAGATCGCGTTCGTTCTCATACACGTCCATACCCAACGAACCAATTTTCTGATTTTTCAGCGCTTCAATTGCTGCCTGAGAATCAATCAATGCACCGCGACTGGTATTGACGATCATCACGCCATTTTTCATCTGTTCGAAGGCGGCTTCGTTCAACAGATGATAGTTTTCCGGTGTCAGCGGGCAGTGCAGAGAGATAACGTCTGATTCAGAGAACAGGGTTGGCAGATCGACATACTCCACACCGAGTTCCAGCGCCGCTGCACTTGGATACGGATCGAACGCCAGCAGACGCATACCAAAACCTTTCAGAATGCGCAGCATCGCCACACCGATTTTACCGGTACCGATAACGCCTGCCGTTTTGCCATACATAGTAAAGCCGGTCAGACCTTCCAGAGAGAAGTTAGCATCACGGGTACGCTGATACGCGCGGTGAATACGGCGGTTCAGCGTCATCATCATACCGATGGCGTGTTCAGCAACGGCCTCTGGATCATAGGCTGGAACACGGACTACTTTCAGCCCCAGTTCTTTTGCCGCGTCAAGGTCGACGTTATTGAAACCGGCACAGCGCAGGGCGATATATTTAACGCCGTGCTTTTTCAGCTCTTCCAGCACCGGGCGGCTGCCGTCATCGTTTACGAAAATACATACCGCTTCGCAGCCATTGGCAGTTTTAGCGGTTTTTTCCGTCAGCAGAAAGTCAAAAAATTCCAGCTCAAAGCCAAAGGACTCGTTCACCTGTTGCAGGTACTTCTTGTCGTACTGTTTTGTGCTATAAACGGCGAGTTTCATAAGACTTTCTCCAGTGATGTTGAATCACATTTAAGCTACTAAAAATATTTTACAAAATTTCAAATTTAATTGAAAGCTATGGCGATATTGAAAAATTCATCAACAACTATGCTTAGTGTAGGCGCAACCTTCAACTGAACGGTTAAACATGCCACAATACCCGTATTGAATGCTTAATTTTTCGCTAAATCAGGATATTAACTACCCATGCTGGGTAAATATAAAGCCGTTCTCGCGCTGTTATTACTGATTATTCTTGTGCCGTTGACGCTGCTGATGACGCTCGGGCTGTGGGTTCCCACGCTGGCGGGCATCTGGCTACCGCTCGGGACACGTATTGCATTAGATGAAAGCCCACGCATTACGCGTAAAGGTTTAATCATTCCCGATCTCCGTTATCTGGTGGGAGATTGTCAGCTTGCGCATATCACCAACGCCAGCCTTTCACATCCCAGCCGCTGGTTATTGAACGTCGGCACGGTAGAACTTGATTCTGCTTGTCTGGCGAAATTGCCGCAGACGGAGCAATCGCCAGCTGCTCCAAAAACCCTCGCGCAGTGGCAGTCCATGCTGCCTAACACCTGGATCAATATCGATAAACTGATTTTTTCTCCCTGGCAGGAATGGCAGGGAAAACTCTCTCTCGCATTAACCTCTGATATCCAGCAACTGCGTTATCAGGGCGAAAAAGTTAAATTTCAAGGCCAGCTGAAAGGGCAACAACTTACAGTCAGCGAACTGGATGTCGTCGCGTTTGAAAATCAGCCGCCGGTAAAACTGGTGGGGGAATTTGCTATGCCGCTCGTGCCGGATGGACTTCCTGTAAGTGGGCATGCTACTGCGACGTTAAACTTGCCGCAGGAACCGTCACTGGTGGATGCCGAGCTGGACTGGCAGGAAAATAGCGGGCAATTGATCGTGCTGGCACGGGATAACGGCGATCCGTTGCTCGATTTGCCGTGGCAAATTACTCGTCAACAATTGACCGTAAGCGATGGTCGCTGGAGCTGGCCGTATGCAGGTTTTCCTTTGAGTGGCCGACTGGGTGTCAAAGTCGACAACTGGCAGGCAGGGCTTGAGAACGCTCTGGTCAGCGGACGACTGAGTGTGCTGACCCAGGGGCAAGCGGGTAAGGGCAACGCGGTGCTTAATTTTGGCCCAGGAAAATTAAGCATGGATAACAGTCAGCTGCCTCTGCAGCTGACCGGTGAAGCGAAACAGGCGGACCTCATTTTATATGCCCGTTTACCTGCGCAGCTAAGTGGAAGTCTGTCTGACCCAACGCTGACCTTTGAGCCAGGCGCGTTACTTCGTTCAAAGGGAAGAGTCATCGATTCGCTGGACATCGATGAAATCCGCTGGCCTTTAGCGGGTGTAAAAGTCACCCAACGTGGTGTTGACGGACGTTTGCAGGCCATCTTGCAGGCGCATGAAAATGAACTGGGCGATTTCGTGCTGCATATGGATGGGCTGGCGAATGATTTTCTCCCTGACGCTGGCCGCTGGCAGTGGCGCTACTGGGGAAAAGGGAGTTTTACACCGATGAATGCCACCTGGGATGTCGCAGGAAAAGGTGAGTGGCATGACAGCACGATTACGCTGACCGATCTCTCCACCGGTTTCGACCAGTTACAATACGGTACGATGACGGTAGAAAAGCCGCGATTAATTCTCGACAAGCCCATCGTCTGGGTACGTGACGCACAGCATCCCTCCTTTAGCGGCGCGCTGTCACTGGACGCCGGGCAAACGCTGTTCACTGGCGGCAGTGTGTTACCGCCATCAACCTTAAAATTTAGCGTCGATGGGCGCGATCCTACCTATTTCCTCTTTAAAGGCGATTTACATGCTGGTGAGATTGGCCCGGTTCGGGTAAATGGTCGCTGGGACGGTATTCGTCTGCGCGGTAACGCCTGGTGGCCTAAACAATCACTGACCGTATTCCAGCCGCTGGTGCCACCCGACTGGAAGATGAACTTACGCGATGGTGAACTGTATGCTCAGGTTGCATTTTCTGCTGCGCCTGAACAAGGATTCCGCGCGGGAGGACACGGCGTGTTGAAAGGCGGTAGTGCCTGGATGCCAGATAATCAGGTTAACGGTGTCGATTTTGTCCTGCCTTTCCGTTTTGCCGATGGAGCCTGGCATCTGGGGACTCGCGGCCCCGTTACGTTGCGAATTGCCGAAGTGATTAATCTGGTGACAGCGAAAAATATTACGGCTGATTTGCAAGGGCGTTATCCGTGGACTGAAGAAGAACCCTTGCTGTTGACTGATGTTAGCGTCGATGTGTTAGGCGGTAACGTACTGATGAAACAATTACGTATGCCGCAACATGACCCGGCGCTGTTGCGGCTGAATAATCTCTCATCCAGCGAACTGGTTAGCGCCGTCAATCCGAAACAATTCGCCATGTCCGGGGCATTTAGTGGTGCACTGCCGTTATGGCTGAACAATGAAAAATGGATTGTGAAAGATGGCTGGCTGGCGAATAGCGGGCCGATGACATTGCGACTGGATAAAGACACTGCGGATGCGGTGGTAAAAGACAATATGACTGCGGGTTCAGCAATTAACTGGTTGCGCTATATGGAAATTAGCCGGTCATCGACAAAAATTAACTTAGATAATCTCGGTTTATTAACCATGCAGGCCAACATTACAGGTACCAGTCGCGTTGATGGTAAAAGCGGTACGGTAAACCTTAATTACCATCATGAAGAGAATATTTTTACGCTGTGGCGCAGTTTACGCTTTGGCGATAATCTCCAGGCATGGCTGGAGCAGAACGCACGTCTGCCGGGAAATGACTGTCCGCAAGGAAAAGAGTGTGAGGAAAAACAATGAAAATTTTACTGGCTGCGTTGACGTCATCTTTTATGCTGGTTGGCTGTACGCCTCGCATTGAAGTCGCTGCACCTAAGGAACCGATCACTATCAATATGAACGTTAAAATTGAGCATGAGATCATCATCAAGGCAGACAAAGATGTCGAAGAGCTGCTTGAAACTCGTAGCGATCTTTTCTGAGGTGATGATGAAGAAAACATTACTTCTTTGTGCGTTTCTTGTTGGGCTGGTAAGCAGCAATGTAATGGCATTGACTCTGGATGAAGCCAGAACTCAGGGGCGGGTAGGTGAAACATTTTACGGTTATCTGGTTGCGCTGAAAACGGATGCTGAAACAGAGAAATTAGTAGCCGACATTAATGCCGAACGTAAAGCGAGTTACCAACAACTGGCAAAGCAAAATAATGTGTCTGTAGATGATATCGCGAAACTCGCCGGGCAAAAGCTCGTAGCTCGGGCCAAACCGGGGGAATATGTACAAGGGATAAACGGTAAATGGGTGCGAAAATTTTAATAGCAAAACCGCAATATCGGGATAACGCTACAGGAGAAGGCGATTGATCTATTTTCCTGAAACAAGGTGAATATTCAAAAACTCCTGTCAAATTGCCTTTTGCCCTGAAAAATGCATAGTCAAATATCTGTTTTAACTAATTGGCGTTGCAGTACATGCAACGCCAATTAGTTAGCGGAATTTACGTCGATACTCGCCTGGCGTCATCCCAAAGCGTTGCTTAAATACCGTTGAAAAATGACTCTGGTCAGAAAATCCCCAATGAAAGCCGATGCCTGCCAGTTTTTCATCATCTGCGGCATGGCGAATCGCATCTGCACAAAAATCGAGACGACGGTTACGGATATATTGCGCGACTACCAAACCTTTATCGGCAAACATTCGGTACAAACTACGTACTGACATACCTGTCTCTCCGGCTATCCACTCCGGGCGTAATATCTCTTCGCGAATATTATCGTCTATCAACGTAACCACTTTTTGAAACTGACGTTCACGACGAGGTTGAACAGATTCCCGCTGATGAAGTACCGGGCGAAGCAGACACACCATCGCCTGTAGCGCAGCTTCACTTTCTGTTTCAGAAAGTGCCGGATTATTCATGCTCTCCTGTAACAGGCGATGACTGAGTTGCACCATGGGTAAGTCAGCGTCCAGTCTTTCTGCGCAGACAGGTTTTTGATGGGGAAAATATTGTTCCAGCAGAGTGCGTGGCAAAAGTAATGAAATCTGTTTAGAAGACTCCTGCCAGTAAAGCGAACAGGGGCGTGAGGCATCGAGTAACGTAATATCGCCAGCGCCAATCTGCACCTGACGCTCATCCTGCTCCATTATTGCCTGACCACTAAGCTGAAAAACGGTGTAAAACCAGGCATCGTCGCTGCCTTTTACTTCCTGCCAGGTGCGGGATAAATTCACCCCGCTGGTTGTCACGGTACTCAGCTTCAGTCCTTTGGCAAAATGCGTGTCCAGTACACCCGTGTAACGCTCAGTCAGCAGGCGTCCGGTAAAATTTCCGCATACCTGATTGATTTGGGAAAGCCATTGCTGAAACTCATTATCCACTGCGGGGTTCATGGCACGTTTTCGCTCTGTGAAATGTATTTTTATTGTTGCATTTGTGTTGCAATAAACGAAGCTAATGAGCCTGACTATAGGAAATAAGTCTTGTCAGGCATAGAGACATAAGCGGTTATTGTCACGATTTGCGGAGCTTGTCACAGCTGACAAAGCGAATGTCACAGCGAAAAAAGTGACTTTTCTTGTCGCTGCGTACACTGAAATCACACTGGGTAAATAATAAGGAAAAGTGATGACAGAGCCGCATGTAGCAGTATTAAGCCAGGTCCAACAGTTTCTCGATCGTCAACACGGTCTTTATATTGATGGTCGTCCTGGCCCCGCACAAAGTGAAAAACGGTTGGCGATCTTTGATCCGGCCACCGGGCAAGAAATTGCGTCTACTGCTGATGCCAACGAAGCGGATGTAGATAACGCAGTCATGTCTGCCTGGCGGGCCTTTGTCTCGCGTCGCTGGGCCGGGCGATTACCCGCAGAGCGTGAACGTATTCTGCTACGTTTTGCTGATCTGGTGGAGCAGCACAGTGAGGAGCTGGCGCAACTGGAAACCCTGGAGCAAGGCAAGTCAATTGCCATTTCCCGTGCTTTTGAAGTGGGCTGTACGCTGAACTGGATGCGTTATACCGCCGGGTTAACGACCAAAATCGCGGGTAAAACGCTGGACTTGTCGATTCCCTTACCCCAGGGGGCGCGTTATCAGGCCTGGACGCGTAAAGAGCCGGTTGGCGTAGTGGCGGGAATTGTGCCATGGAACTTTCCGTTGATGATTGGTATGTGGAAGGTGATGCCAGCACTGGCAGCAGGCTGTTCAATCGTGATTAAGCCTTCGGAAACCACGCCACTGACGATGTTGCGCGTGGCGGAACTGGCCAGCGAGGCTGGTATCCCTGATGGCGTTTTTAATGTCGTCACCGGGTCAGGTGCTGTATGCGGCGCGGCCCTGACGTCACATCCTCATGTTGCGAAAATCAGTTTTACCGGTTCAACCGCGACGGGAAAAGGTATTGCCAGAACTGCTGCTGATCACTTAACGCGTGTAACGCTGGAACTGGGC
>OKSB01003823.1_pt1 | contig 11500 bp, 10 predicted proteins | sample 1601171 | NCBI WGS metagenome assembly OKSB01 (sample SAMEA3541496, study PRJEB24748) | human gut metagenome | biome: human gut; feature: human-associated habitat; material: faeces | place: China | collected 2012 | reverse complement strand
CCTTCGGGCAATTAAAATCTTTTTTAAAGATTTTAATTGGAGTTCAGTATGATACTGAAAAGAGTTACCGCCGGGGCAATTTGCCCCGGCGGTATTTTTTTGTCTTCTTGCGGCCGGATCACGATTACAGTACGCAATGTACGTTTTGCAGGTAGAAAACCGCGGAGTAGGTGGCATTGCCCCGTACTGTCGGGTAAGCGGTGATGGCGTCAAAATTCTTGTAACCATTGAGCTTTATGTCAAAGCATCCGTCCGGCTCTGTGTAATTGATGTCCTGCGCAAACTCCCAGTTGCCGTTGCACCTGATGTAGATTTTCCATGTGCCGTTGACTTTTGCGCCATGCAGGCCGCCTGCTTCCAGGCAGAACTGGAAAGAATCGCAGTTTTCTATTTCAGAGTTGAATTCTATAATAGAACTGTGTCCACCGTTTCCGAAACTGTAGCGCTCATCTGACCAGTTTCCCCAAATTTCATCGTATGTGATTCCTCCTATGATACCGTCGCGGCCTGCATGTAAAGTAGTCCCATAATAGTCCACGTCTTCATTCTCAGCCAGTGCGCCGTCTTCGTCGAAGTAGTACAGCGCGTTGTCGATTTCCTGAAGATCTACATACTTTTCACCATCCTGAATGTAATAGCGCTTTCCGTTTATGGTGTGCCAGCCGTCCGTGAGGGCCTCTGTTTCCGTCGGGGCGGGAGGCTCGGTGTACGTGACTTTTTCGGTGGGGGCGGCTTCGGTAGCGGCAGGTTCTGTAGTCGCGATCGCTTTCAGCTCGTTCTGGGCATCGGTGCGGTTATGGAACGCGCGCACTGCAAGCAGAACTACGACCACAAGGGCGACGGCTGCCAGAATGATGGAAAGTCTGGACTGCCAGGAATTGTTTTTTCCGCTGTTATTCGCCGCCGGAGGGTTCTGCCACTGGGTGGGCTGCTGAGGGGCCTGCCATTGAGTGTCCTGCTGCTGGGGGTTCTGCCATTGGGCGGGTTGCTGCTGGATGGGCTGCGGTTGGGGTTCCTGCTGCTGGGGCTGCTGGACGGGCTGCTGAGGCTGCTTCTGTTCTGCTCCGCAATAGGGGCAGAATTTCACGGTTTCCGCGATTTCTTTGCCGCAGTTGTAACAATACATGTTCCTCTCTCCTTTATTTTTTAATATATAACAACTATAACGCTTTGACCGGGCAATATCAACGAATTTGCATAGTATTCCTTGATAGCGACCTTACGATCCCATGGCAAGATCTCAGCTGATACAGGTGATGCCGAAGCCGCCCTGACCCAGCATTTTTCCTACGATGTATCTGCCGTTCAAAATCGCCCCATAGGGAAGCACATAATTGGGTGCGGCGGCCTGCGCGGGGTCAAAGCCGCAGACGGGGCAGGGGTAGCCGTGAATTTCCTCCATACAGCCAAAACAGCGGTCAAATTTCATGTTTCTCTCCTCTTTCAGTGGCCTGACGTTCGGTTCCGTGTCCCCGGTGATGACCACTATAGTAAAATAATATCATTGCTTGATGATGTTGTCTACTGTCTATCTGGTGATTTTATTATAGCAAATTTACAAAATTTGCGGTTGCGCGGTGTGCGACAATTTTAAAAAAATTTTGCCCGGCTCTGGATGGCAGAGCCGGGCGGGGTGGTTGTTAACGATTGCGGAATTCCTTAAGAATCTTATTGTCGGAGCAGATAATATCGGTCAGATTGTCACAGTCGTTGAACATACTGTCCATTTTCGTTACGGCGGAGGCGTCAAAGCTGGACAGATTCAGATTGGTCAGACTTGTACAGGAGCGGAACATATTACTCATGTCTGCCACGTTGGAGGTATCGAAACCGGACAAATCTAAACTGGTCAGATCTTTACAGTTGCTGAACATATAGTCCATGCTCGTTACGTTGGCAGTATCGAAGCCCGATAAATCCAGATCGGTGAGACGTTCGCAGTTTGCAAACATGGCGTCCATATCTATCACGTTGGAGGTATCAAAGCTGGCCAGGTCCAAACTGGTTAGACTCTTACAGAGGTCGAACATAAAAAACATATGTGTCACGTTGGAGGTGTCGAAACTGGATACATCCAGACTGGTCAGACTCGCACAGTTTTGGAACATCGTACTCATGTTTGTCACGCTGGAAGTATCGAAGCCGGATAAATCCAAACTGGTCAGACTCGTGCAGTGGATGAACATCGCACACATGTCTGTCACGCTGGAAGTATCGAAGCAGTTCCCAAACTTGATTGTTTTCAGATTTACGAAATCTTGAAGCAACCATGAAGCATCGGGGTTTGGTGCGATCGCCCCGTCAGCGGCCACGTATAGATCTCCGTTATTCATCCAGGCCAGCACGCTTCTGTCCCCGGCTTCCGAGACATCCCATGCACTGCTGGGGGCGTTTTGCAGTGAGCTTTGGAAGGTTAGGGTATTTACGTCTTTGCGCAAATACTGACTCTGCCCCCAAAACGGGGTAGCAGAGATGTCGTCTTCATAGACAAAGTCTGCAGCCGCCATGGTATGGACTTCCATGGGAATAGTAGGAACTGTTTCTGTCGGCGCCGGTTCCGTGGCGACGGTCTGCACGGTTGGAGCTTTCACGGAGGGTGCGGGGGCGGACTTTTTTCCGCCGCTGCCGATGGAAATGGCGAGGGCTATCACCGCGACCACCGCCGCAACGCCGGGTATCAGCCATTTGGGAAGCGGTCGCTTCGGCTTCACATCGTGCCGGGGCGGTTGGGTGGGCTGCACTTCTGAATTTATCGGTTGGGTTTTCTGGACTACCGGTTCCGTCTCCATCGGTTTGGGCGGAGCCGACTCCCTTGCTTCCTGTTCTATTGGCTCTGTTTCCGGCACTTTATCGAACGGCTTCGCCTCCCCCTGCGGGTGGGTTAGTATTTGCAGGAGCGTGTCCATGCTCTGCGGACGATCCTGCGGGCGCATACGCATACAGTCCGCCAGAATGCCGAACTGCGTCTGCGTCAGCAGCGGCTGACAGGCCAGCGTATCGTCTATGGTGCGGTCGGTGGCGGGGGGCGGAAGAATGCCGGTGCAGCAATAGTAGATGGTGGCGGCCATGGCGTAAATGTCCGTCCACGGACCGACCTTTCCGCTCTTGCTGTACTGCTCAATGGGGCTGAATCCGTGCTTGGCCACCATCTGGGAGGACTGGACGCTGCCGTCATTTCCCTGAATGTCCAAATCCTTCGCCGCGCCCAGATCCAGCAAAATCAGCTTGCCGTCAGGCCGCACCATGATGTTGTCCGGGCTGATGTCCCGGTGGATAATGCCGTGCTCATGGACTTCTGCCAGTGCCTGCATGATCGGGGTCATGAGTTTGACGCAGCTGTCAAAGTCCATGGGGCCGTTCTTCTGCAATTTTTTCAGGAGGGTCTCGCCCTCGATGAAGTCCATGACGATGTAGGCCGTTTCGTTCTGGATGAAAACCGATTTCACCCCCACGACGCCGGGAATGCCCCCAAGCTTTGCCATTTTCCGGGCTTCCTTCAGGAAACTGTCGAAGCCTTTCTGAGTGCCGGTTTTTCCCATCATGGCGCTGCTCCACACCACGGTGGAGTGACCATCCCGGCTGACCATGCCGGTGCTCATGGGATAGTATTCTTTGATAGCGACCTTCTGCTCCAGCAACAGGTCAAAGCCGATGTAGGTGATGCCAAAACCGCCCTGACCCAGCATTTCGCCCACGAGGTACTTTCCCTCCAGAATCGTTCCCGGTTTCAGGGCGAAGGTCTCCGCGTTCGCGCTGCCGTAGGCGCGTCCGCATTCCGGGCAGACGGTTTCTCCCGCCGTCAGCGGGTGCATACATTTCATGCATCTGCGTACTTCCATATTCCATTCCTCTTTCTTTCGGGGGATTCCCCGCCGATTTTTGGAACCATTACGGTAAAATAATATCACCGTTTGATACCATTGTCTACTGCTTATTTGGCGATTTTAGTATAGCAGATTCCTTCAACTTATGGTCGCGCAGCGTGCGACAATTTTGAAAAAAGTTGCGTGCCGCGCACCTCACACCGGGGAGTTATGGTGTATGATGACCATAGTTCCACTGCCCCGTTATCGATGCGCGGAAATGTGCCGGTTTTTGATGACACCGGGTGTTTGCTGTGATACAATGGCAGTAATGATTGTTTTGGATATGTCTGAGAACGGAACGATCAACGGATATCCGTGGGAGGATTTTCTCGACCAATACCGCAGCGCCTGAAAGGAATAACAGTTTTCGCCGTCGGGGCAAAATGCCCCGGCGGTATTTTGTTGGAAAAAGGACGGGCAATGGGGAATACAGTGGCAGTGGAGGTGGCGAACATGTTGGCAGCGGCCTGGCTGATGCTCAGTTCATTATTTTATTCACTGCAGCTGTCCTCGGGCAGCTTTCCCCGCCCGCTGACGGAGGAAGAGGAACGGTACTATCTGGATTTGGCGGGGAAGGGGGATCTGGAAGCGAGGAATGTTCTCATAGAACGGAATCTGCGGCTGGTGGCGCACATTATGAAGAACTGATGAAGCCCGCAGCAACCCTGTGTGGCGGACGGATGGGGTGTACCTGTCTGTGTACTGTGACCACAGCGCAAAAATTTACTGGAATGTGGTGCTAAGATGAATATAAATGGCCCCAGCAGGCGAAGGTTGCTTGCTGGGGCTTGTCTATGGGTGGAGGACAGAAGGCTAGGAGCTTACCACCTGAATATTTGAAAAGTAGGATTTTGGGGCCGATATATTTATTGAAAAGTAGTCTTGAAAATAAGCCGAAAAGATATTGAAAAGTTGGTTCACAAAGAAAGAGAAGTCCGCTGGCTAGAGGGAGTAGAACGAATAGCGATTGGAAAGTGCAATGGGAAAAGAATAGGGCGGTTATCGGATAAAAGCCCATCTATGTCATATTGCACAGAAATAAAAAGAAGTTCTAGGTGAAAAAGACGAATGTTCGTTTCAACTGACGATTTCCGTTGCCTGTCTGGCGCAAAGGTGCTAAGCTAAAAACATAACATGGACATCCTGCGGGAAGAAAAATAGCGCAATAGATAAGGAGCGGAATATGACGTTAGGAAAACAAGATGCGGAGCTTTTTTATGAGCTTTGGTTTCCTCTGCTGGACTTCGTGAATCAAAAATACCGGATATGTCCCGGCGTGGGAACCATTGACCGGAGTCGAGGCGTCGATGCTGCCGATGCGAAGAAGATTGCAGATTATTTGTGGTCCCACACGCAGGTGCTTCGGGAATACCTGGCCCAGGCGAAGCTGCCGGAGGAGCAGGCCCAGATTGTGGCGGGGTGGGTGCAGTGCAAGCCGGGAAAGTACATTATGGAACGGCATTTGAAAAAGGGAACCGTGTTCATTTCAGAGGATGACCAGACGGTCTATATGGTGAAAGGGCTGTTTTCCACCTGGGAGGAGATGTTGGGAAAAGGTCCGGTACTGCTGGATGCCGTGTTGATCCCCTTTAAGGATATGATTATTTCGGATGGATTGGTAACGGCCTATCCGTTCTGCTTCGGACGTGGTTACAGTGAAGCGTTTAAGGATATTTACAGAAAGGCCAAGGAGGACAAAACGATCCGTTTTTCCCTAAGCGGCGGCGAACCGGAGCGTCGTCCCAACAAGGAAAAAGAAACTGGCACGGTGGAAAGCTATGTGATCAAGGTGTCTCTGGGACGCAGCTGTTACCGGTATATTCAAATCGGCAAGCAGAAAACCCTTGGCGCATTGAGTGAAGCGATTTTGAGCGCTTTCGAATTTGACGATGACCATTGCCATGCGTTCTTTATGGACGATCGGTATTGGAGCGATTTAGGTGCCTATTATTCCGACGATATGGATGAGGGCTGCCGGATATCCTATAAGATGCCACTTGGACGACTGGGACTGGAAAAAGGCGATAAATTTAAGTACTTGTTTGATTTTGGAGATGAATGGCGTTTCCAGTGCAGAGTGATGCAGGAGTTGGAGGAGAAAACGAAGTATTTCCGTGTGATCAAATCTGTTGGAGATCCCCCGGCCCAGTACCCGGGCTGGGATGACGAGGAGCCATAGCCAGGAGCTGCGGGAAAGTCTGACGTTTGTAATGCAGAACCATTGTGGATAAGATATTTGAAAAGGAAACGGCCCCCGGCAGGCAAATCACGCTTGCCGGGGATCGTGCATTTTTGCGAATTACAGCGAAAAACTTCCGTATTTTTTCCACTGAACACAAACGCAAACAACGTTTCTTTACAGATGGCGGTGAAGCAACCGGTCGGTGCGGATTTTTCCGCATATGCGTAATATCAAAAGTGGACCATTACAGCCCGCAGTTGATTTTCCACCTGCTTTGGGGTAAAATTAAAACTGGGAAAAGGACAATTACAGACTTTGCTTATGCGGCAACACGCACACATGACCAATTTCATCTTGTAACGGTGTTTCCTGACCTGCAAAGATGGAGTTCCCCAGCCTCTCTACGTGGGTGCACGTCGCTATAGGGGCGTTTTGTCTATTTTATGAATTTGCTCATTTAGAGTATAGTTAAAAAGTTATCCACAGCCTCGATGCCCAAAAACGCAGACCCTTTCTGTTTCCAGAGAGGATCTGCGTTTTTCTGGGGAGGGCTTTTTTAACAGCTCCAGCGTAAAAATATTTCATCTCAGACTATCTTTTTTCCATTCTGCTTCGTTATACTAATTGAAAGCGCTTTTTAATCCACAGGAGAGGAGGGGGAACATGGACGGCGATTTCCTGCTCCTGCGCAGAATGCAAAATGGCGATGATCAGGCCATCGAATCCTTTGTGCGGAAGTATTACCCAAAGATATTGCGTTACTGCCACCTACATATCAAAGACTCCGGCTTTGCAGAAGACTTAACCCAGGAAACCTTTGCCCGGTTCTTCCGCACGCTCCATCAGTACCAGCACTATGGGAAGGCTGCAAATTATCTGTATGTGATTGCAGGCAATCTGTGCCGGGATTATTACAGAAAGCCGGAAGAACTGCCGATGGAGGAACTGCCGGAGCATCCTGTCTGCCTGATGGAGTCCCTGGATTTACGGATGGATGTCCATATGGCTCTGGAACGTCTTCCACAGGAACTGCGGGAAGTAACCATCCTGTATTTCTTTCAGGAAGTCAGGCAAAAGGAAATTGCCAGAATTTTGGGTATTGGTCTACCGCTGGTGAAGTACCGGATCAAACGTGCAAAAGAATTATTGACGATCTATTTAGGGAAGGAGGATTTTGAATGAAGGAACTCTTTCGTTTTGATGTGACCTGCGATGAATCCAAAATACAGAAAACCATTGCTGTTTCCAAGGAAGCATTTCTTTCTGAGGAATCGGAACAAACTATTTCCCACATAGAATTTCTGTATCAGCAGAGTAAGTTCATCAAGAAACGCTGGTGGCTGATGCAAGGGCTGCTGCTTGCCTTTGTATGTTTCTTGCTTAACAACTCAGACACCGACTTCACCGTGCGCCGTATTCTGGGGCTTACAGGACCGCTGTTTGTAATTCTGATTTATCCGGAAATCTGGAAAAACCGAAGTTGCGATGCGTTGGAAATCGAATGTACAACATTTTATACCCTTCGTTCCATCTATGCGGCACGGCTGACCCTCTTTGCCTGGGTAGATATGGCGCTGCTGTCAGCATTCTATGCGGTCGCAACCCTGCTTAGCAGAATGACTCTCTGGGAAATGCTTACACAGTTTATGCTCCCCTTCAATGTGACCTGCTGTATCTGCTTCAGAACCCTTTACAGCAAGCGGATCAATTCTCAGGCACTTTCCCTGCTTCTGTGTGTCCTTTGGGCTGGAGCCTGGTCAGTGCTCGTTCTGAATGATGCTGTTTTCCATGCCATCTCTGTTCCTGCGTGGGTATCTTTGCTGGCTGCATCTGTTTTCTTCATGGGATATACCCTCTATCGCGGACAGAGGAAATGGCAAACGATTATGGAGGTGAAACCTTTATGGATTTGAAAATTAGAGGCTTAACAAAAGAATTTGACGGCTTCAAAGCTGTTGACCATTTCAGCTATGATTTAAGCTGCGGCGTCTATGGTCTGCTTGGCGTCAACGGCGCTGGTAAAACCACCCTGATGCGGATGCTTACTACCTTGATGAAACCCACATCCGGGCAAATTAGTTGGGATGGAGAAGACATTTTCGCCATGGACGGCAGATACCGGAATCTGTTGGGATATCTTCCTCAGGATTTTGGGTACTATCCAGACTTTTCCATCTACGACTACCTGATGTACATTGCCACCCTCAAAGGTATACGCCCTGCGGTGGCAAAGCAGCGGGTCAAGGAACTGCTGAAGCAAGTTGGTCTGGTAAAAGCCCGGTACAAGAAAATGAAAACCCTTTCTGGCGGCATGAAGCGCCGGGCAGGTATTGCCCAGGCAATGCTGAACGACCCCAAGATTCTAATTCTGGACGAGCCTACCGCCGGTCTGGATCCCAGCGAGCGGATTCGGTTTCGGAATCTGATCAGCGAGCTTTCAGAGGATCGAATCGTGCTGCTGTCCACACATATTGTATCGGACATTGAGTATATCGCGGGTGACATTCTGCTGATGAAGGACGGCTGCCTTGCCATTTCCGGCACTGCTGAGGAACTCATTGACTCCATGCCAGAACCGGTTTGGAGCTGTACTGTGCCCAAAAGCAGGATCGATGCCTGTCTGAAGGCATACAAAGTTGCAAACGTGAAGACGATTCCTGGAGGTGCGGAGCTGCGAATCGTTTCCAAGGGACGACCGGCAGAAGATGCCGTCAGGGTAGATCCAACTTTGGAGGATGTTTTCCTCTGTTATTTTGGAGAAAGGACAGGTGACAGCGATGGTACGGTATGAACTAAAAAAGGTGTTTGGTTCCGTTGGTGGTAAGATCGCCCTGATATTGTACATTGCCGTCTTGGCGCTGTCCTGTTGGCTATCATCGACTGGCGCATTGAATGTGGAGGTAAAGTGGGTGAATGAGCAGGGGGAGAGCGAATATGGCCCATCTGCTGTCAGGAAACTGCGCGAAGCCCAGAAGGAATGGGAAGGCTGGGTTGATCAGAATAAGTTGAGCAGAGTGATTCAGGAAAATCAAAGGATCAATGCAGCACCCGAAGCAAAGTCAGATATTGTGCAGCAGAATGAAATCGCGTATAGCTGGAAACAGGGTTTCGCACCCATCCGGAAAATTCTGAATGAGTCCTATTCAAATGGCTTCCGGGAGTACGATTATTACACCGCTGACAGGCTCACTGCCATCGATGAAGATACCTTTTACGCCAACCGTGAGAAATTACTGAAAAATTGGCTTTATGATGAAACCGATGGTGCTTACTCCAAGTATTCCGAATCGGAGAAGCAGTATATCATTGGGCAGTACAAAGAATTGGAGATTCCCTTCTACTTCACATACCACGAAGGCTGGCATCAGCTGCTGGAAAACGCCGGATATATTCCTTCGCTGGGAATTCTGATTCTGGGTTTTCTGTTGGCTGGCATCTTCTCCAACGAATTCAAATGGAAAGCGGATGCGGTGTATTTTTCCACCCTTTGTGGCAGGAATAAAGCTACCTCTGCCAAGATCAAGGCAGGTTTTCTGCTGGTAACAGTCCTGTACTGGGGAGCCATGCTGGTCTATAGCCTGTTCACCTTGTGCTATCTCGGCTTCGAGGGCGCAAGCTGCGCTATCCAGTGGCAGCTCTGGAAAAGTATCTATAATCTTAATATGTGGCAAGCTTGGATGCTGGCTCTCATATCCGGCTACATCGGCAACCTTTTCCTGGCGTTCCTGACCATGTGGATCTCCGCCAAGACAAAGTCCACTGTCTTTGCGGTGACAACCCCATTTATTCTGATATTCCTTCCCTCTTTCCTGGAGGGAATGGCAAACTGGTTGGATAAAATTCTGAGCTTCATGCCGTCGCACTTGCTGGAACTCTATCAAAATCTGGGTTCCTTCAATATTCTCACCATCTTTGGTAAAGTTTTCCGTACTTTAGATGTCAGTATTCCGCTATATCTTACGCTGTCTGTCATATTGATTCCCATGATGTATCTGGAATATCACAGGAAGAGAGCATAATCATTACCGTTCCATGTGTGATAAGGGCGAAATCAAAAAGGAGGTTTTACACCATGTATCCGAAAAGTCCTTGTCGTTCTTCTGACCGTCCTTGTCGTAATGTAAGTGCTCAATAATTCCCCGTCCCCACCAAAAGACAGCAGGCCCCACACCCAGGGCCTGCTGTTACTCAAGATATGTATTTGTATAAGCATCGGAATTTGGGATTTTGCAATCTTTTTGGATGCCAGGTGCCCAGGGCATGAAAGCCTCCAATTCTTCATGGGAGGGCGACTTTCCCAGGTATGGGAGATCCACCAGCACACGCTGTAGATAGGCAAATGGTTCTACTCCGTTTGCCTTGCGCTTTCCACCATGGAGTATACCACCGCACTGGCTTCGGCACCTTTGGGCGTATTGCAGAACAGCAAGTTCTTGCGGCCCAGGGTAAACGGACGGATGGCGTTTTCTGCCAGGTTAGGGGATATTTAGTAAGAAATCCATTCAGAAGCACTTTCGGTTTCTTCGATGATTTGCTGATAATAGAACCGCCGAGTGCCGAACAATGGAAAGCTGCATAAAAAGGTGGAATGTGCCGGAAATCGACCGAGGAAGCTTTTTGCCGGAAGACACCAAACCTTGGGAACGAAAAACATCCTTCCACACAGAAGATGTGGACGGCCAGCTGTGCATGACCCTGGCAAACCGAATTTATATCGAAACCGGGAATCTAAAACCCAGGCTGCAAAATCAAATTCGTCGAATGGCGGCAATTCAAAATCCCATGTTCTACCGGAATCAAGCCATGGGGTTAACCAATTACGCAAATTCCCGGTTTATATATTTGGGAGAAGATGACAACGGCTTCTTATGTATTCCAAGGGGCCTTTTGGATGCGCTGCTGGACCGTTGCGGGGATGCCGAAATTCCGGTGAAACTGACGGATGAACGAGCAAAGGGAAGAACATTAACTGCCAAATTTACAGGACAGCTGCGGGAAAAACAGAAGGAAGCTGTAGGGACACTTTTGAAGCACGAATGTGGAATTTTAAGTGCCGCAACAGCCTTCGGGAAAACGGTCGTATGCAGCACTCTTATTGCGGAGCGAAAAGTCAGCACCTTAATTTTGCTGGAATCCTCGGCACTGATCGACCAGTGGCAAAAGGCACTGGACGAGTTTCTGGAATTTCAGGAAGATTTGCCGGAGTATGAAACAAAAACCGGAAGGAAAAGAAGGCGGAAAAGCGTTGTAGGCGTGATCCACGGCCCTAAGGATACATCCACAGGCATTGTGGACATTTCATCTTCGACCTTTACGGCAACCAGCGGCTTGGGACCCGCACGATTTCCAAAAGGCTGATGGAACTGGGCTATACCAGCCGGGAGGGAAACGCCTTTAACACTCTAACCATCCGGCACATTCTGGAAAATCCAAAATATAAGGGCTGGTACTG
>OKSB01003819.1_pt1 | contig 11504 bp, 8 predicted proteins | sample 1601171 | NCBI WGS metagenome assembly OKSB01 (sample SAMEA3541496, study PRJEB24748) | human gut metagenome | biome: human gut; feature: human-associated habitat; material: faeces | place: China | collected 2012 | reverse complement strand
GACGAGAATGTCTATATAGGAAAAACAGCTTTAAAGATTATTCTATCTAATTTGATTAGCAATGCAATAAAATATACTGACGTAAATGGAATTATTAATATTGGATTAGATAAAGGCTGGTTGTATATTGAAAATTCATATAGAGATAATAAAGTTTCTGATATAACTAAATTATTTGAAGTCAAATTTGATTTGAATAAGGAAAGTAGTAATGGTTTAGGATTATATATTGTAAGCAATCTTTTGAATAATTATAATATAAAATATAAAGCTCTACAAAATAAAGATTTTTTTGTGTTTAAAATAAAAATATCTTAATAAAAATTGTGAAGTCAATCCATATGTTATTGATTTAAACAGATATATTGTACTTTTTAATCGAGATTGTAAAATAATTTGTGTAAAACACCCCTTCATCGGTAGAGTGGTGTCATCTACCAAAGAAGGGGTGTTTGTTATAGGTAAAAAGGATATTATAAAATATATTATTGGTGGTGTGAAACGTTTCTATATGGCAAAAGTAGAAACCATTATACAAAAGGTGTAGGCCTATACAGTCTTATTATTTCTAAAAACAACATACTGCTTTCTCATCGGAATATCAAAAGTAATACAGGAAGTTCCACTATGAGAACAGACGGTATTCCATATCGCTGTTTCTTCTAGCGGACGTGCAGTGAAAAAAATACGATAACCTTTAACAATAATATGTGCAACTATGCGAAAGATAGATGAATTTTAGTGTATAAAAAAATTAGATGGATGTATACAACCTGTATGAATTTTTAAAAGGAATATAGTGTAGGACTGATTACGTATTAACTGTCTAGAGCTATATTCCTTTTTCTAATTAAAGCATTAGATAATTATTAATAGATCAAATGCAGTTCGTTTGATTAATTTAATGATAACTATTTGCTAATAACTATTAGTCAATGTTTTTTAGTACAAAAAATATTTATGAATTAGGAGAAAAAAGTGATTAAGAAAAAAATATGTGACTATTTGTATCTAGTGGCAGGTATATTATTTTTTATCAGTGGATTTATTTACCACAATTCAACATTCTATATCTTAGGGGTGTATTTTGTTACTATATGTATTGTGGAGAAAAATAATGACGATAAAAATAATTTAGATAGAGTATATTTAATAAGAAATATACTCTATAGGACAGTATCAGCGGAAAAGTAAAGATTATGAGAAGATTGAGACAACTTATATGATAGTCTAATTTGATAAAATCTATAAGTAAAAATATAGATCGAGTGTATAAGTTATGACAAATAAAACGCCAAGAGTGAAAGAAACTGGATGTAGAGTTAAAAGTATATTAATCATCTGGAGATAGAGTATGTGTCAAAGAAGAAAGGATAGCAGTGAGAGCGGTGAAATTTGAATATAAACTTGAAGAAACATACAGGAGTAGCATAGGAGCGGTGTTCATGATAGATATGTCTTTCAGTAATATTTTATCAAAAATTGATAGAAAGAACGTATATGACTATATCGTTTACAGCGATGAGATGACATTTATGATAGATGATATTATTGAGATGGAAAGTTATTGGTATGACATAGAGCTGATTTTTAAATTTTATGGAGAGTATTCATTTTTTAGAGGAAAAGTAATAAGTGGTAGTATTAAGGAAAATGGTTGTATAGCAGTGATCAAGAATACATCGATGGTAAAAAAAGATCTCAAGGTACTAATGAAAATGGGTAGGAATGATATGAAAAAAGCATATATAGAGCTAAAGAATAAGATGTTAAATAGTTTTGAAGATATTTGGGAATTTCTGAATAAATTGAAAATATTCTACTTGAAAACGATCCGGTTTAATAGAAGTATACTGTTGTTTTGTTAATGAGAGAAAGGGCAAGGAGATTATACTCTGTCAAGATTTCGGACAAAGATATCCTAATTTTTTAATATTTCGTTGAATTCTTTTTCATAATTTAATGGTGATTGGTAATCACAATGTTCATGAATTCTTAGAGTGTTATAAAAACTATTAATATATTCAAATACTAATCTAGATACATGATTATAGTCACATATCTTTTGCCCATTTAAACATTTCCTTTTAATTAATGAACGTAATGAACGGAAGGATTCGGTAGAAGCATTATCCTAAGGTGTTCCCTTGTGAGAATAGCTTATAATCATATTGATGCAAGAATAAAAAGTGTAGTTTGAGGGAAATGTAGAGCGGTTTATTAATATTGATAAATAGAGAAGTACATGGCAGGCCATAAAAATGTCTTAAAGATTGGTTATATTATATAATATGTGAAATGGGCTAGACGTATATCCTATAAATGATGACTGTGGTTTTCCTCCTATGTGTATATTTTAATAGTGAAAATATGTAGGTTGATACAGGATTTACTCCACACGCCAATTATATTAGTTAAATATAAAACCTTAATTTGTCAGTTAAAAGTAAATAATTAATGTTTAAGTGTGTAGTTCAAAACAATTCCATAAAATTCAAAAGATATAGGCAAAGTTACTTACTTCTCTTATACACATTCCTATTTTATATATTATGTTTGTGTATCTATTGCCAAATTGTAATCTTGCATGTTTTACATATTTTGCTGCTGTTATTATCATTGTTTTAATGTCTGTTGATAGTCGCCTTCTTGCCACCGTATGACTCTTATTTCTTTTTTTATGTATCATTATAGGCTGAATTGTCCAATATTCGTAAAGTATTATATGCTCTCATAGTTAAATGAAGTATAAAATTGTTTGTTGCGAATTTTCCGCTTTTATATGTAATATTTTCAACTTTTATATTCTTAATAAAATGCTCCTCTAAAATAAATGATGAAAATATTTTATCGTATTCACCAGATGAGTGCATTGTATAATAGAAAAATGTTTAGATTATTTCTCATATAATCCAAATATTTGTATTTTTCATCACGTATACAGGTATTATTAAATATTTTGCTAAAAGTGATAAAACATGCATAAAAGGCTATTGAACATACATTTTTATAATGATATGATTGTTGTAGAAGTGAATGCAGTGTTAGGTTTTTATAAAAGAATATGATAATTTTATTTAAACCAAATACATTATGTAAGGAGGGATGTAAGCGCTAACTTAAATATTTGTATTTTAAAAAGGAAAACAAAAATTAAGAAAGGAGTTAAATTAGTATTTAAATAACGTATAAAATACTAGTGAATGATTAATGTTGAAATGTTAATGGGTATTACTTATAGTTTAGGGACTCGCTCTAATAGACATTCACAAACATAGTAAAATTACTATTCTACTATATTATAATAATTTACTAATATCGTATTATTGATAAAACGACTGATAATAATTAGCATAAATTAAACCTTTAGATAAGGTATTTTGATCATACTGTTTTTTTGTTTATATGGAGGATCTGATTTACCTAATCTGCAACATTAATAAAAACTAGTATATGTACTAACTTATTAATTTAAAGTGAGTAGAAAATGAAAGGGAAAGTATCAATGAATAGGTTACTTAAAGTAGTTGCACCGGCACTTTTGGTAGCTGCTATTATTTGTCAATCAGTAGGTTTTCAAGGCGTTTTAGCTAAAGATAATGTTACAACAGCATCTAGCGATCATGTTTCAAACCTTGCTGATCAACAATTACAGGCATTAACAAATCCCATTCTTCAATCTTATAAAGCAGATAACAGCCATAAAGTTTGGAAAATGACTGCTGATAGTCGATTAGCTGTTCTAGCAAATCAAACTAATATCGAAAATGTAAGATTGCAAGAAGTGGTGAAATTAGTAAATTCAGAATTTGTTGAAAAAGGAATTATTTCATCTCCATTAGCAATGGTTTTTGCTCAAGAAAAAGATGTTAGTTATGGAGATATTTTAATCAATATTGATAAAGCAAATCCAATTACTAATAACTCTAATAGTGAAGAAGCATATAAAATCACAATTGGAGAAGATGGAGTTCGTTTAACTGGTGCCAGTGAAAATGCTGTTATGCATGGATTAAGAACAATCCAAAATTTAGCTATTACTAATGATGGTTTAGTTTACGGTGAAATCATAGATTATCCGAATGTTGCAGAACGTAGAGTACACGTTGACTGCGCTAGAAAATACATTTCTAAAGATTGGTTTATTCGCCAAATTAGAGAAATGTCTTATATGAAAATGAATGCTCTTCAAATTCATTTTTCTGAAAATATGGGATTTAGAATTGAATGTGAAACTGATCCAGCTATCGTTTCTGATCAATATTTAACAAAAGTAGAAGTTAGAGAAATTTTAGCAGAGGCTAAAAAATACGGTATCAAAGTTATTCCATCATTTGATAGTCCAGGTCATGTTGACCAAATTTTAAAAGCTCATCCTGAATACGGGCAAGTTAATAATAGCGGAAATCATTATAGATCTGGTTTAGATGTTACTAATCCTGAAGCTATCGCATATATCCGTAGTTTATATGATGAATACATGGATTTATTTGAAGGATGTACTGATTTCCATATTGGTGGCGATGAGTATATGGAGTTTGACCGTCCGCCATTCACTACAGAATATAAGAGTGTATTAAACTCTTATGCAGTTGAAAAATATGGTCAAGGATATATTTGGAAAGATGTAATTGCCGGATATATTAATGATTTAGCTGAATATGTACATGATCGTGGATTTACACCAAGAATTTGGAATGATGGTGTTTATTACGGTGAAAGCTCTTATGAAGGTGCACAAAAAATAAAAATGCATGACTATATTGGAATTGATTTCTGGTCACAAATGTCATGGAATTCAAGTATTGCAAATTTACAAACATTCATTAATAAAGGTCATGATACAATTTATAACATCAATGCAAGTTTCTTCTATTATGTATTACGTAATGATAAACCTACTGATGGTAGAGAACAACACTCATTTGATAATTTGAATGCAGATCGTAAAATCTATAATGAATGGACACCTGGAAAATTCCAAGGTAACCCAGCTGTAGATGATAATTCTGATTTTATTAAAGGTGCTTCAATGGGAATTTGGTGTGACAATCCAAATTTATGTAGCGAAGATGTAATTACTGAAGATATTGCTGATGAATTACGTGCATTAGCTTCTAAATCATGGAATACAAGCAGTAACACAATTATCAATTTTGATGGTTTCCAAGAAAATTATGCTAAATTAGGTAATGTTGCTGGATTTGAAAAAGGATCTACATTACCAGATGTTGGGGAATTCTTAACAGCGGGTGATTTAGGTAAAATTACTATTCGTTTCGTAGATGAAAATAATCAAGAATTAAAACATGAAGTAATTAAATACGGAACAGTTGGTGAAAAATTTGAATTTAGTGCTGATCCTATTTATGGATACCGTGTAATTGATAATACACCAATTACTGGTACTTACACTAAAGAAGGTGCTGTTTATATATTCACTTATGAATTATATACAGATAAAGCAGCTTTAAATAATGAAGTAACAAATGCATTAAAAGAAAAAGATTATATCAATGAAACATTTAGTGAATATAAAACAGCATTAATAGCTGCTAAAGCTATTAATGATAAAACTGATGCAACACAGGCAGAAGTAGATGAAGTATATGATGAACTTATCGAAGCTAAAGCAAAAGCAGTTAAAATAGAATATTATTCATTATATGTACAAAGTACATATCCACTAAAACAAGATGATTATGTTGGTGGATATGAAGCATATAAACAAGCTGTAGATGCTGGTAAAGCATTATTATCTAGCGATACTTTAAATGCTGAGACTGCTAAAGGAGCTTATGAAGCAATTAAAACTGCTAAATCAAACTTAGTAAAACCTGATGGAAACATTCCAACAATTACCGCTACAGATAACTATTACGAAAAGAATCAATGGTATCCAACTAAAGAATATAGTTATGAAAAAATGTTAGATAACGATTTGAATACTAAGTGCTGGTTTGGACAAGAACAAGCAGCGGATAAAGAATTTAAATTTACTTTTCCTACAGCTGTCAACATGACAAGTGTTCAGGTTATTCAGCCTTCTAATGTAGGTGATGATGCATTGAAAGCTGCTGATATCGAAGTTTCATTAGATGGTGAAACATGGACTAAAGTTGGATCAATTACTGAAAATGATTTAGATTACACAGCAACATTTGAAAAAATTGCAGTTAAATATGTAAGAGTCCGCTTAACTGAGGCTAAACCAGGCTACTGGTATCAAGTTTCTGAAGTGAAATTTGCTTATGAACAACCACAAGAAGATAACACTTTAAGAGATATGATTAATGAAGCAGAAGCATTAGATATAAATGGTAAAGCCCCTATCTTAGTATCTAATATGGTTGATGCTCTAATTGCTGGTCAAAAAGAATATGTTAAAGGTACTACTGATACTACAACTGTAGAAACGACTTTAAGAAATGCTATCGATGCATTAAAAGATGCAGCTGATATTACTAATTTATCAGGACTGATAGAAAAAGTACAAAAATTAAATAAAGCTGATTATACAGTAGATTCATGGAATAATTTAGAAGCTGCTTATAACAAAGCATTAGAAGTTTTGGAAAATACAACCGCAACTCAAGAACAGGTTGATAAGGCCTGCGATGATTTAGATAGGGCTATTAATGCATTAGTTAAAGCTCCTATAGTAGCAGATAAAACTGAATTATTAAAAGCTATTGAAGCAGCTAAAGACTTAGTTGAAAAAGATTATACTTCAGAATCATGGAAGACATTACAAGATGCATTGGATGCAGCAAATAAAGTAGTGGCTAATAAAGATGCTACTCAAGAAGAAATTGATGCTGCAGTTGATGCAATCAATGATGCAATTGATAAATTAGAAGCTAAACCTGTTGAACCAGAAAAGCCAATTGAACCTGAAAAACCAATGGATCCAGTAAAACCTGCTAAACCAAACCAACCTGCTAAACCAGGTGTAGCAACTGGTGATAATGCAAACTTTATGGCTATTGGAACTCTTATCGCAGCAACTGCTGTTATCGCTTTGTTAAAAAAAGAAAACTAAATTAATTAATGATAATGGACCGTAAATTATCATAAAAAGTGCGGTCCTTCTATATGTTTATTTATGTAAGCGCTTTGATGAGGTGGAATGATATGAAAAAAATTAAAAAGCTATTGAAAATTGGACTTTCTATAGCCATTGTGATGTCTGGATTTTTAGCAACTGCTAAAGTTGCTAATGCATCAACATCATTAATGACTTATCCAAATGTTCAACAATATACTAAAGAAGCGGGACAAGATTTTACTCTTGCTGAAAATAGTCGAATTTTTGTAGTAGCAAATGAAAAAACATTAAATAATACTACTTTATTAAAAGATTTAAAATTAACCAGTTCAAATTTTGAAGCCGCTGGAGTTTTAGCTAAAGCCCCAATAATAGTATTTGGTAAAGAAGAGAATGCAGTAGTTAATGATATTGTTGTTAGAATGGAAGATGTGGCTGAATTAGAAGGAAAAGCTGAAAGCTACAAATTAGATATTACTGATAAAATCACAGTAACCGCTAAAGATGAAATTGGTATTTATTATGGTTTAATGTCAGTAATTCAAATGTTAAAGATTAATGATAAAATATTAGAGAAAGGAACTGTTATTGATTATCCAGATGTTGAATTACGTTCAATGCATTTAGACATTGCTCGTAAACCATTCTCTAAAGAATGGATAATTCGTCAAATCAAAGATTTATCTTGGCAAAAATATAATGTAGTTCAACTTCATTTTTCTGAAAATGAAGGATTTAGAATTCAAAGTGATACTCTAGATGCAATCGAAGGATTTAAATATAAATATGATGATGTATTAAGTAAACAAGATATTTTAGATATTATTCAAGTTGCTAATGATTATCATATTGAAATCGTGCCTTCTTTAGATTCTCCAGGTCACCTGGGAGCAGTTTTACAATATCTGCCAACTGATTACAGTTGTAGAGAACTATTCCCAACCGATGCTCGTCGTAATCAATGTTTTAATATCTTTACAAATCCTGAAGCTAGACAATTCTTAGTAAATTTAATGACTGAATTTATTGAATTCTTTGGTGATGCGGGATGTAAACATTTTAATATTGGCGGTGATGAGTTCTTAGCTAAATTCTCTAGTTTTAGTAATGAACAATACGGACAAATTATGACATATTTTAATGATATTTCTAAGATAGTTAAAGATAACGGAATGACTCCAAGAGCATGGAATGATGGTTTATTATTTGGTAATTATGAGGGTTATACATTGGATAGTGACATTGAAGTTTGTTACTGGGCAGCTCCTGAAAACTGTGCATCGGTAGCGGATTTTGTTGCTAATGGTAACAAAGTAATCAACTATTCTGATGTTTATATGTACTATGTACTTTCTTGGTGGTGGCAAACTAATGCAGTACCAGAAGGTGATCGTATTTATAATGAATGGCATCCTGGTAAATTCTCTAACTTATCCGGAACAGCACAAACTTTTGAAGAACCTTATCCAGAATATGTAATGGGTGGTTCTTACGCAGTTTGGTGTGATGATCCAAATTATGAAAGCGAACAAAGCGTAGAAGATAAAATCTATCATCGCACACGTGCAACAGCTTATAAGATGTGGAACGCGAACGATAATCAACCAGACTATGATGTTTTTAAAGCTGCTGTTGATAAATTGGGAAGAACTCCAGGCTTCAATGAGGCTTTACCTGCTCCGGGTGAAGTGTTCCAGGGTGAAGATACAGCAACAGTTACTATCAAATATATTGATAATTTTGGTAAGACTATTGCTGCAGATGATGTATTCTATGGTCTAAATGATAGTGAGTATCATTTTGAAGCAAAAGAATTATTTGGATATAGTTTTATTGAATCAGATTTACCATTAGATGGTAAATATAACGGTAATATGACAATTACTTTAAAATATCAATTACATTGTGATAAAACTGATTTAAAAAAAGAAATATTTGAACCATTAGCAGTAAGTGAATATATTAATGAAACTGTAGCTGATTATAATGAAGCATTAACAATGGCAAAAGAAATATATTTTGACGAAACAAGTGGACAATTAGCTGTTAATAACGCATTAAGAGCATTACAAGATGCTAAAAATAAAGCTGTAAAATTGGAATATTATTCATTATATGTTGAAGTTACATATCCATTAAATGAAAGTGACTATTCAAGTGGATATCAAGCTTATAAAAATGCTGTAACTACAGGAAAAACATTACTTAATAGTGAAGGATTAACTGTTGAAAAAGCTAAAGAAGCTTATAATGCAATTCAAACAGCTAAGCAATCATTAGTTAAACCTAATGCTAAAGTTCCAACTATTTCAGCAACTGATACTTATTATCAATCTAATAACTACAATAATATGATTGATGGTAATATTAATACTAAATGTTGGTTTAATAGCAACCAAGAAATTGGTAAAGAAGTTAAATTCACATTTACTCGTCCAATAAATATTAGTTCTATCCAAATCATTCAACCAAGCAATGCTGGTGAAGATATAATTGATGGTGCTGATGTGCAAATCTCCACTGATGGAAAAAATTGGACAACAGTAGGAACGTTAGATAATTCAGCATTTGAAAAAACTATTACTTTTGATAAGACATTGACTAAATATGTTAGAATTGTTCTTACTGAAGGTAAGGGGAACTGGTATCAAATTGCAGAAGTTAAGTTTGAATTAGAAGAAATACCTGAAGATTCAACTTTAAAAGATATGATTTTAGAAGCTGAAACATTAAATATTACTGGTAAATCTAGTGGCTCAGTAAATGAAATGATTGATGCATTAATTGTTGCTCAAAAATCTTATGTTGAAGGAAAAGTTGATGTAACTGAAGAAACTAATAATTTACGTAATGCAATCAATGCATTAAGAGATACAGTTACCTCAAACAAAGAAAAACTAACAGATAAGATTAATGATGCAAAAGAAATAGAAAATAATAACTATTCTATTGAATCATGGTCAAGATTTGAAAAAGCTTTATTAGAAGCAATCATTGTTAATGAAGATAGTAATGCTACTCAAGAACAAGTTGATAAAGCACTTAAAACACTTGATGATGCTATCAAAGGTCTTAAAGCTCCTAGTGATACAAGTGAATTAGAGACTGTTATTGATAAAGCAAATAAGCTGGATGCAAGCAAGTATACTGAAAAATCATGGAAAGCATTGCAAAATGCAATTGATGCTGGTAATAAAGTTCTAGAAAACAAAGATGCTACTCAAGAAGAAATCAATGCAGCAGTTGATGCAATCAATAATGCAATTGATAAATTAGAAGTTAAACCTGTCGATCCTGATAAACCGGCAAAGCCAGAAAAACCAATGGATCCAGTAAAACCTACTAAGCCAGGTGTTGCAACTGGGGACAATACAAACTTTATGGCTATTGGAACTTTACTAGTAGCAGCTACTGGGATTGCTTTACTTAAAAAGAAGAAAAAAGAAAATTAATTAAACCTGAATCCGTGACGAATTGTTTATCACGGATTTGCTTAATTATAATCATTCTAGCTATGATTTAATCTCAGTTACCCTGTTTTAGGACATAGTAAAATTTAGATGTTAAACTATTCTTAGATTTAATATTATATCTGAGAATAGTTTTATTTTACTGGTAGAATCAAGAGATGCTATTATTAATTTTAGCTAAAACTATTGAATTGAGGTAGAATTAATTCAGTATTGACAAATATGTAAAACAATTTGAATATGCGTATGCCTTGAAGCAGTCCGAGGGTGTGTTTGATAAAGAAGAATTAACTCCTTCACGAATGCTGACTATTACGTTAGATATGATGGGGTTTCATCAGATATGGTAGAAAAAATGAGTGAAATGGATCCAGCCTCTATGATGAACCAGATGTGCATTTTAATGATGACTGGAGCCGGGATTTTGTCCGCTTTGTATATGCCATGTGCAGTATGGATGGGACCAGCGGAAATGAGTTTCTGGTAGCCACACATTCAGACCTGATCTTAACAGATGCCATGCGGTCGCAGATCCATTTGTTTGAAAATCCTACAGGTTCCAGGACAGAAGTAAAAGAGCTGGAGATCTCCACCTTTGCAGCAGGCCGCGACAGCATTTCAAAGCAGGTGTTTAAGGCTTCTTCTATTGGTGGTTTCGCATCGGACACGATTAAAGAACTAATGGCAGAAACGGATCCGGAACAGCTGGCCCAGGCTATTTCAAAGATCGGTCCCGGTTACCAGAGATTTCGCCTGCAGGAACAGCTGTATGCCTTGTTAGAGAAAAATGACAGGATAAAAGGTTAGGTACTTTTGGAACGAAAGAGGTGACAGAAGATGTTTTGGAATATGGACGTAGGAGAACAGGAACAGGATCTGTTGGAGATCAGCCATTTTCTTTTATCCGTTTTTGAGTTTGCGAAAAACCAGCCGGGAAATGTGTTTCAAAAAGAGGACTGGCTGGACTTTTCACCGGAGAACGGCAC
>OKSB01003818.1_pt1 | contig 11505 bp, 8 predicted proteins | sample 1601171 | NCBI WGS metagenome assembly OKSB01 (sample SAMEA3541496, study PRJEB24748) | human gut metagenome | biome: human gut; feature: human-associated habitat; material: faeces | place: China | collected 2012 | reverse complement strand
AGTACAAGAATGCTCTTATACGGAAAGGTTATACCGTCCATGAAAGAGAGGACAAGAAGGGTATTCTTCGTGGATATGCACTCGTGCATGGGAATACCAAATACAAGGCTTCCGAATTGGGAGTCGGCAGGAACCTAATGGTCTCGAAACTTCCTGCGACATGGGAGAAACTGTACCATCAGCCAGCAATTGCCATTAGAAACAATACACCCTTAGAGGTTCAACAAATAGCAGAACATAAGGCTGCACCTATTGACTACACCCAATATCGCCCAGACCATTCGGATATGATTCCCTACACCCTTACCCATAAAGATAAGGAACACAAGTTCTATATTCCGGAAAAAGTGCTTGACTGTTTCAACGACGAATTTAATTACAGGTTCGTTTCCAACTCGCATGAACTGGCTGATATGGCCGTGGCTATTTTTGTCGGACTGCTTGATACGCCGAATGTAGCAACCGGCGGAGGTGGCGGAGGTTCGCAAAGCGAGCTTCCATGGAGAGATAAAGACGAAGACGATTTGCAATGGGCTCGCAGATGCGCTCGTGCTGCCAGTCGTTCGTTAGGAAAGAAAACGAAAATAGGATTAAAACGATAAGCGCATGAAGAAGAAATTTGATTTTTCCGCAGAAATGGCAGAAGCGGAATCCATAAAGTCCAATCCTAAGAATGAATATCAGGAGGAAGAAAATCGCCTACTCGATATCAATGCACAAGAACTTGTCAAGCTGAATGACAACGTGTTCAAGTTGAGAACGGATGTTAAAAATCTGTCCAACTCTATACGAGAGTGTAAACCTATCATTTCTGAAGAAATGCAGAAGATGGCAGTAGAATTTGGCGCAAGGCTTCTATGTGATTTTCTCAGTCAGATTGAAAGCAAATGCAAGGAAGCCGAGCGGAGAATAAAGAAAGCCGACAATGCCATCCATATTCCGGCTACCACATTTTATATCACCATTATAATACTGGTAGCCCTATCTTCTTTTTTCGTCAGCATGATAGTGGCCAATGCAGAAATATTGCATTCAGCGTTGATATGGAAAGCAGTCGTTATCTATATTCTTATTGCAATTTTGGGGATTGCCATGGCTATAATCGTACCGAAGATTTTGGATAAATGGACGTAATTGAAAGTTTACGAATCTTTAGAAAGCAACTATCATTGGCATTTGTTTGGTCGTATCATAGGCTATAACAATCCTGTAACCGCCGTAACTGTTACGGTGGTTACGGAATTGTTGTATAGTTCTGCGATTTGACATTTGAACTAAAAGTGCATACAAGCTATACTTCAATCAACATAGCTATTTTCTTTGAACTTGTCGGGTACATGTCGGGCATCTTCTACGTTTTATTTAACAATGACTGAGCTTAGTGCATTTTCACTTGGACTTGCTAACTTAGACCGTTTTTCTCCAAATGATCGCACAGAAGTTACATACCAGTAAAATGCTATTTGCCAAGCGACTTGAACATCTTGGCGATACAACGTTTCTTTTGTTCCATATTTGGATGGACATAAAGATTGAGCGTGGTACTGATATTTGAGTGTCCCAGCAATACACTGACTGTTTTATAGTCACAATTGCTTTCTATACAGCGAGTCGCAAAGCTATGCCTAAGCCCATGAAATTTCAATTTGGGGATACCAAGGTGCTCCATCAACCGTTTGTAATAATTGCGATATGTTCGTGGTTCTGTGGGCAATGGTTCATTGGTGAGTATGTAGTAATCCGCATTTACCACTTTTTTCAGTGGTTTCACCAATGCAAGCAACTCCTTGCTCATAGGAATTTCACGGCAGGAGTTCTTTGTTTTAGGCGTATTGATAACCAGCTCAGTATGTTTCATTTCACCTTCGATAATATAAATACGCTCTATGGTACGCTGAACGCTGATAGTTCCGCTATCGACATCAATGTCACTCCAGCGTAAAGCACAAACTTCACCAATACGAAGTCCGGTGCTTAGGCTTATATAGATGCCTAAATTACGGAATGTGAAATTTTGACGAATGTAGTCCAATATTTTCTTGTGATGGGCTACAGTCAACACCTCCAGCTCCTTGTTCTTTTCTGTTGTAGGATATTTTATGTCCCATTCTGAATAATTCATCCATTCGTGTTTTACTCCGAACTTCATCACCATTTTGAGCACAATAAGAATGTCCTTTACCGATTTTACACTCATACCACCATTGAGTTTTTGTAGTACAAAATCTTGTACCGCTTTCTCGCTTAACGCATCACTTTCACCAAAATATGGTAAAAGATGGTTTTCCAGAATCAACATATAAGCTGCAAATGTTGATTGCTTCACATACGGACGCTTGTCTTCTCGCCAAGCCATCGCAATTTCTCTAATTGATTTCTTTGTCATAATTGCTTTTTTAGGGGTTTCCTATAATTAGAGAAATATAATGGGCAATGTTCCCCATTTGAGATTTCCGGAGTTCACGGAGGAGTGGAAGGAAACCAAACTTGGAAAAATCGCAGAGATAACAAAAGGCAGTGGAATATCGAAAGATCGATTATCTGAGTATGGTTCTCCTTGCATATTGTATGGTGAACTTTATACAAAATACAAATCAGAAATAATAAACGAGGTATATAGTAGAACAGAGTTGGATTCATCATTGCTGGTTAAAAGTAAGGCAAATGATGTCATAATTCCATGTTCTGGAGAAACTGCTATAGACATATCAACAGCTCGATGTGTTCCGTTTAATAACATCCTGCTGGGTGGCGATTTGAACATCATAAGACTCAAAAATAATGATGGAGGATTCTTCGCTTATCAACTTAATGGTACTCGTAAAAAAGACATTGCTCGTGTTGCCCAAGGTGTTTCTGTCGTACACCTGTATGGTGAAAACTTAAAGCATATTAGAGTTTATCATCCTGCCATCGAGGAACAAAAGAAGATAACACGTCTATTGTCTCTCATAGACAAGCGCATTGCAACCCAAAACAAAATCATTGAGGATTTGAAAAAGCTAAAGTCTGCGATTTCAGAAAGACTTTTCAATGCCATAAAAGGTGATGTTGTTGTATTGGAAGATATAGGTGATGTAGTTAAAGGCAAACAAATCAATGGTGAATTTCTTTCAGAAAGTGGCAAGTATTATGTTATGAATGGAGGAATAGAGCCATCTGGATTTTATAACGATTATAATGTAGAAGCTAACACCATCTCAATAAGTGAGGGTGGCAACTCTTGCGGTTATGTACAATTCAACGCCTGTCCTTTTTGGAGTGGCGGACATTGCTACACAATTCAAAATACTACGGATAATGTAAAAACGGAATACCTGTACCAATTTCTAAAATCAAAGGAGAGTGAAATAATGAAACTTCGTATAGGTTCTGGATTGCCAAACATTCAGAAAAAGGATTTGGCAAAATTTAAAATAACTATACCGAACATCTCTGAACAAAAAGTAATTTCGGCTTTTCTCTCTTCATTTGAAAGAAAAGCCGATGTCGAGATGAATTTTGTAAACTTGTTGCTTGAAGAAAAGCAATATTTACTCCGTCAGATGTTTATATGAACATTTGGTGAAGCAAATAAGTCTTCTGTTGCTGGACGAATTGCAAGATTTTCATTTCCAAATCAATCTTTTGCGCCAATTTTGACAGATGGAGATCAACTTGTTTTTGTTTCTCGATTGATGGTATCACAATTGGAATGTTGCAAAGCTCCTCATAAGAAAGGCAAAGCCTTACACTTCCTTCCAATCTCTTTTGTATGTGATAGAAGAAATTTCTGGATTCAAAGAAAAGTTCAAGATATTCTGGCAGTAAGCAGTCCTTTGTACGAAAACAAATGTACATTGGACTGACAATGCCAGTCTCAAATTTTGTAAGGCGAGCAATTGATCCCACGTTTATTCTTGCAGGGTTATAAGCAAAGTCATTCTTTTCTACAATTTTGTAATTTGATGTGTCGTCACTTGCAACATTCCTATCTTCAAATTGTTCGCTTTGCTTTATAAATCCTTGGCGATTACTAACTGATAATACATTGCATAGATGATTATCCTTGTTTCGTTTTGATATTTGTACAATAGCACCCCCTATATGGGAATGGTAGCTATCTTTGGGGCTATATTCTATTTCAATAATCGCAGACCTATAGACTTCATAATCCTTAATCAGAGGAATTATGGTTGAACTGCAAAAGCGAGGACTGTCAAATGGGACTTGGAAGAAGGTTCTCCTTTCCAATGTTCTTACCGAAAGAAATGAATTGAATAAGAGCCTTTACCCAGTTTATTCCGTGTCTGTTATTCAAGGGATTGTAAATCAAATGGAATATCTTGGTCGCTCGTTCGCTGCCAGTGATACATCAAAATATCATGTGGTACATTATGGTGATTTGGTATATACGAAAAGTCCAACAGGTTCATTTCCTTACGGAATTATAAAGCAAAGTTACAATCAAAACGAAGTCGCTGTGTCACCTCTATATGGAGTTTATGAGCCTAAAACATTTTCAACGGGTGTGTTCTTGCATGAGTATTTCAAGAGTGAATTGAATACTCTGAACTATCTTCACCCTCTCGTTCAGAAAGGAGCAAAGAACACAATAAATATTGCCAACCAACGCTTCTTAGAGAGCTATGTCGCTATTCCCAGTAATGCTAACGAACTGTTAGCAATATCAAAATTGTTATGCTCGTTAAATACAAAACTGGAATTTCTGCAAAACATACTAAAACAATCTCAAGGACAAAAGCAGTATCTACTTCGTCAGATGTTCATATAAACATCTGACGAAGCAAGTATTGCTTCTGCAAATTATAGTTTACCAGAGCATTCTGTTCTGCTAATAGTTTACTATCTATTGTAGATAACAACTTGGTATATTTAAATTGCTCTGAATGTGACGGACAAAAGACTTTTGCTTTTCCATAGTCCTTGAAATATATGTGAGGTATCGCCATACCAGTTTTATAAGGTTCAAAGTTGAAGACCGTCAGCAAATAATAAAGGTATTGGAGAGAATAACCTTCTTTGGCTTGTAAGGTGTTCAATGTGCCTGCCGCAGAGCACTTGCCTGCCACGTAAAAAACAGTTCCAACTCCTGAACCATCTTTGATAATATAAATGGCTTCATTGAGGGTTGCGTAACAATCAAGGTATCCAACTATGCCATTAGCACCATATACAGGATATGTACCACTTTCTAAGACCTCACTTTCTTGTAAAGTTGAGGAATTGCAAATCATGCAATCCGACAAACGTACATTTGGCTTCCCCCTATGCACCATATTCTGTGCAATTCCTCTGATTAAGGATTTCAATTTATAAATGATTTTGTTTTGGGTGGCAATGCGCTCATCAAGAAGTGACAGTAAATGACTTATCTTTTGCTGTTCTTCTTTTCGTGGATAACTCATTTTCAAGTTGCGCAAATCATCATTGTAAATTCTGATTATTGTTGTAGAATTTAATTTTCGCCAATCTACTTTACTCAAAAGATGAAATAAGAATCCATTGCTTATATATTGTGTAGGATTATCAATCCACACAATATTTGAATCTTGGAAATACGCATCTTCCCCATCATAGACGACACATTTTCCTACTGTTCCTGCACAAGTTATCATAACCTCTCCCTTACGAGGATAGTTATACTTCACCTTATAGTCGTCAAATAATTCTTTCGATATATAGGCATCTGGAGTACTACCAATTGTTCCAATCTTATAAAAAGGAACACCATCCTCTGTGTTTGTTTGAGAAACTAAAATACGTTTACACATTAATACATTACACAAATCTCCCAACTTGCATTTCTTCCACTCTCCACTAAACTCCGGAAATCTCAAATGGGGAACATTGAGGATTTTATTTTCGTTATTATTTGCCATAATCATTATTCTTTATCAGGGTTAATATCAAACGGCAACAATTTGTCGCCATTATTAAACCGGTCGAAATCAGAGATAAAAGAACGGTCTTGAATCACTTTATATTTCTCGTACTCGCCATACGCCTTCTCTCGTGCTGCTTCTTGTGAAACTTTACCGGCAGTATCTTGTGCCTTATAATCCATAGTGCCAAGAAACTGTTCAAGACGTTGCTTCCAATCTTCCATCGTTGTTATAATGTGACGTTGGGCACGAAGCTCTGCAAATTCAAGGAATGCGTTAGTTACGCCGTTAAGTTCGGAAATCTCTTTGTCTGACAAATAGTTCTTTGCCACAATCGTATCGGACTTCTGAACTCTACCATCGGGAGCTTTCTTCCAAGTGGTCAATCCCATATGGGGCATTTCAGAGTCGGCACGTTCATACACTATTTCAGCAGCGGTACGATTAGTCACAGCCAAATGCATCATATTTTGCACCATTTTGAAGAACAATTTAGTACAATCCGATTTCGGGTCGTAATCAGCACTGCATTCCGCATAGATGTCTGTTATCTTCTGGTAGTATCTGCGTTCCGATGTGCGTATCTCACGAATACGCTCCAGCAAATCATCAAAATAATCTTTGCCAAAATGCTTTCCCTGTTTTAGTCTTTCATCATCAAGAGCATACCCTTTAATGACAAATTCCTTCAAAACAGACGTAGCCCAAATACGAAACTGAGTGGCTTGATAGCTATTGACACGATAACCTACCGCTATGATAGCATCCAAATTATAGAACAACGGTGTACGCTCCACGTCTCGTTCTCCCTCGGATTGAACTATCCCAATTTTTCGGATAGTTGCCTCTTTGGTAAGTTCACTGGATTCATAAATCTGTCCAAGATGATAGTTGATGGTTCGTACATCCACCCCAAACAAGTCCGCCATGCGCTTTTGCGACATCCAGAATGTTTCACTATTGAATATTACCTCTACTCGAACTTCTCCTTGTGCGGTTTTATACAGTAACAGATTGGAACTATATGAGTTAAGCACCAATTCGTTAGTAGATATGGTTTGAGAAAAGTAATCTCTTGCCTGTTGTACCAATACTTTTTTTGCATCAGCATTTTCAGCAATAATCATACACGCCATACGTGACAAGCGGAAGATACTGACTTTACGGAACGAGCCACTGCCTATCTTCACCATATCAACCGCTTGGTTGAAATGCTCATCAATATTCATTCCTTTTATGCCTGCGACTTTGATTGCTTTGTCTATGACTTTTTGGAATTTCCAATAAGCCGAATAACCCATAGCAGCGCATAGGTCACGTGAACTCCAATATTCATTTTCGCTCTCATCGTGACGGCGGATATTGTCGAATGAAGGACGCATTTCCGGGATGTTATCTATCTCTGCCATAACACTATTATTCAACCAGTCCCAATTCTTTAAGATATACTTCAATCTCCTTATCTAGTTCGGCACGTTTGGCTTCCAACTCCTTGATTTCTGCCATTACAGCTTTAATGTCAATAGGTTCTTCCTCTTCAAAAGTATCGACATAACGAGGTATATTCAGATTATAGTCGTTATCGGCAACCTCCTGTAAAGTGGCAAGATGGCTGTACTTTTCTATTTCTTTTCGCTCGCGATAGGTATCAACAATCTTGTCAATATGCTCTTTACGCAGTTTGTTTTGTGTCTTGACTTTCTCAAACTCCTTGCTCGCATCTATGAACAGAATATTATCATCTTCCTTACGGCATTTCTTCATCACAAGAATACAGGTCGGAATACTTGTACCATAGAATATATTAGCCGGCAAACCGATAATGGCATCGATATAGTTTTTCTTCTCTATCAGGAAACGGCGTATTACCCCTTCTGCATTACCACGGAACAAAACACCGTGTGGAGCGACACAAGCCATCGTACCACCTTCGTTCAAGTGATAAATCATGTGTAGGATAAAAGCATAATCTGCTGTCTTCTTTGGCGCAAGTCGCCCTGCTTTGCTGAAACGGTCATCGGTATTAAATTTGTCGGCAGCACTCCATTCGGCAGAGAATGGAGGATTTGCGACTACCGCATCAAACTGAGTGTCGCCAAAGACATCCCATTCAAGCGTATCGCCGTTTTCAATCTTGAAATTGCTGAATCTGATACCGTGAAGCAACATATTCATTCTGGCGAGGTTGTAGGTCGTCGGATTCTTTTCCTGTCCGTAAATATCAACCGCATTTCCAATACTTGCAGCACGAAGAAGCAATGAGCCACTACCACAAGTAGGGTCATATACATTGCGCAAACGCTGGTGTCCAATGGAAACAATCTCTGCCAAAATACGGCTAACTTCCTGCGGAGTATAGAATTCCCCGGCTTTTTTCCCGGCTCCTGCCGCAAACTGCGAAATCATATATTCGTAAGCATCACCCAAGATGTCAATTTCCTGTGATGCCTCTACGCTAAAGTCTATATCGTCCAATGCAAGAAGCACATTGCTGACGAGTGTATTTTTATCATTGGCTGTTTTACCCAATTTAGGTGAAGCCAAGTCTATATCTGAAAACAATCCTCCGAAATCCTCTTCGCTGTCCTGTCCAAGAGTGCTGTCTTCGATACGCTTCAATGAACGTTCAAGTATAGGTAAAATGTTCTCTTTCCGCTTGATGGCCTCTATTACGGACGAAAACAAGAATTTCGGTTCAATGAAGTAACCTATATTTTCCAAGCATTGATTCTTTACTTCCTCTTGTAACTCGACTACATCGGTATCATCCATTTCCCACAATTCCTTAAAGGTTATTTCATCATCCACCAAGGCATTGTTGGCATACTTTTCTATTTTCTCAGATAAGTATTTATAGAAAATAAAACCCAATGTGAAATACATAAAGTCGCTTGCCGACATATTGCCACGCAAACGATTTGCGACCTCCCAAAGCTGGTCACGGAGTTTCTGTTGCAGTTCTTCGCTCATATTTATTATAATTCTTTAATTACAAAACCAAATTTATTCGCAAACTCTAAAATACGACCTATATTATTCTTACCATGCTGTGATAATACAACAAACCTGACACCATCATTAGACATAAGAATATCTTTTTCAAACCATCTTTTATGCGTATCTGACGTTTTAAGTTTCCAATTTCCGACTTCTTCAACGGTTTTAACTAAGTGTTTAGGCAACAAATTAATTAGCTCTTTATAATCAACAGAGGTAGACTCGATAAAAAGTCGAACTACTTCTAATGCTAATCTACCTTTCCCATAAGAACCAACTCCATTAAGTGAATATTTTGTATAGTCTTTTCTGCTATTAGTACATTTTCTTGGCAATTCATTTTGAACAGATTGAGATATAAAGTTATCGCTACGCAAAGGTTGATTATTCTCATATTCTGTTATTACGGCATCATCTATAGTTTGTGCTATTTCTTTAAAAATTTCCAATGCTTTTTGCGGAGCGACATTAAAAAATTCTCTGTTCTGACGAATACGAAAATCAGTCAAATTGTCGATTATCTTATGCACGAGTTTTTCCACCTCATTATATTTAACCGTTTTAATGGTTGCATGTATCTCAAAAGGCAACGGAACTGCCGTATTGTCAAGTTCCTTGGAACGTATATCAACAGGGCGTGCGCTTTTGCCAATCTTAACCCAATCCTCACGAAAACTTGGATTAGTCAAGATATACACATATCCGGGTTCATTTGTTTTTACCATATACGTATTTACTCCCAATTAAATGTTCTTATTATATTACGCAATCTCTCCATGATTCTCGTCAACGCCTTTCTTGTTTTTATAAGACCAAGATGTTTTTCTTTCAATGCCTTTTGTATGATTTCCGGCTGTTCCTTTTGCAAATAGTCATACTCCTTTATGTATAGATTCAGCACCTCGGTAGGAATTTGTTCATCATCCGACAAATCTTTTACAGCCTTATTGCGTTCAGATACAATATATTGATTCAAACGCTCTTCCAATTCACTTGTACCATCAGCCTTACTACGTCCGCTCATGAAGTTTTCCTTATCTTCATCAACATTTTTCCGAATAAAGCCATCAATGAGTTTGGCTTTGCCTCGCATCCCGGCATCCTTAATCATTGTGTCAATGATATGTTGCCTTTTCTCTGAATAATCATTGCTATATGGGTCAAGTTCTGCAATGAGTTCAAGAATGTAAGCCACATTGATAATGTCGCTATGTAGAAGTTCAAGACAGAAATCTATATCCTCTAATCCCTGACTGTTCCCATACGGAACAGGGTCTTCTGCAACTACAGATGGAATTACAGGCGGTTCTATAAACCCGACTGTAATGTCAAGATACTTACTCTTATAGTCGTTGAATTGCTGCTCAGTCATACCAAGATCTTCCGCATCCTCGCTATAATCTTCGTATATCTGGATTTCCGCATGTTTACGGATAATATCACGAAATGCCAGAACAAAATTTTTCTTGTCATTTTCGCTTTGCAGAAAATCTATACTGCTGGGTGTAGGATATTTTTTCAGGAACTCTGTTGCCAAGCATTTATATTCCTTTTTTACATCCTCAAACGGTGGACGTACTATATCTTCAGAATTATCAGAGTTGCTGAACAATTTAATAGACGTATCAACATTATTTTTCAAGTCACGGAAGCAAACGATTTTACCGAAACGTTTCTTCTCGTTCAATACTCGGTTGGTACGACTGAATGCTTGCAGCAAACCGTGATATTCCATATTCTTATCTACATAGAGCGTATTCAGTTTTTTACTGTCGAAACCGGTAAGGAACATACCCACGACAAGACAAAGGTCAAGCGGTTTCATATCCGCTTTCTTCTTTTTCATGCGCAGATTGATGTCATCATAGTAGGCACGGAAGTTTTCTGTAGTAAAGGCAGTGCCGAACATATTGTTATAATCGTCCATAATTGTTTGCAGTTCATCAGCCTCACCCACACCCTCTTTTGCATACTGCCCTGTACCCATGCCGGTCTGTTCATCATCCAGACTATTGTTGGCAGCGTAAGTAAACACAGCACCTATACGGATTTTCGGATTCAACGATTTGAATATCTTGTAATATCGTATGAGCATCGACACGGATTGCACAGCAAACAAGGCATCAAACTCTCCGTCGAATGTGGATTTGTTGAAATTGTTAAGGATAAACTTGGCGATTTCCTCCATACGAGCTTGATTGTCGTTGTCAACAACTTCGTTGCCGTGATAATACTCCACAAGGAATCCAAGCACGTTTTCATCGGCTATGGCATCCTTAATAAGATATTTATGAAGACAATTTCCGAATATCTCCTTAGTAGTATGCCCATCTACCGCATTTTCAGTAAAAATAGGTGTTCCCGTGAAGCCAAAGATTTGAGCATTGTCAAAGAACTTCATAATCTTCTTATGACTATCCCCAAAGTGGCTACGATGACACTCATCAAATATCATCACGATACGTGAGTGGCGAATAGTTTCAATCTTGTTGCTATACCACGTCTTGCTGACTGCGGCATTGAGTTTCTGAATGGTAGTGATGATAATCTTAGAATTGCTTTGAAGTCGCTTCACAAGTTCATCCGTATTATCAGTACTATCCACAGCTCCCGGCTCAAACGC
>OKSB01003817.1_pt1 | contig 11506 bp, 7 predicted proteins | sample 1601171 | NCBI WGS metagenome assembly OKSB01 (sample SAMEA3541496, study PRJEB24748) | human gut metagenome | biome: human gut; feature: human-associated habitat; material: faeces | place: China | collected 2012 | reverse complement strand
TGATATAATTTCCGTTATTTGCGATGGCTGCATAGGATGCACACAGTTCAACATTTGTGACACCGCGGGTGATGCCGCCAAGCGCAGTGGCAAGGTTTGCATCGCTCCATACATTACCATTGGCATCTTTGTCAGCCTCTGTTCCATGAGCAAGGGTTGTAAAACCAAAGTTGTCCAGATATTTCAATCCAAGCTCAGGAGTTACTTTTTCCAGACACTTGACGGCTACAACGTTAATGGAATTCTGGATCGCAGTACGGATCGTGGTTGTTCCGTTGTAAGAACGGGTTGCGTTGTTTACAGGGGAACCATCCGGATATTCATAAGGTTCGTCTTCAAATGTTGTTGCAAGAGTCATGCCTTTTTCATTTAAAGCAGGTGCATAAGTGGACACGATCTTAAAGGTAGAACCAGGCTGTCTGGTAGTGTCCGTTGCCCGGTTCAGTGTAAGACTTGCCGTTTTCTCTCCACGACCACCGATCAGAGCTTTTACATAGCCGGTATGCTGGTCGATCACACTCATGGAAGACTGTGGCTGAGGTGCGAAATTGACACGCTCTGCAAGAACTTTACTTCCGTTGGCGAGTATGCTTGCCTTATATTTGTCTACATAAGTCTGTCCATCTTCCGGGGAATCGAACAGAAGATCGAAATCGGGATCCTCATTCTGAAAATAAAGCTGCAACATTTCCTTACTGTAGTTTACCTGATTTCCATTAGGATCGGTAACCGTCAGGGCATAGTCAAGTTCATACTGGACAGTGTCCGGATAATTGGAAGGATCTGCATATTCCTCATCCAGGATATTCTGGATCTTGGAATCCTGTGTTGTATATACTTTAAGTCCGCCGCTGTAGAGAAGATTGGTTGCCTGTTTTTTGGTGTAACCTTTGATATTCATCAGGTCGTTGATGATCTGATCTGTCAGTTCATCTTCAAAATATGTGTAAACAGTATTCTCAGTGCTGGAGTTCTTTTCCTGAGCGGCCTGGATACGGGAATAAACATCATCTGCAAGAGCTTCATCATACTGATCCTGAGTAATATAGTTCTGATCCAGCATATGCTGGAGAACTTCCTTGCGTCTCTTCCTGTTGCTGTCAGGATTGATGATCGGGTTAAATTTCGTCGGGTTCTGTGTGATACCTGCCAGAGTTGCACATTCAGAAAGATTCAGATCCCATATATCCTTGTCAAAATACTGTCGTGCGGCAGCCTGTACACCGTAGGAACCGGCACCCAGGTTAATTGTGTTCAGGTAATTCTCAAGAATGGTGTCTTTATCAGTTTTTTTCTCAACCTGGACAGCAAGGTACTGTTCCTGGATTTTTCGCGTAAATCTTTCCAGCTGAGTAGATTCACTGGTCCAGTTGGTAAATACGTTATTCTTAAGAAGCTGCTGTGTGATCGTACTGGCACCTTCTGAGAAATCTCCGGTAGTGAGAGCTTTCATTCCGGCACGAAGAATACCTTTTACGTCAATACCGTTATGTTCATAGAAACGTTCATCCTCAATTGCGACAACTGCATGCTGCAGATCAACAGGTATCTGATCGAGAGTGACAGGCAGTCGGTTGGAATCCGGAGCAGCCAGTTTACGGATCTGATTCCCTGCATCATCGTAGAGAAAGGTTGCATAGCCCAGTGGCATAATATCAATATCATCAACATCAGGAGCAGTATCAATTACACCCCTGAATGACCCCACACCCAGACAGGTTACTGCGATGCAGAGTGCTATCAGTGATACGAACAGGACTCTGATGAAAGAAACTCTGGCGCGCTTTCCCATCATGGAAGAACGGGAAATCAGTGCCGTCCGTTTCTTTGCAGTCGACTTTTTACCGTAGTTCATGTTAAACCTCCTTTATAATCCGTTCTATTATATCAAATAAGAATAAGTAAATAAAGCAGAAAAATAAAAATTCACAATTGCTTTTGGATCTTTTTAATGGTTATTGTGTTTTTTTGCAGGATTAGTATACACTGTGCTGGCACATTTTTGTAATTCATGGTACACTGAGTCAATAAGAGAACGGAAAGAGGAGTATGAGACATGCTTGAGAAATATAAGACAGTTTACGAGGGCGGGGAAGGCGAGATCGTGGAAAAGAAATCCAGATTTATTGCTACAGTGCGTCCTGTACAGACCGAAGAGGAGGCACTGGCCTTTATAGAGGAAATGAAGAAGAAATATTGGGATGCCAATCACACGTGCTATGCCTGGCAAATCGGCCTAGGCGGCAAGGTCCAAAAATCAAACGATGCCGGTGAACCAGCCGGTACGGCAGGCAAGCCAATATTGGAAACCCTGAAAAAACGGGGACTTACCAATACAGTCGCCGTTGTAACCCGCTATTTCGGCGGTGTCAAGCTCGGTGCCAGTGGTCTCATCCGTGCCTACGGCCACAGCGTGGTCGTTGCCTTGGACGCCGCTGATATTGCCGACTACCTCCCCTATACAGTCCTGATTTACGAATTTGGCTATCCCTACATCAGCACCATCGAACGGCTCATGGAAAGCTATGCTGGCACCATTACGGACCGCTCGTTTGGTGCCGACGTGACTTTTACCATGCAGGTACCGGAAGAAAAGGCTATAGCTTTTCAAGAGGCCCTGACGAACAGCACGAACGGCCGGGCCCGCTTACTCGACGAAGGCAGCAAAATCCTGCCCATCATCCGGCCCAAAGAAGCTGCTCCGGCAACGGACTAAGGCAAAATAAAAAAGGTAGTACCCTGACAACGCTGTTGCCACGGTACTACCTTTTTTCATATACGGACTTTTATTTGCCGAGGTACGCTGTTACTTCTACTTCAACCAACGCATCCTTCGGTAAGGAAGCTACTTCTACGCAGGAACGGGCCGGCAGCATTTTCTGGAAATACTTGCCATATACTTCGTTTACAGCGCCGAAGAAATTCATATTGGTAATGTACACCGTCGTCTTTACGACGTTGTCATAGGAAGCACCGGCAGCTGCCAGGATAGCGCCAACGTTTTTCATGCACTGTTCCGCCTGGTTGACGACGCCGCCACCAACAACTTTACCCTTTTCCGGGTCAATGGCGATCTGGCCGGAAGCAAAGAGGAAATCCCCTGCCTGAATAGCCTGTGAATATGGGCCTACTGCACCCGGTGCTTTTTCTGTACTGATTACATTTACTGCCATGATACACTACATCTCCTTCATCAAATAATTTTGGTATATGTCTATTATATGTCATAACGGCATAATTTTCCACCCTGCCGCCAGACAGGATCCCTGGCCGGCCATACAGGCCGGCTGAGGATGGATACCTTACTCTTTAATCACGTCTTGACGCATCACTTCTTGTTGTACCGGTTCCGTAATGAGATGGCCGTCACGATCGTACTTTTTCTTGTTACAGCCACTCAGGAAATAGGCTGCTGTAATGAAGGCGATATAAGCCCACGACGAGAAGAGGGACATACGCGTATCCGGATTAAAGAGCATGCCAATAGTGACGAGAACCAGGAAGGCAATGCAGAACCAGTTGGCGTACGGGAAGAGCGGCGATTTGAACGAATGGGCCGCCATGACGTCCTTGCCCCAGTATTTACGGAAATTCTTTTGTGAATAAGCCAGTACGAACCAGGCGATCATGCCCGGGAATACAGACGCGCTGTAAAGATAGAGGAATAACTTGGAATCGGGAATGAGATAATTGAGGATAACGCCTACAATGAGGCAGCCAATGGTGACGCCAATGCCGTTACGGGGTACACCGGAGTTAGAGAGCTTGGCAAAAATCTTCGGTGCCTGGCCATTCTGAGCCAGCGTGTAAAGCATACGGCCTGAACTGTACAAGCCGCTGTTGCAGCCCGAAAGTGCTGCTGTCAGAACGACGAAGTTGATGATGCCCGCTGCCGTCGTAATACCGACCTTGGCAAAGGTCATGACGAAAGGACTGCCAATAAGGCTGACCTGATTCCACGGATAAATACAAAGGATTACAAAGATAGAGCCGATATAGAAAATCAAAATACGCCAGACGATGTTCTTCGTTGCCTTACGGAGCGTATTTTTCGGATCCTGGGCTTCACCGGCCGTAATGCCGATAAGCTCGACGCCCTGGAAAGATGCGGCAACTACACACATAGCAGCCAGCATACCGCCCCAGCCGTTAGGCATAAAGCCGCCGTTGACCCAGAGATTTTCAAAGCCTACAGGTACGCCGCCGTTGCCAAAGCCGATGAGGATGACCGCTGCACTGACGACGAGCATGACGATAATCGTCGTAACTTTGATCAGGGCAAACCAGAATTCAAACTCACCATAATACTTGACCGCCGCCATGTTGGCAATAGCAACGATGAGCATGCCACCAAAAGCTGAAATCCACTGTGGCACAGCCGGGAACCAATAGTGTACGTAAATGCCGACAGCCGTTACTTCGGAAAGGCCGACGACGACCCACATAAACCAATAGCTCCAGGCTGTAAGATACCCTACAAAGGGACTAATATATTTATGACCATACGTTGCAAAGGAGCCCGTTACCGGTTCCTGATAGAGCATTTCCCCCATAATGCGCATGATGAAGAACATGACGACACCCGTCAATGCGTAGCACAAGAGGACTGACGGACCAGCCATCATAATCGTATTGGCCGAACCCATAAACAGGCCGACGCCAATGGTACCACCTAAGGCAATCATTTCTACGTGGCGCGGTTTTAAACCACGCTCCATTTTTCCATTCTCTTCCATAAGTCATGTCTCTCCTATCTGTTAGGGTAGTATAAAACTAGGTATAGCAGGTAGATTATTTAATAGTGACTTGATAGTGCTGGTCACGCAGGAGTTCCATCAGATGTTCTACATGTTTTTCATTGGCTGTTTCCAGTTCAAACGAAACGGCCGTATAGCCAATGCCGACACCGTGCTGGCTCCGTTCATGCGTAACAGAAAGAACGTTGGCGTTGGTTTCGGCAATGAGGGACAAGAGTTTGACCAGTTCGCCCGGCTGATCAGGGATGATCGTCGAGAAGAATACTTTCCGCCACGAACGCAGGAGCCCGCTGTTGATGATACGCGTCATATTATTGACGTCGATGTTACCGCCACTGATGAGGGCAGCTACCTTCTTGCCATGAAGGCCGGAAATCTTGCCGTTCATGAGGGCTGCCACCGGGACCGCACCGGCACCTTCGGAAACAGCCTTGCAGCGTTCGAGGAGCCAGAGAATAGCACCGGCAATTTCCGTTTCGTCGACGATGACAATATCATCGAGATAACGGCTGCAAATGTCATAGGTTAAATCGCCCGGTGTCTTAACGGCAATACCGTCCGCCAGGGTCGCCTTGCCATTACAGGTCAGGATTTTGCCGTGATCGATAGAATTCTTCATAGAAGGCATGTTAGCCGTCTGCACGCCGATAACCTTAATCTTCGGATTGACGCTCTTAGCTGCTACAGCCAAGCCGGAAATGAGGCCGCCGCCACCGATAGGCGCGACAATCGCATCTACGTCAGGCATTTGTTCGATGATTTCCAGGGCAATGGTTCCCTGACCGGCAATGACTTCCGGATCGTTGAAAGGATGTACAAAGGTATAGCCATGTTCTTTTGTCAGTTCTTCTGCCTTAGCAGCGGCTTCATCAAAGAAATCACCGTGGAGAACGACGTTGGCGCCGTAGCCCTTCGTCGCAGCTACCTTCATCAAAGGTGCGTGCTTCGGCATACAAATCGTGGACTGGCAGCCGTAGACACTGGCCGCTAAGGCAACGCCCTGAGCATGGTTGCCTGCCGACGCAGCAATAACACCTTTTTCCCGTTCTTCCGGCGTCAGGGAGGCCACCTTGTTGTAGGCACCGCGTAATTTAAAGGACCCTGTGCGCTGCAGGTTTTCCATCTTCAAATATACCTTGCAGTCAGAGAGCTTGCTCACAGAATTGGAGTACGATAAGCCTGTTTTCTGGGCTACACCTTTAAGCCGTTCCTGTGCTTCTTGTACCATTTTTAACGTAACTTGTTCCATCAACCATCACTCCTCTTTAAAAATTGACAAATTGAAATAACTAAGTGCGCAGCCGTTTACCGCTTCTGCTTTCTCCTATTCGTTTGTGCCACGCCCTACGGTACTTCTCTTGCCCTCAATATACAATCAAACATATCCACTGTCAAGAGATATAAAGACGATTTAATTTTCCTCTCTCATAGAGGGCCCCTCTTCTTTAATTTACACGTCAAAAATCACTTTATTAACGAAATAAAAAGAGGTTATAATGTTAAGTTTTATAGTCATAAAATTATAAAATAGCAACAAGTCTATTCACAGTATACAAATAACCATTTCCAGAAGATGTATATGAATTTGTACTAGACAATACCATGCATATGCGTTATACGTATTATTCGCATTTGTATTTTATAATATAAAATTTATTTTCACTATATGGTCGTGTAATTCATAACGTACTATAGGCTCCCCATAAAATAAACTGAACCGCAAGCACTGGGCATGCGGTTCAGAATGTATTACATCAGGTACAGCTAATATCAAGATAGTCAGGTTAGTCTTTATTCCACCAAACAACACCTTTAACATTAGAAAGGGCATTCTTGAAGAATACTGGTGTCTTAACACCAGCCTTGCGCTGTCTTTCATAATCGTCCAGAGCTTCCTTTGCTCTTGGGAAAAGAATGAGGATAGCCGTGACGTTGGTCAGTACCTGGAAAGCCATGAACAAGTCAGCCAGATTCCAAACCAAGGGCAGCTCAGCAACGGAGCCAAAGAAAATCATAACGGCAATGAAGAAACGGAAGACATGCATAGCCCATTTATTCTGAGTTAAATGGCCGATGTTGATTTCGCCATAGTAGTAGTTGCCAATGATGGAGCTGAAGGCAAAGAGGAAAATCAGGACTGATACAGCCGTCGGTGCAATGCTGCCGAAGTACTGGGACAGATCCCACTGGATCAATTCTACCCCTGTCAAACCCGAACTTTCATAGGAACCGCTGAGGAGCACGATAAAAGCACTAGCCGAACAGATAAAGAGCGTATCTACGTAAACGCCGAACGCCTGAATCAGGCCCTGTACTACAGGGTGATCGGCATCAGCCGTAGCCGCTGCGTTAGGAACGGAACCTTCACCGGCTTCATTGGAGAAAAGGCCCCGTTTGAAGCCAGTGAGAACAGCAGCACCCATGCCGCCGCCAAAGACAGCCTGGAAATCAAAGGCATCGCGGAAGATAATACCAAACGCCGTCGGCAAGAGATCGATATGATAAATCATGATCCCTAAGGCAACGATAATATAAAGGCCAGCCATGAGCGGTACCATCCATTCCGTTACACGGGCAATACGGCCCAAGCCGCCACAGATAACGGCAATAGAAAGAACCATGACGACAATACCGATAATCGTCTTATCAAAACCAAAGGCCGAATTCAGAGACAAAGCAATCGTATTAGCCTGTACGGAGTTGTAGATCAAACCGTAGGTAATGGAAATCAAGACGGCAAATACTGCAGCCCAGATACCATGACCCAGACCATTTTTCAAATAATATGCCGGGCCGCCGCGGAAGGTCGTTTCCCCTTGTTTGCCCTTGGCCGGCACCTTGTAAATCTGAGCCAGCGTACTTTCGACAAAACCCGTAGCCGAACCGATAATGGCAATAAACCACATCCAGAAAATGGCACCAGGGCCACCGGTCGTAATAGCGATGGCAATACCGGCAATGTTCCCTACACCAACACGGGATGCCGTACTAACGCAAAACGCCTGGAACGGAGAAATTTCATTGCCTCTGGTCTTTGTGTTCACAGAGGACACGATGAGGCTGAACATGTTGGTAAAATAGCGCAGCTGTACGAAACGCAAGCGGAACGTAAAATAAAAACCCGCTACAACCAACAGCGTAATAATAATGTACGTCCATAAGAATGAATTAATACTTGATACAATTGAATTCAATAGCTCCATAAGATCATCTCCCTTTCTAAGGAAAAAAAGGGCCCATTTTTGCGCGCAAAAAAGCGTACAACAAATGAGTCCTCATCGACACATAACTATTTTATTATATGTTATATTTTATAGAAAAATAACACATAAGTCAAGCGATACAGGAAAAAAAGAAACCACTTTTCATTATACGGCATAAGTAAATTTTCAAGGTATGTTCCAGTCACTTTACGGCAAGGGGAAGTTTTACGTTGGTATTTTACTTTTTCGTGCAGATTATTAATTTTTTAACGTTTCTGTAACCGTGTTTTGCGTCTTGCCAGCCCAGAAGGAAGCCACTAAGGTACCTAAGACACTAGCCCAAACGATCAATACACCGCCGGGCACAGCCGCCAAGGGATCGAAATAGGTAATCCCCAGTGATACGGCAAGAGCCGTATTTTGTATACCGATGAGAAAGGTCATGGCCTTTCTCCGGCTTAATTCCATATGAAAGATGCGAGCAGCCACATAGCCGATGATCATTCCACAAATAGTATAGAACGCACAGGCCAGGGCAATTTCAACGCCTACTAATTTTATTCGTTCCACATTGAGGGAGACGACGACGGCAATAACCACGACTACGGCAGCCACAGTCAATAAAGGCGCCAGCTTTAAAACCGTATCCATTTGTTTAGAGAATACCTTGCGGATGAGCAGGCCAAGGGCGATCGGAATAATGACGATTTTAATAATGCCTATGAACATAGCCAACGCATCGAGAGGCATGTAACGGCCGACATAAAACATGAGCAACGCCGGTGTAACAAACGGTGAAATAAGGGTACCCAGGCTTGATGTCGTAACGGAAAGAGCTTTATCGCCATTAGAAATCATCGTCATGACATTAGATGTCGCTCCGGAGGGCGTACAGCCTACCAGGATGAGGCCTACGATCAGCATCGGCGGCAGGCCCAAAAGAGTGCCGATTCCCAGGCCTACGAGGGGCATACAAACGGAGATAACGATGATTCCCAAGATGACATCACGAGGTCTCGTCAATACCAGTTTAAAATCACCGGGAGTCATAGAAAGTCCCATGCTCAGCATGACACAGCCGATGAGATACGGAATCCAGTCGCCGTGCATGAAGGGTGCCGGCATAAGAAAGGCGACGACAGCCGAAAGAATAATCCAAAGCGTAAGATAACGGGTCAAAAATTTCACAAGTTTAAATAGCGATTCCATAGGTCCCTCCCAATTCTTCTTCCAGTCCAGTCAGTGATAGGCGGCAAGAACAAGTCATACCGCATGGGAACATGAGTAGTGCTGCCATTCCAGATCATACGTCTGTCTTATGATTGATTGTATCACAAAAAGTGATAAGAGGCTATGCGTCTTATCTGCGTGAGGCTGGGAAACAGGAGCCATCATTTTCCGGGAAGCATCCCGTTTCTTCCCCACACATCTGATGAAAAACGATGCCTGCGGCTATGAGACTGACAAGGCTGCTCTATGTAGGGCACTTTTAGCCTATCTATCCCTAAAGCTTGCGTGAACTGGGAGGATGTAGTGTAGGCGTTTACTAATTAATATGACAAACTCGTACAGTATGAATTGTCAGTATGTTAAACATTCGGTATAATATATAAGTACATATTTATTTCCCTATATTTTACTTTATTGCAGAGCCGTCTGCGGCCCCGGCAAAAAAATACGGGTGCCGTCCATACCACACGAAAACAATGTCCGTAATCTGGACGCCAGTTTTCCGATACAGAAAGCATATGCAGTAAGAACGAAGGTGACAAGAAATACATTATTTATGCAGTGGCAAGGGCACTGATCCGGCGCTTGTCGTTGCCTGACTGCACGCGCAGCCGGTTTAACCGGATCCGCAAGGGCAATATCCCTTGTGACAGACACACGCCAACAGGGTGTACCTGTTGGCCTATGTAAACTATATTATCTAATAAGGTCGTGATTCAATGAGTAATGAAGAACAACAGAATAAGGGCCTGCGGCGAAGCTTAAAAGCACGTCATATGAATATGATTGCTATTGGCGGCGCCATTGGTACGGGCTTATTTGTCGCTGGCGGGGAAACTGTCAGTACGGCTGGTCCTGGCGGTGCATTATTGTCGTATTCGCTTATCGGTATCATGGTATATTTCCTCATGACCAGTCTCGGTGAAATGGCCGCCTATTTGCCGGTCAGCGGTTCCTTTGAAACCTACGCCAACCGCTACGTCGACAAGTCCCTGGGCTTTGCGCTTGGCTGGAATTACTGGTTTAACTGGGCCATTACAGTCGCAGCCGAGCTGGTTGCCGGCGCATTGATTATGAAATACTGGTTTCCCGATACTCCCGCAGCCGTATGGAGTGGCATATTCCTGGTCATCTTATTTGTCCTCAATTATCTGTCCACGCGCTCATATGGCGAAAGTGAATTTATTTTTGCCGGGATTAAGGTACTCACAGTCATCGTTTTCCTCTTTGCCGGTGCCCTCCTGATTCTGGGGCTGGGACCTGAACCGTCGCCGGGCTTTACTAACTGGACTATTGGCGATGCTCCCTTTGTTGGCGGCTTCACAGCCATGCTGAGTATCTTTATGGTCGCTGGTTTCTCCTTCCAGGGAACGGAAATGATTGGCATCGCTGCCGGTGAAAGTGAAGATCCGGAAAAGAACGTGCCGCGTGCAGTTAAATCGATTTTCTGGCGTATTCTCCTCTTTTACTTAGGTGCCTTCGTCGTCATCGGTTTCCTCATTCCCTATACGGATCCAAACCTGCTCAATACAGAAATCGAAAACATTTCCGTCAGCCCCTTTACACTCGTCTTTGAACGGTTTGGTCTCGTCGCCGCCGCTTCCGTCATGAATGCCGTCATTCTGACAGCAGTACTCTCGGCAGGCAACTCCGGGTTGTACGTTTCTACGCGTATGCTCTACGCAATGGCAGAAACAGGCCAAGCGCCAAAATGCTTCCTGAAATTAAACAAACGCGGTGTACCGAGCTATGCCCTCTTTGCCACTGTAGTCTTTGGCCTGGCAGCCTTCCTGACATCCCTCATTGGTGAAGGGAAAGCTTACGATTGGCTCGTCAACATCAGCGGCATGGCCGGTTTCATTACCTGGATTGGTATTGCCATTTGTCATTACCGGTTCCGTCGTGCCTATATGGCACAGCATAAGGATTTGAAGGATCTTCCCTACCGGGCAAAACTCTTTCCCTTTGGACCTATCCTGGCCCTCATCATGTGTATCATCGTTACGGCAGGTCAGAATTACTCAGCCTTTACCGGCGCTGAAATCGACTGGTACGGTGCCAGTGTTGCCTACATTGGCATCCCTGTATTCTTAGCCATCTTCATTTGGCACAAGGTAAAAAACCATACCAAGCTAATCCCCTTAGAAGAAGTAAATCTCTCGCGGGATGAAATGGAAAAATAATAAAGAATAACAAAAATACCTCCTCACAACAGGCATATGAGCCACTGTGAGGAGGTATTTTATATGACAAAGTTGCTATGGGGGTGCAGACGTTTTTTTGGACCGTCCTCACTTTGTAGGCAATAAGCCTAAA
>OKSB01003814.1_pt1 | contig 11509 bp, 19 predicted proteins | sample 1601171 | NCBI WGS metagenome assembly OKSB01 (sample SAMEA3541496, study PRJEB24748) | human gut metagenome | biome: human gut; feature: human-associated habitat; material: faeces | place: China | collected 2012 | reverse complement strand
GCAAGGCGGGGCCGAGGCCGCCTCGATCAATTTGCGAAAGAATCTTGACGGTACCCGTTCATCCAGCTGGCACAAAACCCATTTATCGCCAAACAACTTCATACTAAGTGCCTGGCATTCAGTGCAGTCTTCAAAGCCTTCGCACTTGCCGTGTATACGTAACTCTTCGGCTATCTCACGCAACTCTTCATCGGTAATCATTCGTCCACCTTCTCCACGAGCTCGCGCGGATCCATCCGCATCGCGTCGGCAAGCGCGAACAGGTTGCCCACGCGCATGTCTCGCTGGCATCGGATGAGAGCGCTGAGCGCACCGGGTGTGATACCGGCCATCTGCGCAAGCTGCTTCTGTGTGAGGTCATGGTCTGCCAAGTAGCGCTTGATAACCTTTTTGCTGACCTTGTATTTGGTCGATGCCTTGGTCATTTCACTCACTTCCCAACTCACGCTGGTTGTTAATCAGACCAACCTCGCACTCGACGCACGCATCATGATCGCGAAACTTATCCTCATAACGCTCTGGCACTGGAATCGCATCTACAATCGCACTGACCAGCATGTCTGCGCAGCGCTCGCAATAATCGCCTTGCGCCCACCACTCGTAGTAAACTTCGCCATTACAGCGGACAGTAATGTTCGCATTTGCCTTATCATCAATCTCGGCACCGCAGCAGTCGCAGGTGTAAGCATCTACAGTCTTTTGGCGCTTCATTAGTCCTCACCCCTCAGCTTGCGGATGCGCGAGATGATGCTCCCGAATGCTCGCTCGTCTCTATGCACATCACAGTTAACGTTGCCATAAAGCGGACAACCGGCGCATTTGTTGGTGGCGTTGAAGTATCGGCAGCCCGTCGGGACAACATCGCGTTCTGCCGCCCTTCCCAAGTCCTCTTCCAGCTTCTCCCAGCTATCGGGTGAGGTAAGGCGCATTTGCTCAGGTTTGGCAGTTTTATAGTCATCAACGACTATGTACCAGCTGTTCATCCACTTGTCGCCTAAGTCAAAGTCGGTCGTGTAGATGAATCGGCGGACGCTGTGGACGTTGCCGTCATCGTCATATAGAGCAACGGTATCAAGCGGAATCTCGCGGCCCTCGGCATCTTTTGGTAACTCGATATTCGCCATTGCTATCACCTATCTAGCCCCAGCAGCACAAAGGATGAGTCGCGGTAGATGAGGATGCTGTCGCGAACCTTCACGGTCATTAGCTCCCCAAGGCTGCACATCCTGTAGACGGTCCTCAGGCTCACGTTGAATGCCTCGGCCCATTCGTTGGGAGTTGCATACTCGGGGAGCGTGGATAGGGTCACGCCCTTGTTGGCCTGTGCTGCGTTCTGCGGGGTTGTCTTCTTGGGCCTGTTTACCAAAACGTCCTTGCTGTCGAGATACAGCTTGTTGGTCTCGATGCACTTACTTCCGCTTCGCGCGAACCACCTTCTGGGTCTCGCCTCGAAAAAGAGATCAGCCACATGAAACTGGTTACCGTTCTCGCGATACATCATGGTTGTGTCGAACGGGACGATCGCACCGCTCGCGTCCTTCGGCAATTCAATCGCCATCTTACTCACTCCTTTCATTTGGTACGTACGTCGCAGGGTTCACGCCGCTCGGAATACGCCAGCCACTTGCGCTGATTCGCGAGATCATCGAACTCGCCGCATCCAGAGACCATGTGCCGACATGCTTGAATCCTCGGCGCTCGAGCAGACGGATCTGCTTTGGCGAGCTGAGTCCGCTGTCACGGCGCTTCTTCACTCGGTCGAGCAGCTTCGACGCCTTGCCGGCGTTGGAAATCTCGGAAGCGTCGATGCCGTACTTCTCGAGCGCGGCCTTCTGCTTGTCGGTGGCTGGTGCCATCTCCCAGGCGAACTTGGGGATGTATCCGCTTAAGTCCTCGGCGGCGATTGACATCTCGTACTGCAGCGGGTTGACCAGCTTTGCTTTCTTCTTGCGCTGCTCGGCGAGCTGGTTTGCAAGGGCCTCCTCGCGCTCAGCGACCACCTCGTCTGATGCCTTGCTCTCGACCTTCTGCAGGTCGACCGGGCATCCGGCCTGCTCGACCATGGCGGTCATCTTCTGCGCGACCTCGCGAGAGCCCGTAATGAGCGCTGCAGGGCGAACCAACTCCAAACGCTCGGTCATCCACAGGAAGTCGAGCAGCAGCAGGTCGGTCTTGCCAGTTTCAGGTGACAGGCGCGTGCCGCGACCCACTATCTGGGCATAGAGCGCACGGCTCTTGGTCGGTCGGAGGTTGACGATGCAGTCGACGCTCGGGCAGTCCCATCCCTCGGTCAAGAGGAGCGAGTTGCACAGCACGTCGTACTTGCCTTCATCGAAGTCTTTCAGGATTTGTGCGCGGTCTTCACTCTGCCCGTTGACCTCCACGGCGCGGAACCCGCATTCGTTGAGCAGGCGGCAGAATTTCTGGCTGGTCTTGATGAGCGGAAGGAACACGACCGTCTTGCGCTCCTCAAGCCCGGCGTTCTTCATCTCCTGGGCGATCTGCGGCAGGTACGGGTCGAGCGCGGTGCCCAGCTCGTCAGCCGCCCAGTCACCGGAACGCACGGAGACGTTTGAAATGTCGAGCTGGAGCGGCACGGTCTGCGCCTTGATCGGGCACAGGTAGCCGTCTTTGATGGCCTCGGGCATGTTGTACTCGAATGCCAGCGAATCGAATACCTTGCCGAGGTTCTGGCGGTCACCGCGATCTGCCGTCGCCGTCACGCCCAGCACCTTGGCACCGGCAAAGTAGTCGAGCACTGCCTGATAGCTCGATGAGACGGCGTGATGGCACTCGTCGATGAGGATGTGCGTGAACCTGTCCCTGCCGAGCGCCCGGAGGCGCTTCTCGCGGCACAGGGTCTGGACGGAGCCGACCGTCACGCGCTCAAAGGTTCCCACGCTCGTATCCTCGGCCTTCTCGACCGAGCAGCGCAGTCCGGTTGATGATTGCAGCTTGTCGGCTGCCTGCTGGAGCAGCTCGCCGCGGTGGGCAAGAATAAGGACGCGACCGCCATCGCGGACCGCGTCCTCCGTGACACCGGCCATGACGATGGTCTTGCCGGTGCCCGTTGCCTGTACGAGGAGCGTTGCGCGGTCTCCCGCTTCCCAGCGCTCCTCGATTGCGGCTATGGCCTGCTCCTGATAGGGACGCAGGTTGAATCTCATTCCTTAGAAGCCCCCGTTCTGCGCGGCCTGCGCCTGCTGGAAGGTCTGGTTGATCATGCCCTGCAATGCAGGTGAGACGGGCTCGGGGTTGACGTTGCCGTAGACGTGCTGCTGGGGTGTCGCGGCCTGCGCCTCGGGCTTCATCCACTCGGAGATCTCGTTGTAGGTCTTGTCCTTGTACTCATGGGTGCCGACCTTGATCTTGCAGCGGCGACCGACAGCTCCCACCCAATCCATCTTCAGCTTCTGCTCCTTGGGGGCATCGACCGCTCGCATCCCGATTGCGACGAAGAACTGAGTGATCTTCCAAGCACTCTTGGAGTTCAGGAACAGGCGGTCGGAGAGCACGCGACCGTTGTCCAGGCGGACGTTCACCTTGGCGATGGGGCAGGCGCACATCTTGTCGCTGCCGTTGAACTGCTGGCGCTCGACGTTCTCGACCGTGGCCAAGTACTCACCGGGTTCCATAAGCTCGAACTCGTTCTCCACCGCATCGATTTCGCCGTCCCACCCAAAGGACTGACCCATATCGTTTGCCATCGTTTACTCCTTTCGACCGGCTGCCATGCCGGAATTGATGTAGTCGCGCATACTGTCCCAGGCCGACACCAAAAACTTCGCGAAGTCCTCGGGCAGGGTGTCGACCGGTGTGCCCTCGGGGAAATAACCGCGTGTGGAGATGGCCTTACTCACCGTCTCCGCGCTGATACCGTCACGCCGCATCAGGTCGTAGAGCGGCTTGAGGTATGCAGGGCGCTCCGGCTCGAACGGGTCTGGAATGCTTCTCGCCTGCTCGATCTGCTCCGGCGTGACCGTGGAGACGTTGACCGTCTCGACCTGCTGCACCTGCGGCTGCTGTCGTGCGAATTGCGGGACGGGGATGAACGGTGCCAGCTGTTGGTACTCCATGGGGATCTCGTCAGGCAGGCCCCAGCGGTTCTTGGCATCCCACGTGGCGGCATGGGAGCAGTAGAGCATACGGTTCTTGCCGCCCTGGGCCTTGCCGACCTTGCCGTCCTTGCTGGTGGTGATGACGATTGTCTTGTAGTTGGCAAACAAAACCGCGTCCGCCCACTCCTTGAGCATCGCCGCGACGCTGGCCTTCTTGCCGTCGATGAGCTTCAGGCCCCAGCGGTCGTACGCCCCCATTTCGTCGGGCTGCTCGAACTTGCTGATGATGGCGTGGGCGGTCACGACCACGTTGCATCCGCGCTCGCACACCTCGCTCAGGAGATTCAGCAGCTTTCCGAAGCGCTCGGTCACGTAGGTGTAGCCCTTGCCGTAGCCGGCGTCCTCGATGCTCTTGTAGCCCATGGCATTGCACACATCATCGACTGCGAGTTTTTGCGCCCAGTCGGCGGTGTCCAAGACAAGTGTGCCTCCGCACTCCTCGGGGAAGTCGCGAATCCACGTGACCTCATCGAGCAGCATCTGCCAGCTCGTGGGAGCGGGAAGGCGCGGGACGTCCAAGTAGTCGGACGAGCTCTCGGTGTCGATGAACAGGGGGCTTGGGAATTGAGCCGCCAGCAGCGTCTTGCCGACGCCCTCGGGGCCGTAGAGGACGACCTTTTGGGGGCGGGGACGCTGACCGCGGGTGATCTGGAACGTCATTAGAAGCTACCTCCAAATTTCATGGCAGCGGGAATCTTGACCTCGGGAATCTTGACCTCGGGAATCTTGACCTCGGGAATCTCGACCTTAATCTCAGGCATCTCGGCCTTCAGCTGTCCGGCGCCCTCGGCCACGCGCCCGTCCTCGATGATGACCGAGCAGGTGTCGTCGGTCGCCACGCGGGTGCCGATGACCTGCAGGCCCTCGGACTCTGCCCAGGCACCGAACTCGGCAAGCGTCTGCGAATCCATCTGCTCAAGCTTGTCGACCAGGACGAACCCGCACTCGGGCTTGAGCGAGCGCACGACCGCCGTCGCCACGCGCAGCTGCTCCGCACCGCTCATGTCCGACCAGACCGCGCCGTTGTACACCAGCTTGCCGTCCTCGACCGTCAGGCCTTCCAGCGGCATCTTGGCGGTCTCGAGCAGCTTCTTGCGCTGGTCCTCGACAGCTTTGACCTCGCTGTTGCAGCTCTGGTAATCGTCGTTAAGGGATTCGGCATCCTTCAGCGCCTGCTTGCGGCGCTCGTTCGCCTCGACCCTCTGGTTGAGCGCGTCGATGTTGGCGATGCTCCGCTCGATCTCATCGGTCTTCTCGTCCTCGAGGTCGGCTGCGTCCTTGAGCGCTGTCTGGTAGTCATCCGTGAGCTTCATCAGCTCTTCGGTCTTGCGCTTCAGCTCCTCGTTGAGCGACATAATCTGGCTGTTGAGGCTGTCGCACAGCACGTTCAGGTTGTCGCGCTGCTGCTTGATGATGTCGACCTTCTCGCGCTTGCGCTGGTTCTCGCCGTTCTTGGCGAGAATCGCCTGCTGCTGCTCGATAAGCTCGGCAGGCGACACGCGGTGGTCTGGGGCATCGGGGAAGAACGGCATCTCTTCCGCGATCTTGTCCTTGGCGCGCTTGCGCTGACCGATGTCCAGGCGCTCGTTCTTCAGTTCGCCGAGCTTCTTGTCCAGCTCGTCCAGCTCGCCGCCGATGCCGATGATTCGCAGAAGCTCCTGGGCCTTCTCGTTGTCGGTCATGACCATGAATTTCGGCAGGTCGATTGCGAGCTCCTCGATGAAGCTGTCGAGAAGCTTTTGGCCTGCCTTCTTGCCGGATGGGTCGGTCACCGTGAGCGATGCGTTCTTGCCCGAGCGCTCGACCACGAGGCCGTTGCTCAGCTCCACGTGCAGCTTCGCCGGCGTCGCGCTGCCCTCGCGGTTCGGCTTGGACGGCTGCTTGCGCTTACCGCCGAGCGCCCACGAGATTGCATCGACCACGCTGGTCTTGCCCTGGCCGTTGCGACCGCCGATGACGGTCAGGCCGTTCTCGGTCGGACGGAGCGCCACGGCCCTGATTCGCTTGACGTTCTCGAGCTCAAGCGCCGAGATCTTCACGGGCTCCGGCTTCGTCTGAGCCTGAGTCTGCTCCACAGTCTCTTCCATTGTTCTTTTCCTTCTCTCTTTGCAGACGCTTTCTCGCATCGCGCCTGCGCTTCTTTTCCCTTTGGTACTCGGCCTCAGCCTTTTTCTCGTCCATGCCCTCGCGGATCGCCTCGGCTTGCCTTCGTCTCCAGCAGGCTGGGCACAGCCCCATTCGCCCGGCATGGGAGTTGGGGCGCACATCCCACTTCCCGCACGAGATGCAGCGGTGCATCCCCGATTCGGGGTATTTGCCTAGGTTGATTCCGAGCACCCTCTTGGCGTGCTTCTTGATGGCTTCGGGAGACCTCGGCCATCCGCGGCCTGTCATCATCTCCGACAGCAGCAGATAGCCGTCCATCCTGTGCGTCCTGATGTATCTGTCCTCGTCAGAGCGCCAGAAATATGAGTTGTCCCTTTTGCGAGGGACAACTACCCCCGATTCCACATTTTCTCCATTGTTTTCGGTCGGTTCCGTCATTGCAGCGCTCCGATAACGTAGAGACGCTTGATCTCACGCATCGCAGCTTCCTTGCTCGCGGCCTTGCTGACGTTGACCAGTAGATGGCGCGAGCGGACGATTCCGGTCGCGCTGCCCCTCGTTGGGCCCTTCTCGACAAACTTGGTCGCGAACCAGCTGCCGTCTCGACCGCGCTCGGCGGTCCATCCAAAGAAGCCGACCATCGGCACCTCCTAGTAGTACATGCCGCTCGGAGCGGTGCCCTCGAGCCATCCCGCGAAGATCAGCCCCGCGATAAGGACGGTCGAGACGATGGCGTTGCGCAGCTTCGGGTTGAGGCGCATCCAGCGGTCGGACAGGAAATCGAAAATCCTAACGGCCATCGGGACGAACCTCCATCCACCTGTCGACATCGACCACTCTTATGAGCGCATTCCTGCTGCCGACCGTCTTGAATGGCAGTCGGCCAGCCTTGTTCTCCGCATAAAGGGTGCTTGCCGAGACCCCCGTATACTTGGACGTCTCGGAGACCGTGTAGGCCATCTGCGGTTGCAGACCCGCCCTGACGGCGAACTTGAGCGCCTGCGATCCGCAGTACGGTTCGAGGTCTTCGAGCTGGTTGCGCAACTTCTCCGCCGCCGCATCCATCGTCTGTTGGAACTCGCTGAGCGGGTTGGCCCAGGCGCTTTTGGTATGATTCATAGCGTCCACCTCCTTTTGGTGGGTGTTTGCCTGTGGCTCCCGTTCACTCCCCTGCGTTCCAATTCAAAGGAGTGTTCCCGGAGCCACTCTTCTTTTCCCAGCGCCTTGAGGTGCACATCCTGGTGGTAACGGACGGACAGAGAACGAATCGAGAACCTACGAAGTCTTGATTCGCGGATGCGCACCACATGGCGCTGAGACTTACTGCCAGGCATCGCACCTGACCGTCTGGCTTTTCAACGGAGCCAGCTGCCGAGCCATTGCAGCCGTCACAGGCTCCCCCTGCTCACGGCAAATGGCGGATGCGGTTATCAAAGGACGCTCCATTCATCCGCTGCGCGCCCGTCTCGTCAGGCGGAACAGCTTGATGGGTGCCGCTGCGTTCCATGTCGCCTGGGGTTGCCAGCCGGCGACACAGGTACCGCCTTGCGATCGGCGTCAAGGAGAAGGCCAAAAAGCCCGGCGCCGATGGAGACGGGTACGGAGCGGATGAACGGAAGTGCGCTATCTACCAGCGCAAACATTCAGCAGGGGAACATCGGAATATAGTCCCCGGCATGATCAAGAGGAATTCGACATACCGTCATATGAGGAAACGGGATTTTGCTTCCGTTCCTGAAAGCCCGCGCGCTGCATTTCTGCGCCTGCGGGTCGGTCTCGGTGACTTCGCAGATTTCTGCGAAATAATCTGGAATAGGATTCCACGATTGCTGAGGGTGGCGATTTCGCTCATTTACGAAGCGGCCATACTCAAGCTCATAAACATCCTTCTAGGGCTTTGACCAAAAGCACGAGGAACAGGACGGCTAAAAGTAAGATGACGTTGAGAAACAGGCAGTAGTTGAAGCCCTTCTCAAAGTCTGGAGACCTGCGCTTCACAGCCTGTTCGCCTCATTCAGAGTCGTGATGAAAATCTCCGCAGCCCTGTAGGCCGTGTAGAAAAGACCGAAGCCGACAATCGGATGGCGCTCGAACCAATCGGCAATCACAGCCCCTTCGCCTCGTTAAGCTCATGGGCGGCATCCAGCCACTCATTCAGGCGCGTGTCGGCGTGCATCCAGTCGGCTTCCATGAAAGCCTCGTAGGCATCGCGTTCGCGCTTCTCAAGCTCCTCAATCGTCATTTCCTTCTCCTTCTCTTTGTTTTGAGCCGTAAAGCTACTCAGTTGGAAAATCCTCGATTTCCAGATCAAGCTCATGGCAGAGATTCACAAGCTCAATTCCAGTCAGCTTTCGTGTTCCCGCCAGGCTGCGACGAAGCAACTCAGGCTCCATGTCGACTCGCCGTGCAAGTTCGGCGATGGTGATTCCGCGCTTCTTAATTGCGGACGAAACAGTGTTTTGGATACCCATAGGATTTACCTCCTTCCTACGTTTTGTAGGTACGCGTTTCATAATACCTACGTTTTGTAGGTTGTCAACAATAATTCGTCGCATTTTTCCTACGTTTTGTAGACAGCATGAGTTTGGTCGAGTATTATTTGCTTAGCGACTAAGGAGGTTGATAGCCAATGGAGCCTGGACGAGCATACCTAGCCAAGAAGCTAAGTGAGATTAGACAGTCGCGTAATGAGAACGTTGATGAAGTTGGTAAGGCTGTTTCCAAAAGCGGTAAGACGATCAGCGCATGGGAGGTCGGCAGAGGTCAGCCAGATGCCGATTCGCTCATTAAACTGTGCAAGCATTTTGGAGTGCCAATCTCATACTTTTATGATGATGGTGATTTCGAGCTATCAGCTGAAGAAAAGAAGCTGGTTGAAAAATATCGTCTTCTTAAAGCACATGAACAAGAAGCCGCAATGCGTTATCTAGATTTCGTATACAAGACGAAGCCAGTGTTTGAAGAGCATGATTCAACACCTCAAGACAAGGAGGAATAAACATGGACAACGACACACTGCTGTTCAGGGATAAGGGTGCCGGCGTCTTTAAGGAGGTCTGCATCTACCCGAACCGGATCACTACGTTCAAGAAGAACCGCTTCTTCGGCACGCATATGGAGGTGGTCTACCTGAATGACGTTACCGGAGTCTACAAGGTTAAGGGCAAGCAGGTAATCCTGAACAACAGGTTGCGAACGGGCTATGGCTATAGGCTGAGCAGCCATTCCCAGGCAGAGGAATTCGTCAGGGTCCTCAACTCGGTCATGTAGCTATAAACAGATTTTCTGTTTATAAAGGAAAGCGCCCCACCATCCGCCAAGACACGTGGAGCGCTAAACAATCCCATCCAGGTTGTAAGAGTCGGCTATGACCGACAGGAGGGACTTTTTTAATTATGACACGTTCGTCATGGGGGACGAAGACCAAAATCACCAAGAACAAATGGCGTATCAGGTGGTGCGAGTGGGACGGGCTCAACCGAGTACGCCGCTCAAAGACGCTCTACCCCTGCACCTCGCGTGAAGCGGACGATGAGCTGCGCCGCCTTTGGCAGCTCCACCACCTGCCGCCCAACGAGCGCGTGATACCGTGCCCGACGTTCTCGCAATGCTGGTACGAGTGGTATCTGCCCGAGCTGAACAGCCGAGTGGAGAAGGGAGAGTTAGCCGACAATACGCGCAAAGTGTACGCGACCCAATGGGCGGCGCACATCGAGAAGCGCTGGGAAAAGGTATCACTCGACAAGGTTGACGTGAACGAATACCAGCTGTGGCTAAAGACGCTGAAGCCGTCCGTTGCCAAACTGTCCAACATCACGGTCGGCAACCTCGTGACGTGCGCCAAACTGCACGGTGTAAAGGGAATCACCTTTAAAGACGTGGCATACAAGATGCCCAAGAACGACAAGACCCCCATCAGCGAACTCGAAGTGTACACGCTCCCCGAACTCCACCGGCTCTTAAAAGAGGTGGAGGGAAAGCGCTACGAATCGAGCTGCATCCTCATGGGAATCGGCTCATGCCGCGTCGGCGAAGCGTCGGCGGCGAGCGTGGATGATATTTCTTTCGAGCGGTACAACGGCCACACCTATGCCGTCTACGACCTCCATCGGCAATTCGGGTTCAATGCCCAGGGATTCATGGCGTTAAAGACCAAGGACAGCTACCGACCGATCGTCATCCCCGAGCCGTGGAGCCTGCGCCTGCGCGAGATCATCGCAGAGCGCCGAGCCGAGGGCGAGCTCTATCTGGTAGACCGTGGCACCGGCTACCCCTACGACCGCAGCACGCTCAACCAGTTCTGGCGCAAGGACTTTAAAAATGGAGACATAACGGTGCGCTACCTTCCGATGAAGAACCTGCGCAACACATGGGCCACGGCGATGCTATGGAAGTACAACGTCCCCGCCCAGATGGTGGACAAGATGATGGGCCACGCCGCCAAGAATATTCTCGGTAAAAACTACGACCGCCCCGACAAACAGATGTTCATCGAGGCGGTCGACAGAGCCTATTTCGGCAATTAGTTAGGTACCCGTAAGGACAAATTAGGACGCAAAACCTTTATGCAAGCGTTCTACCTGCGGGTTTGTACCTATCCGCGACTACTGGATGTTGTCGCGGATGCCCAGAGCCTTGATGAGCTCTCGATACTCGACGATGTCGTTCTTCTTGATGTAGGAGAGAAGACGACGACGACGGCCGACGAGCATGAGCAGGCCACGACGGGTGTGGAAGTCCTTCTGGTGGGACTTCATGTGCTCGGTCAGCTCCTTGATGCGCTCGGTCAGGATGGCGATCTGTACCTCGGGAGATCCGGTATCGGTCTCATGCACCCGGCTTTTTTCAATCACGCTGGTTTTCTGTTCTTTCGTCATTACCATGATAGAAACACCTCTTTCTTATCCTATCGTCTTTCATTCGGCAATATCAGGTAAAGCGTTGGTAAGTCGCTGAACCGAATATTGCTAAGTCACCAGGTGATTATACCGAAAAGCCCTATCTCATGTCAAGCACTTTTTCATCAGCAGGCGGAGCGGAAGGCACAGTAACGCTGCTGGCTTTCTGGGCGCAGTCAAAGTCGATGGCCAGTTTGCCCAGGGTATCCATGTCAATGCTGAAGCCGCCCTTGGCCGCGGCGAGCATGTTGTCCTTGCGGACGGTCATCGTCTCCAGCATGGGCGCGAAGATGCCCAGGCAGGCGTTCACGGTGTCGAAGGCGTCAAAGACGGCCTCCTTGTCCTCCTGCATGTCCTTGTTGTAGGCCAGGGGCAGGCCCTTCATCA
>OKSB01003798.1_pt1 | contig 11550 bp, 10 predicted proteins | sample 1601171 | NCBI WGS metagenome assembly OKSB01 (sample SAMEA3541496, study PRJEB24748) | human gut metagenome | biome: human gut; feature: human-associated habitat; material: faeces | place: China | collected 2012 | reverse complement strand
GGTATGGGATATTAATTCACACATCAGAGTTTCTATGTTTGATGATAGAATAGAAGTAGTGTCTCCTGGTGGATTGCCGGCTGGAATAACGGCAGAAGAATATTTATCAGATAAACTATCTATTTTAAGAAATAGAAATCTTGCAAATGTATTTTACAGACTGGGATTAGTAGAGATATTTGGAACAGGAATTACACGAATCAAACAACTGTATGCAGAGAGTTTGATAAAACCAGAATTTGAAGTGTCAGAAAATGCTATAAAAATTGTACTACCGATATTTGAAACGAATGTCAATTTAACCGAAGACGAAAAAGTGATTTACAAATTTTTAAGTAAGACGATGCTGAAACCAATAAGTGAAATTGCACCATATGTCCCATTTGGCAAATCAAAAACAACACAATTACTGAAAGCTATGGAGAAAAATGGTGTGATTGCAGTTGAAGGAAAAGGCAGAGGAACAAAATATATCATTAAGTGATTGAGAACATAGAGGGTTCAAATTACACAAAGCCAATTGTGATTGAGGAAGTTATAAAAACGATTTTAAGGTATGTTCATAATGATTAGCAGAGGTTCATGAATTAGTGGAATACAATTGACAGGAGGGCTAAAAGATGACAATGCAGGAGTGCTATAAAGCTATCGGAGGAAACTATGAGGCTGTTTTAGTAAATTGACACAAGTTGGCTGTAGAGTATAATTATAGTAAAAGTACAGCAGAAGCTGTCGCAAAGATATTTATAAAAATGTTGTGGGGGTATTGAACATTAATGAATGTAAAATTAAAATCTGCAAGCAAGCGACTGTAGCCTGGAGGGTGGGAGAAAGATGAAGAAGTGCAAATTAGTACAGAATATAATGAATTTCAAATTTTGTTACATTATATTTTGCACAATTATATGTTTTATTGTTTTATCCGTTCCTACATTTGCCAAAGAAAACTCTGACAATGTTATCCGGGTAGGATCTTTTGAAGAAACTTATAATACCGTCAATGAAAAGGGAGAAAGAAGCGGCTATGGTTATGAGTATCTTCAAGATATTGCAGGTTATGCAGGATGGACATATAAATACATAACAAGTGATTGGAAAAACTGCTTTACACAGTTGGAAAATGGAGAGATTGATATTCTTGGTGGCATTTCCTATACAGACGAACGTGCTGAAAATATGCTTTTTTCCGATATGCCTATGGGGGAAGAGAAATATTACATCTATACGGATGCATCCAATATGGATCTTACAGCAGGAAATTTGGATTCTTTTGAGGGAAAAAATATTGGTGTGTCTAAAGATAATATAGTGGAGGATGTGCTTAATGAATGGGAATCAAAATATGGTCTGCATACGAAGCATATCAATGTTTCTACAACCACAGAAATTATGGACAAACTGTCGAAACATGAAATTGACTGCTTCGTTTCGGTAGAAGAATCCCGTTGGGAAGAATCGGATATTTCACCGCTTACAAGTATTGGAGAGACAGAAATCTATTTCGCTATAAATCCAGAACGTCCGGATATCAAAGAAGCACTGGATAGTGCTATGCGCAGAATCAAGGATGACAACCCATTTTACACAGATGATCTCTACAGGCGTTATCTTTCTGCACAGAGCAGCTCGTTTCTTTCAAAAGAAGAAAGTGAGTGGATCGGGCAGCATGGTGCAATCCGGATAGGGTATCTGAATCAGGATGGAGGTATCAGCAGTGTAGATCCATCAACAGGTAAACTGACAGGTGTTATTACAGATTATGTGGATCTTGCAGAAAATTGTCTGCAAGGTCAGACTCTGGAATTTGAACTAAATGGATATGATACAAGAAGTGAACTGCTTCAGGCATTGCAGGATGGAAAAATAGACCTGATTTTTCATGCAAACCAGAATCCATACTTTGCAGAAACAAATGGATTTGCTTTGTCGGATACGCTATTGACTCTCAATATGGCAGCAATTACGGCAAAGGATTCTTTTGATGAAAATAAAGAGAATATAGTTGCCGTTGAAAAAGATAGTTTTGCATTGAAAGCATATCTTTCATACAATTATCCGCAATGGGAGGTTGTGGAATATGAGACATCAGATGCAGCAGTAAAAGCAATGCAGAAAGGGGAGACGGATTGTATTGTAAGCAATTCAGGTACTGTTTCAGACTATTTGAAAAATAATAAGCTTCATAGTGTTTTCCTGACAAAAGAAGCTGATGTTTCATTTGCTGTTCAGCAGGGAGAACCGGTTCTTTTGTCCATTCTGAATAAAACACTGACATCTATGCCTACAACTCAATTTTCAGGTGCAGTAGTTTCGTATAATGCTTCCTCACGAAAAGTTACAGCGAAGGATTTTATTCAGGACAATTTACTGACAGTTTCACTTATCGCTGGAATTTCTTTTTTCGTTGTTCTGTGTATAATTCTTGATTCTTTGAAAAAATCAAAACGTGCGGAAGAAAAATCCAAGAAGTCTGCTGAGCAGGCATTGAAGCTGAATCAGGAGCTTGAAGAAAAACAGCAGGAATTACAAAATGCACTTGTAGAAGCACAGAGTGCCAATAAGGCTAAGACTTCCTTTTTAAATAACATGTCTCATGACATCAGGACACCGATCAATGGCATTATGGGCATGCTTACAATTCTTGAAAAAAGCGGAAATGATGGTGAGCGGGCAAAAGATTGCCTGAATAAAATAAATGAGTCTTCGAAACTGCTATTATCATTGGTAAATGATGTTTTGGATATGGCAAAGTTAGAATCGGATACCGTGGTTTTTAGTGATGAATCCATCAATCTGGATCAGGTATGTCAGGAAATCACGGAGTCACTATCTTTTCAGGCAGAAGAAAAAGGACTTCATGTTATAGGAGAACATGATGATTACAGTGGTATATATGTTTGGAGCAATGCAGTTCATCTGAAAAAAATATTGATGAATCTGTTTACAAACAGTATGAAGTACAATAAGGTGAATGGTTTTATTTACATGAGTATGAGAACGATTGAAAGATCAGAAGATCACATGACATGTGAATTTAAAATAAAAGATAATGGAATTGGAATGTCAGAAGAATTTATAAAAAATGAATTGTTTACTCCATTTGTACAGGCAGATAATTCCCCACGTTCTGATTATAATGGGACAGGTCTGGGAATGCCTATTGTGAAACAACTTGTAGAAAAGATGGGCGGAACCATAACAGTTGAAAGCAAGCTTGGTGAAGGAAGCTGTTTTACTGTAATACTTCCATTTAAAATTGATACGAATGCACGGCCAGAAGAAAAAGAAGATTTTGATGCAGATATATCAGATATCCGGGTATTGCTGGTTGAAGATAATGAGCTGAATGCGGAAATAGCAGAATTTATGCTGACGGAAAATGGGGCTAAAGTAGAAACAGTGAAAAATGGGTTAGAAGCTGTTCAGCACTTTGAAGCCTGCGAATCAGGAACATACGATGTTATTTTAATGGATGTCATGATGCCGGTGATGGATGGGCTTACTGCCACAAAAACAATAAGATCCCTGGAACGGCAGGATGCAAAAACAATCCCTATCATTGCTATGACTGCAAATGCATTTAGGGAAGATGCAGAAAAGTGTATGGAAGCAGGAATGAACGCACATCTTGCAAAGCCATTAGATGATAAAACAATCAAGCAGACTATATGCGAAGAATTGAGAAGCAGTAGGGACAGGTGAAAATTTATTAAACCAGGAGGTTGACAAGGAGATGTATAGAGAAATATATTTGACAGACAGGAGATTTAATATGATTTCGAGAGCAAAGAAATATGTGGCAGTGTTACTGGTTTTTGTATGCGTGTGTATGATATTTTCTCCCCAGACTGCATATGCAGCCGAGGACAGTTCGCAGCATGAAACTGTCAAAGTCGGTTTCTTTGCCATGGATGGTTATCATGTGATGGATGAAGAAGGCAACCGCAGTGGGTATGGCTATGATTTTCTTCGGCTGATGGCCCGTTATTGGGATGTAGATTACGAATATGTCGGATATGATAAGAGCTGGGATGATATGCAGCAGATGCTTGAAGATGGCGAGATTGACATGGTAACATCTGCCCGCAAAACACCGGACAGAGAAGAAAAGTTTGATTTTTCACGTCCGATCGGAACCAATAATGGGATTCTGACCGTCCGCAGTGACAACAGCACGATTGTGGATGGCAATTACAGTACTTACAACGGTATGCGTGTGGCATTTTTGAACGGAAGCTCCGAGATAAAGAGTTTTGCGGGTTTTGCAGGCAACAAAGGATTTATATATGATCCATTTTATTTTGATACGACAGCAGAGATGGCGGAAGCTCTTCAGAGCGGAAATGTTGATGCTATTGCTGCTAGTTCTCTGAGAAAAACAAACAATGAGCGTATCGTGGATAAATTTGACAGCAGCGATTTCTATGTCATGGTTAAAAAAGGTAATACAGAATTGCTGAATGAGATCAATTATGCAATCGACCAGATGAATGCAGTTGAGGGTGACTGGAAAACGACACTTTATAATAAAAATTATGAAAGCATAGAAACTAAGAATCTGGAATATACGGAGAAAGAAAAAAGTATTATTTCACAGTATTCCAAGGACAACCCGCTTCATGTTCTGTGTGATCCGACCCGTTATCCATATTCTTATAATGAAAATGGTGAGATGAAGGGTATTATCCCGGATTACTTCCGGAAAATTGCAGACTATGCCGGGATTTCCTATGAGTTTCTTACACCTGCCACCAGAGATGAGTATATTGCTTATCAGAAAAATAAGGAAACCACAGATATGAGCATCGATGCACGCCTGGAAACAGATAACTATGCTGAGACGAAAAAATGGGGGATTACTGCACCTTTCATTACGATGCAGATGGCAAGGGTGACACGGCGTGACTTTGATGGAAAAATTGATGTTGTTACGACTGTTGACCAGACAGTAGCAAATTCAATTGAAGATGCAATGGCACCCGGTGCAGAAAAACTGATGTGCAGTACCCGACAGGAAATGATGGAAGCTGTCCGTAAGGGTAAAGCAGATGCTGCCTTCGTCTACTATTACATGGCACAGGCGTTTGTGAACAGTGACACTACGGGCACCATGACATATACTCTGCTGGAACAGCCTACATTCACCTACCGCATGGTAATTTCATCAACTGAGAACCATGCGCTGGCTGGTATTCTGACGAAAGCAATGTATGCCATGCCCCAATATCTTGTGGAAGATCTTGCAGCACAGTATACCACATACAAAGCAACAGAGCTTACACTTGTTGACTGGATCCGTCTGCATCCTGTTATTACTGTTTGGGTTCTTCTTATTTTTGGATGGCTGCTGAATACTATTGCTGTGACAATGGTGCGTCTCAATGCAAGAAAAAAAGCTCAGAAGGCGGCCCAGGAGAAAGCTGAGGAAATGGCGGAACTGGCAGAGCATGCACAGGCTGCAAACAAGGCAAAAACAGCATTTCTGTCACACATGTCCCATGATATGAGGACACCGATGAATGCAATCATAGGATTTACCGGTATTGCAATGAAAAACAATCCGTCAGACGAAGTGAAAAATTGTCTGGAAAAGATTGACGAAAGCTCAGAGCATTTACTGTCGCTGATCAATGATGTATTAGATCTGACCCGCATCGAAAGTGGAAAAGTGAAATACAATCCGGTACCGGCGGATGTGAAAAACATTACAGATTCTGCATTGGATATTACAAAAGGCTTTCTTACGAACAGGGATATCAACTTTAAGATTCAGCGTGAAGAAGCAAAGATTCCAAATGTACTTGCGGATCCTGCACGCCTGCGTGATGTGCTGGTCAATATTCTGAGCAATGCCGTGAAATTCACTCCGGATGGAGGGACGATTACATTTGAAGCCCGGTGTCAGGAAAAGGGCGGGGATGGATATATAAATATGCGTTACCGCATTTCGGATACTGGTATTGGCATGAGTGAGGAATTTACAAAAGAAGTTTTTGAGGAATTTGTACAGGAAGATTCCGGTGCGAGAACGCAGTACCACGGAGTTGGACTGGGGATGGCTATCGTAAAGAAGTATGTGGATATGATGGGTGGAACCATTTCCGTGCAGAGTAAAAAGCATGAGGGAACCACATTTACTGTGGATATTCCTTTGGAAATTACAGATCAGGAATGTAATAAGTCAGACACAGGTTTTTCGGAAAAGGTAAATCTTACAGGTGTGAATGTCCTTCTTGCGGAGGATAATGAACTGAATGCAGAGATTGCTGCCGTGCAGTTGGAAGAGCTCGGGATGAATGTAGAAAGAGCTGTGGATGGAAAGAATGCTGTTGAGATTTTCAGAAATCATCCGAAAGGCACATTTGATGTGATCCTGATGGATGTCATGATGCCTGAAATGAATGGTTATGAAGCGACAAAAGCAATCAGGGCAATGAATGACAGACCGGATGGAAAAAACATTCCTATTATAGCAATGACAGCTAATTCATTTGCAGAAGATGTTCAGGCATCACTGGATGCAGGAATGAACGCACATTTGTCAAAGCCGATCGTGATGGATGAAGTGATAAAAACGATTTTAAGGTATGTACGATAAAAGAGCGAATTTGTTAAAAGGACGAAAAGACATCATTCCCAAAATCGTGTATACCATCGACCGGACCGATGTGCGGATCAACGGCATCAAATACAATTCGCAGGATTTGGAAAGCAAGCTGTTCATACCGGAACGGAATCAGTTGATCGTTGATACATATTTAAAGTACGTCAACGGCAAAAAGACCGTGATCTTTTGTGCCAGCGTAGACCATGCAGCCGAAATTGCAAAATATCAGCCCATGGCGTATGTGTTGGCACCGGAGAACAAGCGCAAGCTGGATCAGGATATGCTGTTTCATGGCGAAAAGCCGGAGGCATGGCTGGATGTGCCAATCGATGTGTCCGACTATGAGATCATTGACCTTTTCAACTGGCAGAACAGCGTCAAGGATATGATCTCGCAGATCGAGTTCGTTCGGATGGTGGATGTGCAGTCCGAGACGGTGGAGCGTTACATCAAGGACGGAAAAGTCAAGCTGGATCTCTCGACTCCCTTTGGCGATAAGCGGATGTTCCACTATTTCCGGGAGGAAAGCATCCGCAACATTGCGAAACAGTATGGCTGGGATCTCATTACGCCGCAGAATATGGCGGACAAGGTTATGAAATTTATCGAAACGATGGATATGAGCTACTCCTACAAGCCGGTGCTGCTCAAGGCAATCTATGAGTATATGGACACCAGCGGCAGAGTTGCCCTGCCGGATGTGGTGGACTACTTCATCGACTTCTACGAGGACCGCAAGGCGCACGGGATGATCGCAGAGAAATCCACCAGCATTTATCAGAAGGGTGGCTATACCCGGAAGGATGTGGAGAAGAACATCCTCTCCAATCCCTTCAAGCGCTTTGAGGATATGCGATTCCTGATGCGCTGCAAGGACGTGGAGACCATCGAGGTGAATCCCATCATCTTCCGCAAGCTGACACGGGAAGACTGGCTGCATATTGTGGACGTCTGCGACAAGAGCCTTGAAAAATATTATCTGCGGCTCAAAAAATGATGTGAATTCCGATAATTGACTGCGGGTGACGTGCATGATGAAAATAATACTTGACGTATGATATAACGTTTGCTACAATAAAATTGATGACAAATGTTATACTTGCGGGAGGTGCCCGATGAACACAGTCTTTGAGATTCGTTCAGCTTTACAATGGAGCCAGTCGAAATTGGCGGATGAAATCGGAGTGGCCTTTGCGACCGTAAACCGCTGGGAAAATGAAAAATCTACGCCGAATCGTCTTGCACAGGAGAAAATGCTTGCGATTTGCGAAGAAAATCATATCACGTTGGCTGAAATTATACACGATGCTATTATCGGAGATGCTGCAGAAATCTCTGCTATGCATCCGGATAAAATGATTTTATACCATGGCTCCAAATCAGGCATTCAGGGGAAAATCAAACCAGCCAGCCGTGACCGCTGTGACTTCGGAACTGGATTTTATATGGGAACTGATCCGCTCCAGCCGCTTACGCTGATCTGTGACTATGAGCAATCTGTTTTTTATATTTTATCGGTTGATCTTCATAGCTTAAAAACTTTGGATGTTCCGGCTGATATTGAATGGGCTATGCTGGTAGCATATCATCGTGGTAGAATGGAAGCCGCACGAGGAACGAAGTTCTTCCAGAAGTATCAGGAGCTGGATAAAGGCTACGACATGGTGATTGGCAGCATTGCAAATGATAGAATGTTCTATGTTCTGGATAGCTTTTTTGAAGGAACGATTACCGATACGGCATTGGTGAAAAGTCTGTCTGCTCTGAAACTTGGACGTCAGTATGTTGCTATTACGCAGAAAGCCTGTGATGCGGTCAAGATTGAGCGTGAAGTCCAATTACTTTGGATGGAACGGCAGGCACTGAAGAAGGCCAGCGAGCAGAACCGTAGTAATGGCATTGCATTTGCAAACCAAATCTGCAAAGAGTATCGTAGAGAAGGCCGCTTTTTTGATGAAATCCTTGATGGTGCAAAGCAGAGAAGGTGAATCGTTATGGATCTGGTTCAATTGAAACTATGCGATATTCAGGGCCGCTTGTTTGAGCTTTCTTTGCAAGCAGGCTATGACAGCGAGGATTTCATGAAGCGGTTCATGCGCTCTAAGGTTGCCCGTGATCTTGATTCAGAGTACAACCGGATGCAGTGGGCGGGAGAAGAATATCTTCTGGAGGAATTTGCAGACGAGTGCCCTCAGACGCAAAAGGGCAATGCCCGGTATGATAGAGAAGTAATGTATTGGACAGGCTACCTTTACCGTTATTGGCATATTCTGACCAACGAACCCAGCAGGGAGATTTATGCGCAGGCTCCGGCGAAGACCATGAACACGAACTATCTGATGTTCCACACCATGGCTCCAGAGCTGGCAATTGAAGACTTGAAAGAACTGCACCAACAAAAGAAACAATCTAAAAAACAAAAATCGAGAAAACCAGAACAGCAGATTTAGTGCTGGGTAAAAACTGCCGTTTGTAGCAGATCTGTAGCAAAATTCGGGGAGTAACGGCAAAATGGCCTCAGAAACCCGATTTTTGCAGATTTTTGGGTATAAAATTTTATCATCGAATTTTGTGCAGAATGACGACGGTGCTTTTCATTCGGATTCTGATGCCGTATAATAAAGAAAAAGATCATGGATGAAAGGAGAAATCGCTGTGCGCTACACCATCAGGCATTTTGATTTGCCACTGCTTACCTTTGAAGCAAACATGGACAGTGCAGATACTGACCTCCATATTATAAAGGTCTACGAAGAAAACCGTTCCTTTTTACCTTTGAACCTGACTGTATCAGAAGATGGCGTGGAACGCTGGCTGCGGCATCGCACAATTCCGAAGAACCGAGCGTATGTAGATGCTCTGCTCTCTAAGGTGGGGCTTTCTTTGAATCGTCCGCTGGGAATTATCACCGTCTGCAAAGGACGTTCGCTCAATGACTGTTTTTGGGTAGATGCAGAGGGCTCCGGTGACACCTTTGAAAAAGTAAATCTTTACGATAACCGATTCAGTCAGGTGCTGGCAGCAATCGCCTTTACAGGATATGGCAGCAGCATACGAACTTCGCTTGCGTCCTGCCCGGAGTTCTCGACTAACGGGATGCTGCCAAAATGCTGGCGCAGACAAAACGGAAAAATCTACCTTTATAAAGGGGGTACGTCAGGGTTCAGTAATCTGGGATTTGAACCGTACTCGGAAATGTATGCTTATCAAGTTGCACAGGTGATGGGCGTGAATGCGATTCGCTACACCCTGACAAAAGATCTGAAAAAGACGCTTTGTTCCAAGTGTGAGCTGTTCACCAGCAAAGAGCATTCTTATATTCCCATCGGACAGCTTGTGTCCAAAGGTGGAATAAAAGCAATTTTTGCGTATTATCAGACGTTAGGTCAGAACTTTGTGGATGCGCTGGAAGATATGCTGGTCTTTGATGCGATCATCTGCAACACTGACCGCCACTATGGAAATTTTGGTGTGTTGGTAGATAATAAGACCAACACGATTGCGGCACCCGCACCACTGTTTGACCACGGAAACTCGCTGTTCAGTCTGGGCGGAACGGATCTTTGGGACAACCAGAAAGCATTTGATGAATATGCCCGCACACTGCTTCCGCTTGCATACGATGATTTCTTTGCAGCTGCAAAGAGTGCAATGAAACCTCGTCACCGTGCAATGCTCCATAAGCTGCTGGATTTCCATTTTGACCGCAGAGCGACACGTTATAATCTGCCGCCAAATCGCTTGAAGATGATCGAAAAAGAGGTACAGCGCAGAGCAAGAGTGCTTTTAGGGTAAAAAGGAAATCGCCAAACGTGAGAGATTTTTCTCTCATGCATTGGCGATTTTTTGTATATCTGAAGCCGTCACACCGTGCCAGTTCATCGTGCTGAGGGCATTGACATATTCCTGCGAGACTTCCTTGTTGGGAATCCTGAAAATATCATTGTATTCGTTATATGTTATATCATAACCTTCGCTCCGTGCACGGCGTGCGGCACCTGTCAATGTAAGAAAATCCTGTTGCTTATCAATCATAATTTTTATCTCCTTTCGTAAAATGATGGGAAGCACAGGTGGCTTTTCATAATAAGCATATCTTTTTGAGATATAGGACTCTTATCCCTCTTGATGCGGATGCTGGTGAACAGTGCAGGCTTTCCGCAAACCGTAATCTCTTCGTAGTGTTCGGTCATTGCATGAAAGGTCATAATCTGTCCTCCTTAGATTTCAATGATAAAAGCTCTGAATTTCTCTTTGTAGAAATCCATTGCACTCTGCGGCAGGGAAGTCAGATTCCCTTCGTTGTCACATCCGGCCAGAAATCCCGGTCCGGCAAGAACATCGGCTCCATCCCACAGCGGACGATTGAGCGGCAGGCCAAGCAGCTTGCCTTCATCATTGCAGACCAGTGTGACCTCTGAACCGGTATCACTCAATGTGATGCATTCGATCAGCCCGCCTACAAAGTTCTGCATGGCTTCAAGGGTGTTGTCCAGTTCGATCTCCTTTGGCAACTCCATTGGCAGGAGCGCAAGGACTTTGATTTTTTGTTCTTCCATTGTGTACCTCCAAATAAAAACAGGACAATCCAAATGGATTGTCCTGTAAAAAGTGAAGGGGAGCATCCGAAGATACTCCCCAGTAGATAATTATTTTTTCCTTACCATGCAGCGCTTTTTGAAGAATGCGATGCCATAGCAGAGGATGTCATCATAGTCATCCCGGAAGTCTGCTGCGTACATCCGGTCATTGATCTGCTGAATGGCAGTATCACAGGCATCCGGCAGAGCATCCAGAGTTTTGGCATACTTGGCTTCAAAAATTGCCACACGGCCATTGCGGATGTCCTTTACAATAACATCGCTGCGTCCTTCGCCATGCTCTTTGTTAGCATCAGCTCGACCAAACGCCTGCTGACGGCTTCATTCAACTGCAAGTATCAC
>OKSB01003797.1_pt1 | contig 11554 bp, 7 predicted proteins | sample 1601171 | NCBI WGS metagenome assembly OKSB01 (sample SAMEA3541496, study PRJEB24748) | human gut metagenome | biome: human gut; feature: human-associated habitat; material: faeces | place: China | collected 2012 | reverse complement strand
TATCCACCAAACGTTTCTTATCTTTCTTCTCCTCGAAATATTCCGCTTTACCCGTCAAGCAATTGCTCGTGACCATAACGAACCGATCCTTGGACTTGAAATAGGTATCGTAATCCAACGGATAATACAAATCCGGATAGACATAAAACAAGAAATTCAGATCGATATATCCCCTCCCCCGTAAGAAATGACGAAGACCTATGTAATTATATTTCTTCAATAGGTCGATATTGCTAAAACGAGAGCGTCCCCGCTGGCGGGAAGCATACGAGATTCCGTTACTCGCGCCCGCCGATACTCCGATCGTATAAGGAAACCAAATATCATGATCCATAAAATAATCCAATACTCCCACCGTAAATATGGCACGCATTCCGCCACCTTCCAACACCAAACCTGTCTGACTATCTATTTCCATATATATACCTCTGAATTAAAAAAGCCATTGCTGGGTTCCCACCAAGCAATGGCCACAAAAATATAATAAATCAGCGATAAATAATAGTTCCTTTTTAGAATTTACTTGGTCACTTCGTTCACTAAGGGACGGCCTTCCTCGAAATCCTTGATGTTCCGCAAGGTAGTCTCGGCGATATTATGCAGAGCCTCTTTCGTGAAAAACGCCTGATGGGAAGTAACGATCACATTGTTGAACGAGAGCAGACGGGCCAAGACATCATCATCGATAATCTTATCCGATTTATCCTCGTAGAAATAGTCTCCCTCCTCCTCGTAGACATCCAATCCAGCGGCAGATACTTTCTTGGTCTTCAATCCCTCGATCAAGGCGTTGGTATGGATCAGTAACCCGCGTCCCGTATTGATAATCATTACGCCGTCTTTCATCTTGGCGATCGAATCGTCGTTGATCAGATAACGGGTCTGGTCGGTCAACGGGCAATGCAAGGAAATGATATCGGACTCTTTGTATAACTCGTCTAAAGAGACATAGGTGATCCCTTCCTCCTTGGCGAATTTCTCATCCGGATACAGGTCGTTTGCCAATACACGCATCCCCAATCCTTTTAAGATATGAATCAATATCTTGGCGATCTTTCCGGTACCGATAATTCCGGCAGTCTTGCCATGCATATCAAATCCCATCAAGCCATTCAAGGAGAAGTTGCCATCTCTCGTACGCCAGTATGCCCGGTGTATCTTACGGTTTAACGATAACATCAAGGCCAACGTATATTCAGCGACCGCATAGGGTGAGTAGGCCGGTACGCGTACGACCGGTAATTTCCCCCTGGCGGCATTCAAATCCACATTATTAAAACCGGCGCAACGAAGCGCCAACAGTTTCACACCATTGGCAACCAAAGCGTCTATTACGGCGGCATCAGCCGTGTCGTTCACGAAAATACATACTGCGTCTACCCCTTGGGTTAAGACGACATTATTGATATTCAAATGTCCTTTATAGTAACGAATATCGAACTCATACCGCTCATTGATCTTATCGAAAGAAGCGATGTCGTAGGGTTTAGCACCAAAAAACGCAATCTTATACGCCATATAACTTTAGTTTTTTAATATAACTAAATTAAGCCCTTGATTGTTTATCGAAAAAGAAATCCATTCGTTTAATTATAGTACTTTTGTCCGCTGGGTAACAATATAGATGAGCATGAATCAATCCCATAAAAGATCTTTTATAGCAGTTCTTATTTTTATTGGCTTTCTCTTGTTTATGGCATTTTGGGGCATCGACTTGATCTTAGGGGCGTATGCGGGACATAAATTGAGTAAACTTGCCGAAAGGCATCATCTTGACATACGCTATGATAAGATCCGGTTGATGGGGCTGAGTACCGTACGTATGGAGGGATTGACCGTTATCCCGGTTGACGCTGATACGTTGATACATGCGGACAGGCTTCAAGCGAAACTGGAGCTTGGCAGATTATTGCTACTTACCCCTTCCATAGAGAGTGTACAAGCGGATAATTTGCATATTCATTTTATTAAGAAGGGAGAGAGAGCTAATTTTGATTTCCTTTATAAACCATCGAATCACCCAGGTGAGCCAGTGGAAACAGCTGTAGATGATAAGGAACGGGATTACGCACGCAAGGCTGAACGCTCCCTTAGTCTACTTTTCAATTTATTGCCCGGAAATGCCTTGGTACATGATTTATGTGTTTCTTATAGTAATAAAGGAGATGAACTAATACTAGAGATACCCGAACTCAATCTTGCTAACAATCAATTCTCTACGCATATAAACAGCACGGAGAACGGAGTTCGTAGCGAATGGATTTGCGAAGGCTCTCTCTCTGATAAGGAGCGACTCGTGAAAGCCCGTCTCTACGCCGACGAGCATACGAAGATTCCTCTTCCTTTTCTGGAATATCGTTGGGGGGCATCGGTACGTTTCGACACCTTGGCCTTCGAGCTTAAGGGACCTAAAATAGAAGAAGACATACAATCCTTACTCGGAAGCGCCTATGTGAGCGGGCTTACCATCCACCAAGAGCGTATATCTCCGGACACGGTCTTACTGGATAAAGGCTCTATACACTTCCGGACAAACATCGGTAAGAACTATATCGAATTAGATAGCGTCAGTGATATCCGGTTTAATCATCTGGATTTCCATCCTTATCTGAAGATCGTTAAAGATACCAGTTGGCAAATCACGGCCTCTGTGAATAAAAGGGATTTCCCTGCGGATCAACTGTTCTCCTCCCTGCCTAAAGGCTTATTCTACAATCTGGAAGGCCTGAGAACAGAAGGTACCCTCTCCTATCATTTTCGATTGGATCTGGATTTCGGACAGGTAGACAGCTTGATCTTGGAATCTACTTTGAAAGCGAAGGGCTTCCAGATCCTTGCCTATGGGAATACGGATTTGCGGAAGATGAATGAGCCATTTGAATATACTGTCTATGAGCAAGGCGAGCCGGTACGCTCTTTCGAGATCGGTCCGGCGAATCCCTCTTTCCGCCCGTTCAACGCCGTATCCCGTTATCTTCCTTTAGCGATCATGCAGAGTGAGGATGCCGGCTTCTTTTATCACAACGGTTTTATTCCAAGCGCTATCCGGGAATCGTTGATACAGGATATCAAGGAACGACGTTTCGCCCGTGGCGGCAGTACGCTCAGCATGCAATTGGTGAAGAATGTATTCTTGAGCCGTAATAAGACGATCGCCCGCAAACTGGAGGAAATGTTAATCGTATGGCTGATCGAGAGCAATCATCTGACCTCTAAAGAGCGGATGTTTGAGGTTTATCTGAACATCGCCGAATGGGGTCCCATGATTTATGGAGCCGCCGAGGCCTCACGTTATTATTTCGCGAAGGAACCTTCCCAATTAAACCTTGCCGAGTGCATTTTTATGGCCAGTATTATCCCCAACCCCAAACAGGTCCGCTATTGCTTCGACGGGTTGCGGTTGAAGCCGTATTATGAGGATTTTTACAGGGTAATACTGGATCGCTTGGTAGATCGCGGACTTATATCTTCGGAAGAGGCGGTAGGGGTAACGCCGGAGTCTGTCGAAATAACAGGTCCGGCTAAAGAATATCTGACGGCTACCCAAAGTCGATCTCCACGCTCGTCCCAACCCCTAGATCAGAAATAATATTCACCTTCGCTCCATAGGTGCTCAATATGCGTAGCGAGAGGCTTAGCCCGACACCATGCCCGGCGTATTCCCGGGTATTGCTCGCCCTGTAAAAGGGTTGGAAGATTCGTTTCAATTCCTCGGGAGGAATGCCGATACCTCGGTCGGATATGGTCAAGATACTGCCTCGAAGCCGCATCTCTACCGGTTTATCGTTCGAATACTTACAGGCGTTGCTCAAGATATTCTTGATCGCTATCTTCAATAAATAGGGATTGGCACGGATCATATAAGAGAAATTATCCGGGGAGAACGAGATCCGGGCCGAGGAGAACTGCATCAAGAAGTCCGCTAGGAAGATCGTCTCCATCGCGCTTTTCTGGATCTCCTTATCCCCGTGCGACAGGAACAGCAGGTGTTTGATCAATTGTATGATACGGCTCGTCTCCGTGGCGATACGTCTTAATGCCGCTTGGTATTCCTCCGGGGAGCGCTCTTTCAGCAGGCTGATCTCGCATTCGCCTTGAATGGCTGTCAGTGGATTGTTCAACTCATGCGAGGCGTTGCTGATAAACGCTTTCTCACTTTGGTAAGCAGCGTCGATCCGGTCTACCATCCGGGTCGCGTATAGTCTGCCGACAAAATAGATCAATACCGAGCTAACCAATATCAATCCCAGCAACAGCCAGCCGATCCGATGCTGGATATCCATCCCATACTGATTCCCGGAAAGGACAATCACGATGAAATTCCCCTCGTTGTCGGGATAATACAAAGCCGCTCCCATTTGCGTATCGTGCTTGAAGTGAACGATATCCTCTTGGTATAGAGATCTCACCTGCGTGGCGTCCAGATAACGGGACAGCACTTGCCGGGTCTCCAAGCTATCGGCGTTCAGCAATATCTCGGTAGCGACGGGAAGGGTTTCCTCGTAACGCTGTTGGATACGGGCATAGCTCTCGTCGTCGGTCTCGTCCTTCTCCCAATGCTTCTGTGCCGTGGCATAGGCTTTTTCCGTCAGGTAAGAATAGTACAGGCGAGAGATATAGCTCGTGGAAACCAAATAGAAGACAAGCGTCACGACGGCTATCACGCCTATGGTAATGGCCGAGTAAAAGAGAGCGATCTTGTTTCCTGTCTTCATGCTTCCATCATATAGCCCACACCCACCACGGTATGGATTAGCTTAGGTTCGAAGTCCTTGTCTATCTTCGTGCGCAAATAATTCACGTAAACATCGACCACGTTCGTATTGGTATCGAAATCCTTGTCCCAGACATTCTTTAGCAAGTTCATCCGGCTCAAGGCCGTTCCTTGGTTCTGTATGAAATATTCCAAGAGCCTATATTCCTTTACGGTCAAATCGATGACCTGCCCATTCCGTATAGCCCGATGGCTTGGAGGATCTAAGACCAGATCCCCGCACCGGAGAGCCATATGGACGGATTCGTTTCCCGATCGACGTAATAACGCCTTTATGCGGGCCTCGAGTTCTTGGAAGCTGAAAGGTTTTACCAGATAATCATCCGCCCCGGCATCCAGCCCGCTAACAATATCCTCGGTGGTTCCCAAGGCGGTCAGCATGATCACGGGGGCATGGTAACCGAACCGTTGCCGGTACTGTTTGCAAAGTTGCAGGCCATTCATCTTCGGCATTATAATATCCAGAATCAGCAATTGGAAATCGTTCTTCTGTGTCAGTTCCCAACCGGCGGCACCGTCGTAAGCGACATATACCTCATGCCCGAACTCCCGCAAGCCTCTTTCTATAAAAGAGGCGATGTTTATCTCGTCTTCTACTAATAATATCTTCGCCATTGTATCGTATGTATTAATAAGAATGTCCATCATTAATAATGCGTACTTAGGGTGATGCTAATCGTATCACAGAGGTGAAAAGATCAGTAAGTATAATCCTTTCGCATAATAACTCCAGTCGCTCTCCCTAATAGTTCCGGACTTTCTTGCTACAAATATAGCAATTACAACCTACGTTGCACTAATTTACCGTTCTTATCATAAAGCATTCGTCGATAAAAAGCCTCCACCATCAACGGAAAGACAAAGAGGGTGAAGAACGTAGCTCCTATTAATCCGCCAATGATCACGATCGCCAAAGGACGCTGGCTTTCCGATCCGATACCGTGGCTCAAGGCGGCCGGAAGCAGGCCGATAGCGGCCATGGAGGCGGTCATTAATACGGAACGTACCCTTGATTTCACGCTCATCTTGATCGAATCTTCCAGAGGATGCCTCTCCCGCAGGTTATTCTTGATGTCCGATATCATGATCACGCCATTCTGTATACAGATACCGAAGAGGGCGATAAAGCCGATACCGGCGGAGATCGAGAAGTTGAAATTCGTGATTAATAGGGCCAAGATACCTCCGACGGCGGCGTAAGGCACGTTCAATAAGACCAGTCCGGCATCCCGGGCGTTGCCGAAAAGGACGAATAGGATCACGAAGATGATCGCTATACTTACGGGGACGACTTGGGCCAAGCGTTTGGTAGCCCGTTGTTGGTTCTCGAAATCTCCAGTCCATTTCAAGGTATAGCCTTCGGGGAGCTTTACCTGCCTCTCCACTTTTCGCTGGGCTTCAGCCACGGCGCTACCCATGTCGCGGCCCCGGACCGAGAATTTCACGGCGCAGAAACGAGCGTGGTTATCCCGGTAGATAATCAACGGGCCGGTAATCGTATGGATATCCGCCAGCTCGCGGATAGGAATCATGGAACCATCCTTTGCCGGAACCAGTATCTTGCCTATCTCATTCTCGCTACGGCGGAAAGCGGATTCGTAGCGGACCATGATATTGAACTTACGCTCGTCCTCATAAAGCAGGGAGGCGTTCTTACCTCCTATCGCCATCTCGATAATGGATTGCACGTCCTCCTTGGCCACGCCGTAGCGGGCTAAACGAGACTCGTTCAACTCGATCCGTAGCTCCGGCTGGCCGATATTCCGGATAACGCCCAGATCTTCGATACCGTCTACGGTCTCCAAGACCTTGAAAACCTCTACCGCCTTTTTCTCCGACTCGTATAGATCCTTACCGAAGACTTTCACGGCGATGGAACCTTTCACGCCGCTGGCCGCTTCCTCTACATTGTCCGAGATAGGCTGCGAGAAGTTAAAATCCACGCCCGGATAGATCGCCAGATCCTCTTGCATCTTCTCGATCAGGCCCGCTTTCGAGCGTTCGCTTTCCCACTCTTTCTCGGGATATATATCCACATGGAACTCGATGTTGTAGAAACCTGTCGCGTCCGTGCCATCGTTCGGTCGGCCGGTTTGCGATAAGACTTGACGAACCTCCGGATAAGCCGCCAACTTCCGGCGTATCTGGTTGGCCAACGTAACGGATTCATCCAAAGATATACTTTGCGGTAAGGTCGCACGGATATAAATAGAGCCCTCGTTCAGTTGCGGGAGAAACTCGCTGCCCAACAAGGTGAAGCACCAGATACCTACGGCGGCTACCAGCGTGGCGAACGTGATCGTCCGCTTCTTACGGGCGTGACACCAGTCGAAAATACCGATCGACTTCCGATTGATCCACGCAAGGAACGGATTATGTTTCTCACGTACCTCTTTCTTTAATAGCATGGAAGAGAGGACGGGTACCAATGTCAACGTAAAGATCAACGCTCCCAACAAGGCGAACCCCAAGGTATAAGCGAGCGGGCTGAACATCTTTCCTTCCACCTTCTGGAAAGAGAAGATCGGGACCAAGGCTGTGATGATAATCAGCTTAGAGAAGAAAACCGCTTTCGCACGGTCCTTCGCCGTATGACGGATAATACCCATCTTACTCATCAAATTAAAAGCGGGCATGCCTACTTCACGGGCTTTCCGGTCCAATGCCACGAAAAGCCCCTCCACCATCACGACGGCGCCATCGATAATAATACCGAAGTCGATCGCTCCCATAGATAAGAGGTTGGCGCTCATCCCCATCGCCCGGAGACAAATAAAGGCGAAGAGGAGTGCCAACGGGATAATGATCGACACGATTACCGTCGTACGCCAGTCCGCCATGAAGATTAATACGATGAAAGTTACCAGCAGAATACCTTCCGCCAGATTATGTGTTACGGTCTTGACCGCCAGATCTACCAGATTCTCACGATCGTAGAACGATACGATTCGCACGTCTTCCGGCAAGGCGTTTTGTTGGATATCCTTGATCTTATCCTTCAAGGCGGCGATTACCTCGCCGGGGTTCTCCCCTTTTCGCATGACAACGATGCCTTGTACGACATCATCTTCCTCCATGCGGCCCACTTGCCCTAGGCGGGGAAGACTGGATTCGTGTACGGTAGCCAAGTGCTTGACAAGGATTGGCGTGCCATTGATATTTTTTACGACGATGTTCTCGATCTCTTTTACATCGTTAATCAAGCCGATACCCCGCACGACATAGGCTTGCGAGCTTTTCGTGATCACGTCGCCGCCTACGTTGATATTACTTTTTGCGATAGCGTCATAAAGTTCCAAGGTCGTTACCCCGTAACTGATCAGTTGATTCGGGTTGACGCTAACCTCGAAAGTCTTTACTTCTCCTCCGAAGCTGACGATATCCGCTACACCGGGTACGGCCCGCAACTTCCGCTCGATCACCCAATCCTGCAAGGTCTTCAATTCCCGGACGGAACGCTTATCGCTACGTAATGTATAGCGGAAGATCTCGCCGGTCGGACCATATAAGGGCTGCACTTCCGGTGTGACCCCTTCCGGCAGGTCGGCGTCGTTCAAGAGATTATAAACTTGCTGGCGGGCGAAGAAATCATCCACCTTATCTTCGAACATCACGTTGATGACGGAAAGACCGAAAAGGGTCGTGCTCCGGATATCCGTCTTTTTCTGTACCGGGTTCATGGCGATCTCGATCGGGATCGTGATAAACTTCCTCGGCGCTCCTGCCCGGCCATTGGGTGATAATCGTCACCTTCGTATTCGTCACATCCGGAAACGCATCGATCGGCGTATGGATAAAGCTGGTGATACCGGCGATTACGGCGATCGTGGTACAGAAGAAGATAAAGAATTTGTTCCGGAGGGAGAACGTTATGATATTATCTATGAATGTGTGCATATCGTCCGGTTACTTTAATTCGTTATACACCAAGAGAGCGTTCCGATCTACGATCCGATCCCCATCCTTCAAGCCGGATCGCAGGTAACAGAACTTCTCGGTTTGCTTATACACCGAGATCTCACGCATTTGCAAATATCCCTCCTTCGAGACATAGACAACGTATTCTTTGCCATCCTCGAAAATAACGGCATGGGCGTTTACGCAAGGCATACTTTCTCCTTTTACCGCGCTCTGTACATATACGTTCGTAAACATTCCGGGTTTAAGCATATACTTCTCGTTCCTTAATTTGACTCTTACGCTCATGGTCTTACTTTCTCGGTCTAGCATATGATAGACCTTATCGATCGTTCCCGTAAACTCCATATCCTTATAGGCCAAAGTGGTGATACGAACGGTTGCCCCCTCTTTTACCTTGCTGATATCTCCCTCATAGACATCGGCCATCACCCAGACATCGTCGAGACCGGAAATGGTAAACATCTCCTCCCCTTGATCAGAACGGATCTGCATATCCCTGTTTATATTCTTATCGATGATAAAGCCGGAGACCGGCGCTTTCACCACATAGGTAGATGGGTCTGTTATGTTATAAATGGAATACATTTCTTGAATACGTTTGGTCTCGGCATCGGCATCGGCTTGCTCTTGCTGGGCTTGCAGGAAGTCCCGGTCGGAAGCCATACCGCTCCGGGCCATATCTTGGGTAGCCTCCAAGTTACGGTTAGCGATAGCCAGTTGATGCTCGGCCTCCTTTCGCTGCTTGTCGATATCAGCGATCTCGCCGCTCCGGATCACTGCTAGGACATCTCCTTTCCCTACGTAATCGCCAACTTCCGCATGAACGGAGGTGACATTTCCACCAAACATCGGATACACATGGGCCACTCGCTCCGGATTGAAACTGACACGGCCATTGAGCAACAACTCGTTGGTTAATGGTGTGTCACGAACCGTATCCAGTGTTATAATCTCCTGTAAACTGTCATTTAATAGTAAAGGTTCCCGGGTATCGACCGAGGTGGTCGCCTGTTTCCCGCAGGAACATACCAAGGGTACTAAAAGGATGCATGTGATTAGATGCTTATTCATATCGTTTGATTTGCTTTTAATAGTTGAATACATGGCTACCCGTTACGGTATTTACCTCCTCCAAGGCCAGTAACACTTCTTTTTGAGTTTGGTAAAGTTGCAGGCAGGTTGTTTTGTAGGTCTCATAATAATCGATAAACTCAAGGAGACTGATATTCCGTTTTTGGAAATTCGAGTTCACGCCTTTGATAATCAAGGCGAAATCCTTCTCCAACCCATAGTTCGAGGAACGATAGAGCTGAATCGCCTTTTCCAACCGGGCATAGCTGGTGAATAATTCATTCTCGGCTTGTCGACGGGCGTATTCTTCCTTATGTGCCTTTTGAGCGACAGATATTTTCGCCGCCCTGATATTCCCTTGATTCCGATTAAATATAGGGAGAGAGACGCTCAAGCCGATCGCCCAATAATCATTGATAAAGTTACCCGCCTTATCATACGTACCCTTTACACTCACTTCCGGGAAAGCGAGGGAACGTTGTAATCTCACGTCCGCCTCCGAAGCCTTGACGCTTGCTTGCGCCAACTTAAGATCCGGACGTTCGTATAATAAAGAGGTCAATTCAGAGAAAGGAACGGAGTCCATATCGATCTGGTTCAACACAGACTCATCGAATATCGGCTCGAAGGTATCATTGCCGGATATTCCTAGTAAAAGCCGCATGTCTCCTTGAAGGGAGATAACTTGGTTGGCGATATCATTCCGCTCTTGCCGTAAAGAGAGTAATAGGGCCTCGATACGGGACTTCTCTAATAAAGAAACATTCCCTTTCTCATTCTGCTCCTTGAGAACCACCAACAGATGAGCCAATGAATCAATCTCACGATCGTAAATAGATTGGGATTTCCGGGTGAAATAAAGCGCTATGAATTTCTCCTTCAACTCGCTCCGGAGGGTTCTCAATACCTCTTCGAATTGGTAAAGGGCCATTTCCTTATTGATTTTCTCCAAACGGACACGTTTGTTTCGCTGACCGGCAATATAGATCAACTGTTCCACCTCTACGATCGTTTCCCCTTGTTTCCCGAAATCAAAGTAACGTCCGTTCAATCGGTTATAAACATTTTGCTCCAAAGAGACCACGGGATTCTCGAAAAGTTTGGCCTGTACCACCTGAGCCTCGGCTATATCGATATTATACCGTTCGGCTATCACTTCCAGATTGTGTTCAGAGAAACGTTGCTCGGACTCTTTCAAGGAGAGGGAGACAACAGAGGCTTTCGCCCCAGAGAAAAGAAGAGATAAAAAAAGTAAAAGAGTGACTCGTCTGTCCATTTGCGTTAAATTTTACGCAAAGGTAGAAGTCACTCTTTTATCGCTTATGAATATTTAGTTAGAATACTCTTAGGCCAAATTAGAAATTTATTAGAGAGATTTAAAGTATAATATCGTTTTCTTTAATCCTTCCTCCAAACAAACCGTAGGTTCCCACCCATCTAATTTCTCTTTGGCCAACGTAATATCGGGCTTACGTTGCTTGGGATCGTCTCCCGGCAACGGGCGGTATACGATCTTAGAGGAGGAGTTTGTCAAACGGATCACGATCTTGGCCAACTCGTTCATCGAGAACTCTCCCTGATTTCCGATATTTACCGGGCCGGTAAAATCATCCGAGGTATTCATCATGCGAATCATCCCCTCGATCAAATCGTCTACATATTGGAAACTACGAGTTTGGTTTCCATCCCCATAAATCGTAATGTCCTTATTTTGTAATGCCTGTATAATGAAATTAGAGACGACACGGCCATCGTTCGTACTCATATTAGGCCCATACGTATTAAAGA
>OKSB01003792.1_pt1 | contig 11562 bp, 10 predicted proteins | sample 1601171 | NCBI WGS metagenome assembly OKSB01 (sample SAMEA3541496, study PRJEB24748) | human gut metagenome | biome: human gut; feature: human-associated habitat; material: faeces | place: China | collected 2012 | reverse complement strand
CTTGCTGCGGGCAAAACCGCGAGTCTTCCCGTCACAGGGGTACAAAAAAAAGGCATCCAGTGATTAATTTTTTACGCATATTTTTATAATCTCCATACGGAATAGAGTTTAAAAAGTCGTTTAAAGCTTCCTTATCTGTCCGTTCTGATACGCTTTTCGTAGCGGATTTTTTTAAATTCATGTTATTATACTTATTTATATTAATAAAATAATTATATTTATACTGCAAACATAAAGTATTGTTTTGTTATATCAAAGAATTCTTGAATTTATTATTCAATAATACTTTTATTTAGACACATTATAAATAACAGAATAAATGTTTAGAGCAGATAAACTTGCAACCTTGATTGAGGCAAGTACAACGGGTACTGTTTATGGAAGTTATCAGAATACCTACAAGGCAGGTACAGTAGATAAGAAAAAAGAAACAGCGAAAACAACAGAAAATGATAAGGTCAAGAAAAATGTGACAGAAAGTATAGCCGAAAAAAATCTAAGTAAAGAGGCACAAAAAATGCTTAAAGATATGCGTGGCTCAAGAACAGATATGGACTTTATGGTTGCAGATTTTGAAAATGGTGATAATGCTAAAGATATTTTAGCACAAAGTGATAAAGAGTTTACGGTTATTTTCTCAAAGGAAGAAATGGAGAAGATGGCATCCGATCCCAAATATTATGCTGAAAAGATGCATAGTATTGAAGGTGCTTTGCGTATGTCGGATGAAATCAATGCTCAGTTTGGATTTGAAAGAGCATTTGGTAAGACAAACGGAATAGAAAACAGTGCAGATACTGATACAAAAATAACAAAGTTTGGTATTTCTTTTAATAGTGATGGAACTACAACATTCTTTGCTCAATTAGAAAAAACATCAGCTAGTCAGAAAGAATATCTTGAAAAAATTCAGGAAAAGAAAGCTGCGGAGAAGAAAGAGGCGAAGAAAAAGGAACAATTAAAGCAAATTGAAGTAAAAAAAGCTACTGTTCAAGCAAATTCAAAAGATGAACTTTTGGATAAAATTAAAAATATTGAATGGAATTCTATCAAACCAGAGGATAATAAAATCGGTGGAAGATTTGATTTTTCAATTTAGTATATTTAGATGGGGATGATTACATAAAGTATGGAGGTAGATTCATTATGAGAAAACGTTTTTTTTCTATTATTGTATGTGTTGTCATGCTTTTTACAATGAATGTCACAGCTTTTGCGGCAGAAACTCAGGAAAATTATTCGGAGACGGAGAAAACAATGACATTTGAAATAACTCCGACAGCATTAACTTCTGGATCATCACGACATTCTGTTGGAATGTTAAATTCCTTTTTTGGAACAAATGATACAGTGGCAACTTCCGCTCTTGGTTCTTTTACAATCAGCAGCACATCTGTTCCGTCAGGCTCCACAATCAGTAAAATAGTGGTTACATCCACAAAAAGTAGTGGAAGTAGTGGAAACATCGAATTATTTGTTGCTAAAGATGAGGATAATGGAGATGGCACATTTGACAGATATACAGACAGCAAAAGTTGGAATAGTTCTCTTACTTTTGCAGATTTTGGCAATTATAATTTAAGCCCTGTTGGAAATTATTATGTTCAATTTGAATCTACAAGGTATTCAACGGGAACTGTTGCAGCAGCAACATTAAAAAATATTTATGTCACAGTATACTATCATTAAAATTTTATAATCCCCATTCTAAACAAGCAAAGATGTTGTTATTCAGTTAGCAGCATCTTTGCTTTTAATTGTATAATTGATATGACTATTGAGTTAGAATGACATTGATAGCGATAGAAAGCTATATATTACAGAAGCAGACTTTGATAAAAAAGCATTTGAGAGATTATATAAATTGAATATTATATAATCAGAGGTATATAGAACATGCACAGAGACACTATATTTCAATATGAAACAATGGTGCCTGACACAATAAAAACGCATAGCCAAACTTCGCTCGGTATAACTGCCTGATTGTGTCGAAATTCGTATTTTATCAATTATATCTGATAAAACTGGATTTGCGGTATTGAAAATCAGTTATAGCCGTGGTACCATATAGACAGTTTCAGAAGGGAGGCTGGTCTACATGATTAAACGAGAAATTTATATGAGCCGTATCCGTCCTTTTATCGGAAATGAGCTGATAAAGGTTCTGACAGGGATTCGCCGTAGTGGAAAATCTGTCATGCTGAGCCTGATCCAAGAGGAACTTGCCCAAAACGGGGTCCAACCAGAACAGTTTATTTCCCTGAATTTTGAGAACATGAGCAATGCACACCTTTGTACGGCTGTTGCATTGCATGATGAAATCCTTCGCAGAACAAAAGAAATCAGCGGCAAGGTTTATCTGTTCTTCGACGAAATCCAAGAGGTGGCTGATTGGGAAAAATGTATCAACTCTTTCCGGGTGGAGCTGGATTGTGATATATACATTACCGGTTCCAACGCCAAGCTGCTTTCCGGTGAGCTTGCCACTTATCTTGCCGGACGGTATGTGGAGTTCGTGATTTACCCGTTTTCATTCAGAGAGTTTATGGAGCTGTATCACACCGTTTACGAAGGTGCAGACGAAAGACAATGCTTTACAAAATATCTGACGCTGGGAGGAATGCCCTATTTGAGCAACCTTCGCTACGACGATGCCGCCAGTCGTCAGTATTTGCGGGACTTGTTCAACTCCGTAGAGCTGAAAGATATTATCAAGCGAAACAATATCCGTGATGTGGATATGCTGGAGAGAATTATTGCTTATATAACTTCCAACATCGGCACTACCTTTTCTTCCACAGCCATTTCCAAGTATCTGAAAAGTGAAGGGCGCTCCGTTTCACCAGAAACGGTACTGAACTACATCAAAGCCTGCACGGACGCATTCCTGTTTTATCAGGTGAAGCGCCAAGACCTCCAGGGAAAGAAAATCCTGACCGTCAACGAGAAATACTATGTTGCAGATCATGGTGTCCGGGAAGCCGTGTACGGTGGCAACATGAAGGACATTAACCTTGTCCTTGAAAATGTTGTCTACATGGAGCTGCTGCGCCGTGGTTATTCTGTGACTGTTGGGAAAGTCTCTGACAAGGAGATTGACTTCGTATGTGAAGATCATGGGAAAAAGCTGTATGTTCAGGTTTCCTATCTACTTGCCTCGGAGGAAACCATCCAGCGTGAGTTTGGGGCGTTTGCCGGTGTTCGTGACAATTTCCCGAAATACGTTGTAACGATGGACGAACTGGATATGAGCCGAGATGGAATCAAACACCGCAATATTCGTGACTTCCTGCTGGCAGAGGAATGGAACTGAAATGTTCTTCTTTCACCAGAAGATATGCAGAAGTTCTTCCAATGCCGAGAATGAAAAAACAATGGTGCCTGACACAATAAATATTATGATATGTCTGTATTTAACCGCTGTATAGAAACCGGGAATGTTCTCTTAATACTGGAATGTTGGCAGGATGTCCACCCGGCGCTTGTCAGTATCCCAGTGAAATGGGAATACAGCTCGCCGTATGGACTTTTGTATGCTCTGAATCCGCCGGATGATGTTATGCAGTTTGAAAACAATGGTGCCTGACACAATAAATATTCTTTCCGGAATTCTTGCAGAGATGGGAGACATTTCGAGATTTGATGATGTTAAGGAAATACAAAAATTAAGCGGATTAGGTCTTGTAGCATGTAGCTCAGGAAAGCATAAGGGAGAGACCAAAATCAGTCACAGAGGACGCAAACGACTCAGATACTGGTTATTCCAGGCGGCAAAGTCAGCAGTGGCTCATGCGGAGGAAGTTAAAGAACTCCATGTGTACTACACGACACGCCCTGACAATCCGCTGAAAAAGATGCAGTCACTGATTGTGATAGCCTGCAAGCTTTTGAGAATCGTTTATACGATTCTGAAGAAGGGAACGGTCTATGATCCGAAGAAGATGCTGATGGACATCAGGCGGCCGGAAAAGAAGGAAGCGATTGCAGCATAAGACAATCGACAGCATTATTTATTCCAGAGCCTTGCCGGGTTGCGGATGATTCCGAAATCGGGCAGGGTTCTGGAAAGAAACCCGATAACGATGGAGTGCAACAAGCACTGCATCAGCACAATGACCAGCAGGTAACGAAACAAGGGAAGCGTCCACGGAATATCCGTACCCTGCGGAAAGGGCAGGTCAGTAAAATCAAAATATAAACAAGAGCTGTAGCCTGCAGTAGTTCACTCCGTAGGGCAATGACCCTGTTAGAAAGCTTAGCGGGCACTCGGTGTATGAGCAGGTGGGACGAAGGAAGTTGGTACACGATACCATTAGACACGGAAGGTTCACCATCATAGTTAACAGAGGATTTATAGCCTTTATAAAGCAAAACAAAGGGACGCTTTATAAACTGCACCCTCTTCTAACTATTCAGTACAAGATACAATGACTGTCATACACTTGTGGCTCTGTTTTATGAGGTAAATATTTAAAGAAAAGCCTGAAAAATCAGTGATTTAGGGCTTGACATTATAGGAGACTTCCTGTATAATGAAAAGGGAACTTTGACATATCTTTTCGGTTTACGAAAAAGATCACAGTCGTCAAGTCCGAAAAAGATGCCTATAAGCATGTGCTTAAGGCGATGAAAAAGCGTGATTACAGCACTAGCTATTGTGCGGACGGAGCGGTGTATTACGAGACATTTGTACTCGCATTGCAGCATCATCCGGAGTACAATTATAGTCTGGTCATCTGGAAGAGTACCGATGGAACATTTGATTACCGGGCAGGTAATGACCTGAGTGCGGCGCAGATCACGGGTAAAATAAAACAGGCGAATGCAAAGGCGAACGCGATTATTCCCCGGATTATCAGGGACGGAATGACGCGCAAACAGAAGCTGCGTGCGATCCACAATTATCTCGTGAAAAACTGTGTCTACGATGAGAACGCGCGCAGATACGGATATGATGATGCCTATACCGCATATGGTTGTCTGATTGAGAAAAAGGCGGTATGTCAGGGCTATGCAGGTGTTTTTAACCTGCTTGCCGCAAAAGCCGGCATCTGTTCGATCGCCGTTCCGGGTGAAGCCGGTGGCGGATCACATGCGTGGAATTATGTGAAAGACGGAAGCAGCTACCGCTATATTGATGTGACCTGGGATGATCCGGTGCAGGATCAGGGTGCGAAGGCTGCCGTGAAATAGACTTATTTTTACTTGACACAGGCACAATTTGAACTGACCCACACATGGGATAAGGTAGAGAATGCTTTATAGAGTCGGCGGAAATTTATTTACGGGAATACATAACAGATGAAAGGGAGGATACTACTTATGAAAAAACAGCTTACAGCACTTGTTTTATGTATTTGTATGGTATTGTCGGTGCTGCCATTTTCAAGTACACAGGCAGCTGCAGAGGAGACGAGCAGTGTTGGCACAAGCAATATTAGCATCGGAGACTATATCAGGCTGGGAAACTATAACGGGCAGCCAATCTTATGGCGCTGCGTCGATGTTGATGAGATGGGACCGCTCATGCTCTCCGATCAGGTGCTGGCAACGATGGCTTATGATGCCAAAACAAGTGAAAACAGCGCTACGCGTTCGCACAGCCGTAACCTAAAGCGTGGGACATATGGCTCAAATCAATGGCGTGACAGCAATATGCGTTCCTGGCTGAATTCCAAGGCGGAAGCCGGGAAGGTAGAATGGCTTTGCGGAAACCCTCCAAAGAGTGGCTTTGTAGGAGAGAATCCATATGACCAGGCAGCAGGCTTTTTAAACGGCTTTAAGGAGGACGAGATCGCAGCGATTAAAACGGTAACCCAGCGTTCGATCGTATCCCATCCGGAATATAATGCGGGAATGATCGAAGGCCAGGGGGCAGATCTGCCTTATGACACAAATATAGAAGCAGCCGCTAACGGATTTGATCAGGCCTATTATGAGAACGTTACGGATAAAGTATTCTTAATGGATGTAAAGCAGATAAACAAAGTCTATCAAAATAACAGCCAGCTTGGAGACAGTTATCATATTGCTTATAAGGGTGGCGTGAGGTGGCCTTACTGGCTGCGGACTCCGGTGACGGATTGCAACCACGATATGCGCTATGTGGAGACGGATGGAAGAATAGACAGAAACGCTCCGTATTTAGGCTTTTATGGTGTCCGTCCGGCGTTTTATCTTGATACGCAATATTATCAGGTGACTGGTGGAGACGGTACAGCTGATTCCCCTTACCGCGGTGCAGCCGTAAATAAACCGGAGGAGAACTTTACAGTTTCCGGAGATGGACCAACACCGGGGCAGGAGTGGGATGTTTCGCTTGACAAGAGTATACAGTTATATCTTGGACCGAATTATTCCAAGAGCAAGAAATACGAATCTGCCACGATACCTATCCAGGTCATCCAGAAGACGCGCAGCGATAATGAGAATATGGTTGTCGTCATCTGCGGTGAAGGTTACACAAAAGGCGAGCAGCAAAAATTTGTTGCAGCTGCCAAACGGTTATGGGAAGGCGCGATGCAGTATGAGCCATATAAGACGTACAAGGATCGCTTCAATGTATATGCATTATGTACGGCATCGGATAAAACGTACAGTGCCATTGATGGATATGACAGTACATTTTTCGATGTATGGGGAAAGAATATATCCGTGAATGGAAGTCAGTGGAAGAACCATATTTTTGAACGGTGTATCGGACCGGCGTTTATCGAGAAAGTGCATGATGCCCATATTCCGCAGCAGGCAGATCCGAATGTAGATTGGGATTTTGAAAAGTATAAATATGTACATGACTACATCAGCCAGTTCGTACTTCTGGTCAATTCTGCAAATGATTTTGGCGGGGCATTCAACGATCTTGATTACGGATTCCATTATATTGTCAGCCCTGCATACAGCCAGCGTGCAGTCGAAACGCTTACGCATGAGCTTGGTCATGGTCTGTTATGGCTTGGAGACGAGTACAACAGCGGATCTTTTATGGGAGAAGCGTCTGAAAAAACTTCGCTAAACAGAACGGGGATCAGTGATCCTGAACAGGTAAAATGGAGACAGCTGCTTGGCTTCCGGAAGACATACAGTGTTCCTCATACAGATTATGATACGGATAAGATTTATAATTCCAGCCGTGAATGTATGATGCGCCAGACCTGGAATGGTTTCTGCGAGGTATGTAAGCTGCAGGGAAATAAGCGGATGCGCCAGCTGGTCACAGAGGGTCCGGATCTGTATGTGGCAGAACCGGAAGTGACAAAGCGCACAGATGCATATACGAAGCTTTCAGATTTTAGTGATGCAACCGGTTGGGGTTATACAAAATTTGACGCAGACAAAAAGACACGCCTTTTGACAGGGGCAGATAAAATTACTTTCCAACCGACAGAGATGAAGGGGCAGAAGATTGAGCTGCGTACAATCGTGCAGAACCTTTCCGATACAAAGCTCAGTCAGGTGACATTACAGGTATGGGTAAACCATGCTGACGGAACCATTGCTACTGCTGATGGTCAGCCTGTAGCAGCGTCAGAAACGTTCAAGATTCCGCTTTGGACGGAAAAGGGCAATTTCCGCCCGAAGGGAACGTTGGAATATCATGGAAGCGATTTTAATTCCGGTTTGAAAAATTGTTCCCTCTTATATACCATCCCGTCCAATGCAGATCTGCGAACCGGTGACACGGTCGGATATGCAGTGAGGGATGAGCAGGGAACTGTTCTTGCTTACGAAGGAACGCTTCCAAACAAAGGTCAGGATATCTTGCCGGCACCGGAGCCTGCAAAGAGTTATACAGTTACTTTTTGTTATAATGACGGAAGAGAAAATACAACAAAAACGACCGGAATCAATGGAAAACTCGGTGATCTTCCGGCACCGGCCCGTGAAGGATATGTGTTTGACGGATGGTATACGACAGGTGGTGAGAAAGTTGATTTGACAAGAGTATATAGCAGCAATACGGTGTTGTATGCAAGATGGAGTGAATATATCGCACCGTCACCGAATGTTAAGAAAGCTCCGGTCATTCTGCTGGCGACAAGCCCGGATACAGTGACCGAAGGAGAACAGGTCATGTTAAGTGTCAGCGAAACCTCAGGATTTGGTGTGGATTTAAGCGGAGTAACTTACACGGCAGATCCTTCGCTGCCGATATCCGGCACAGGGGAGGCTCAGACGATCCGGCTCGATCAAGCTGGTACTTATACATTTACTGCTCATTATTCCGGTGATAATGAGAAATATCTTGCGGCCGACAGTAATCGTGTTACCGTAACCGTAACGAAAAAAGCGGATGTCAGCGGAGGAACAACGTCAGGAGGTGGATCATCGTCAGGAGGCGGTTCCACGGCAGGAGGCGGATCTTCAGCAGGAGGCGGATCTTCAGCAGGGGGCGGATCCTCGTCAGGAGGCGGTGCAGCAGCAGGAGGTGCCACCGCGGGAGGCGGCGCAGCTAACGGAAATGCATCTGCAACAACTACGCCGGACATCAAGGATTCGGATGGAACGACTGTTGCCATAGTGAACGGTAAAAAAGGAATGATCACAGCAGAAGTGCAGCTTAGTGAAAAGGCGATCGCAAATGCTGAAAAATCAGGTGAAGCAGTTAAACTTCCGGTTGAAGTAAAGGCAGGTAAAAATATAAAAGCTGCATCCACTGTGACCATCAATCTACCGGAGGGTGCAGGGAAAACGAAAGTGAAGATTCCGGTAAAAAATATGACCGTAGGTACAGTCGCAGTGCTTGTCAATGCCGATGGCACTGAGAAAATTGTGAAGAAATCAGTGGCTGCAAAAGATGGAGTTCAGCTGATCGTGGACGAAGACACTACAGTGAAGCTCGTAGATAAGGCGAAAAACTTTAAGGATACAAAAAAACATTGGGCGAAGGATTCCATTGATTTTGTAAGTGCACGCGGGCTGATGAATGGAAAGAGCAGTACGGCTTTTGCACCGGAAGCAAAAATTACCCGGGCACGGCTATGGACGATTCTCGCACGATGGGAAGACGTAGATCTGACAGGTGGAAAGAAGTGGTACAGCAAAGCACGTGCATGGGCTAAAAACCAGGGAATTTCGGATGGCAGCAGACCAAATGCTGCGATAACGAGAGCCGAGGCGATCACAATGCTATGGCGTGCGCAAGGAAAACCGGCAGCAGAGCAAGAGACAGCTTTTAAAGATGTTTCTTCTGATGAATACTACGCACAGGCAGTGGCGTGGGCCAAAGAGAAGGGTATCGCACAAGCGAATAGCAAAGGACGATTCAATCCGGATGCTGCCTGTACAAGAGCGGAAATAGCCGCATTCCTGTATCGGATGTCGTTGAGTGAATAAACGGTTTACATGTACCATCTGGTATAAAGATAGCAGGAAGGAGATACCTGATTTGAAAAGAACTGCAAAAATCATTTTGACAGGAGTCTGCCTCGGCTTGATTTTACATTGATTTAATCAAAAAAGAAAAATGGACGATACAGAGAAATCTGTATCGTTTATTTTTCGTCTTTTTTAATTTATAGGAAAGTTCTAACTTTGGGATAGCTAGATATGAAAAGGGCCCGCAATTTAGCGGGCACGACAAGTAAACGATAGGTTTTAGAAGATATAGAAGCCTTCAGCTCCAGGAAAGTCTTCACCAAACTCATCGTCTTCATTTAAGAAGTAATCCATATCAAGCAAATCATCCTCACTCATGTGGCGGATGTCATCAGCAGTCATGCCTTCAGGTGGATTCTGTATGTACTTGTTTCTGATTTCATCTGAACGTTTTGACATAGTATTTTCCTCCGTTTTTTACATTCTATCACAGAGGAAGGTGTGATGTATATATTTATGCTGATGAAGTATATGAGAGCCTGCCCATAGCGTTACTGTTCAGACCATTGTAAAAACTGACGAAATTTAAAAAAATATATTTGTGGATAAACTCAAGCAGGATGGGAAGTCTCGTTAACGACTTCCGAATCCTGCTTTTTCTTTTGAAATTATAAACAGTACCTGCATGTTTTCCTGCTTTTACATGGCTGGAATACGGATTTCCACTCCTGCTTCTTTCATTTTTCTGCCGGTTATCCACCGTCATTCTGCCAGTCCCGGAATTCGTCCGATTTCCCATTCGTCCCTGTTTTTGCTGTACTTATCCTATACTTAAGGAGGCACAAATGAACGCAGATGATAAAAGCAAACTCAAAGCATATGAAGAACTTATAGGCAGTCTTGAGCATACAAACGGACTGCAGCACAGGGTCATTGAAACCCAGTCCTCATTGATCAAATCCCTTGAGGAACATAATGCAGAATTAGAAAAAATCATTGATGATCTGACAAACATTTAAAGAAAGGACGCGGCATGGGGATGGGAAATTCTTTTGAAACCATTACAGTACTTCAATACAGGCTGAAAGCAGCACAGGAAGAACTTGCAGCCTTTCAATCGGGAGAAAAATATATCCGAATGGAAAAACAGCACCTTACACAGGTGCGTGCCCTGGAACGCAGAATTGCAAAACTGGAAGCAGCTGTAGCAAAAGAACACAGCCATGCCATTACGATTCGGAATCAATGGTTTGAGATTTTTGAACAGCTGCAAAAAGAATGCGACCGTATGGTCGCCGAAGCAGTAAAAAAGGCGGATATGATGGAAAAAAGGGCCATCCGTGCAGAAAGACAGCGCGACACTGCCCTTGAAAAAGTAACTTTCCAGAGACGGGAACTTTACAAAGTAAAGACAGAGCTTGATGATGAAAAACAAAAAGTACAGAAACTGACGGCACAGATTAACCGGAACTATGAAAACTCATCCATCCCGTCTTCAAAATCTATCGCCCGCAAAAAAATATCCAACAGCCGCGAAAAAACAGGAAGGAAACCCGGTGGACAGCCAGGACACAGGGGGCACTGCAGAAAGAAACTCACCCCGACAAGGGAAATCTATCTTCCTGCACCCGAAGAAGTACTCCATGACCCTGACTTTAAGAAAACATCGAAAACCATTACAAAGCAGAAAATCGACATCAGCGTAGAAGTGCATGTGACCGAGTATCATGCCGATGTGTACTATAATTCCAAAACAGGTGAACGGATCCATGCACCATTTCCACAGGGAGTCATTGATGACGTTAACTATGGAGGAAATTTACGTGCTTTCCTGTTTCTGCTGAATAATGACTGCTGTACATCAATTGATAAAAGCCGCAGGTTTTTGTCTGATCTGACAGATGGAAAAATAAACATATCAAAAGGCATGATCAATAATCTCTGCCGGTCATTTGCCCAAAAAACAGAATCCCAGCGTAAAGAGATTTTCTGCGACATGCTGCTTTCCCCTGTCATGCATACAGACTGTACCAATGCCCGTGTAAACGGGGAAAGTTCGTATGTATTTGTATGTGCGGTTCCGGATGGCGGTGTGCTCTATTTTGCCAGGGGCAAAAAGGGACACGATGGAATAAAGGGCACGGTCGTTGAAGACTATCAGGGGACACTGGTCCACGATCATGATGTAACCTTTTATAAGTATGGAACCGGCCACCAGGAATGCCTTGCACATGTACTGCG
>OKSB01003774.1_pt1 | contig 11613 bp, 8 predicted proteins | sample 1601171 | NCBI WGS metagenome assembly OKSB01 (sample SAMEA3541496, study PRJEB24748) | human gut metagenome | biome: human gut; feature: human-associated habitat; material: faeces | place: China | collected 2012 | reverse complement strand
GCCGGCTAGACGATGGGGACGGGTGAGAGGCCCTTGTAAAGGAAAGCCGGTACCGTGTCAAGCGTACATCGCGGCGCGACCGGCCGTGCGGAAGCCGTATCCGGCGGCGGGTGAAGCGGCCGCAGGGCAGCCCGCAACGGCGGCATTGCAAGGCCGTGCGGCCTGGGGTATTTTTCCGCCATGCCCAGCGCCAAACCTTCCTCTTTGCCGTTTGCCGCAGAAGCGGCATTGTCGCCGGAGTCCGTTGCCGCGCACTGTGAAAGCCAGCTTCGCCTGCTGCTGGAGCTGGCCCGGGTCATGAATGACGCCAGCGACGTGGCCCAGGCCCTGGACAAGGCCTTGGCCCTGATGGCCGGGCATCTGCACATGATGCGCGGTGCCATCACTCTGGTGTCGCCGCAGACCGGCGAAATCCGCACGGAGGCCGCCTACGGGCTCAAGCCCGCCGAGTGTCGGCGCGGGCGCTACGTGCGCGGCGAGGGCATCACCGGCCGGGTCATTGAAAGCGGCCGCCCCATGTATATTTCCAATGTCTCCCAAGAGCCGCTTTTTCTGAACAAAACCCGTTCGCGCGATCTGAAAAAGGAGGGCATCTCCTTTATCTGCGTGCCTATCCGGCTCAATGATCAGGTGGTGGGCGCGCTTTCCGTGGATCATCTCCTGGCCGACGCGGCCACCCTGGAAGACGAGGTGCGCCTGCTGTTGATCATTGCGACCCTCTTGGGGCACGCGGCCCTGGAAACCCAGGGCCGCATGGATGAGGAAAACCGCCCCTCCCTGCGGCCCAAGGGCTTTGTGGGCAATTCGGAAAGCATGCAGAAGGTCTACGCCCAGATCGCTCAGGTGGCCCCGTCCGCGACCACGGTTTTTTTGCAGGGCGAATCCGGCACGGGCAAGGAACTGGCGGCCAGGGCCATTCACGCGGCCAGCGCCCGCGCGCCCAGGCCCTTTATTTCGCTCAACTGCGCGGCCCTGCCGGAAAATCTTATTGAAAGCGAGCTGTTCGGGCACGAGCGGGGGGCCTTCACCGGAGCCAGTGCCACCCGCAAGGGCCGTTTTGAACTGGCGGACGGCGGCACGCTGTTTCTGGACGAAGTGGGCGAGCTGTCTCTCATGACCCAGGCCAAATTACTGCGCGTTCTGCAGGAACGCAGCTTTGAACGCCTGGGCGGCATGGAAACCAGACATGTGGACGTGCGCTTCATCACCGCCACCAACCGCGACTTGGAACGGATGGTGGAGGAGGGGAGCTTCCGCCGTGATCTGTTCTACCGCCTGAATGTCTTTCCCATTTCTTTGCCGCCTCTGCGCCTGCGCCCCGAGGATATCCTGCCCCTGGCCGGTCATTTTATTGCAAAATTCGCCGCGGCCAACGGGCGGAAGAACGTGCGCCTTTCCCTGGCCGTGATGGATATGCTCCAGCGTTACGCCTGGCCCGGCAATATCCGCGAGCTGGAGAACGTCATGGAGCGCGCCGCGTTGCTTCTGGGCCGCGAGAGCCTGGTGCTGCCCCAGCATTTGCCGCCGTCCCTGCACAGCATCCACGAAGGCCGGGACGGCACGGATTGCTGCGTCATCCGGCCCAGTTTCGCGGGCAGTCTGCGGGAGCGTCTGGAAGAACTGGAACGGGCCTGCATTGTGGAGGCCCTGGAATCCAGCCAAGGGCAGATCGGCAGGGCGGCGGCAAGCCTGGGCCTGACCGAGCGGATCATGGCCCTGCGCCTGAAAAAATACGGCATCAGTTACAAAGCCTTCCGTCCGGTTCGGAAGGGCGCGCCGCCCGCCTCCGATAGTATGATTTCATAAAATCGACAAAAATGTTATTTTTTTGAAACGGACCGCCGGTGCGCCGGCACAGCCGGGAGATTCGCCGTTTCTCATTGGAAACAGTGCAGGGATTGATTGTTCAAACAATTTTGATGTAAAAAACGACAAAAATGTCGATTTTGAAATTATAGATATAATATACTGATTTTACATGATTTTTAAAGAATCGGCTCTTCCTTCGGTTTACCCGGTGGAAGAGCCGATTCTTTTTTCCGACAATTTTGTAGAAAAGGTGGCCTGTTTGCCGGTGAAGCTCGCAACCGTCTCTTTCGAGGAACTAAAAATAATCTGCAAAATTAGGATAGTATATGTCTGATCCTTTTGCTTTGCGGCTCTGGCATGGATTGTGCCTTGGAGCACAGCAGGAGGCGCGGCATGTGCCGCGCTGGGGAAGGACACGGCGCCGGTTCCATCCCCGGAGTTTTTGTCCGGCCGGATAGGCCGCCGCGCATTCCGGACGCTTGCCGTCCCCGGGAAGGCGAAGCGACGAAATCTGCGGGCGGCAGCGGCCACAAGGGAGTTTGGGATGAACGCTTCGGATACGGCTTTTGTCATCATCTGCGCCACAATGGTCATGCTGATGACCCCGGCGCTGGCCCTGTTTTACGGCGGCCTGGTTCGGGCGCGCAATGTGCTTTCCACCCACATGCACAGTTACGCCAGCCTGGGGCTGATCACCGTGCTCTGGGCCCTGGTGGGCTACACCCTGGCCTTCGGCGATGACCTCGGCGGCGTGATCGGTAACTTTTCCTACCTTTTTCTGAACGGGGTTGAGGGCACGGCCGCTCCGGCCGCCTCCAATCTGCCGCATACCGTTTTTGTGGCCTTCCAGTGCATGTTCGCGGTTCTGACCGTGGCCCTGATTTCCGGCGCGTACGCCGAACGCATCCGCTTTTCGGCCATGCTGCTCTTTTCGGGTCTCTGGCTGATCTTCGCCTATGCGCCCATGGCCCATTGGGTCTGGGGCGGCGGCTGGATGGCAAAAATGGGCGCCGTGGACTTCGCGGGCGGCGCGGTGGTGCACATGGCCTCCGGCGCTGGCGCGCTGGCTTGCGCCCAGGCTCTGGGGCCCCGCCTGTCCACCGGCCCGCAGAGCTTCACACCCAATAATCTGCCTTTCACCCTGCTGGGCGGCGGCCTGCTCTGGTTCGGCTGGTTCGGTTTCAACGCGGGCAGCGCCCTGTCCGCCGGTCCTCTGGCCGGTCAGGCTCTGCTGACCACGCATCTGGCCTCGGCCTGCGGCATCCTCGGCTGGATGCTGGCGGAGTGGAAGCGCACGGGCAAGCCCACCAGCCTGGGCGCTGTTTCCGGGGCTCTGGCCGGTCTGGTGGCCATCACGCCCGGCGCGGGCTTCGTGGGCTTGCTGCCCGCCATGCTGATCGGCTTCATCGGCGGCATGGTCTGCTACGGCGGCGTGCTGCTCAAGAACAGGTTCGGCTATGACGACGCCCTGGACGTGGTGGGCATCCACGGCCTGGGCGGCACTTGGGGCGCGCTGGCTACCGGCCTTTTCGCCAGCGCGGCCATCAATAATGTGGACGGCCTGTTCTACGGCAATCCGCATCAGCTCTGGGTGCAGTTCGTCTCCGTGCTGGGCACCTGGGCCTTCGTCTATGTGGTCAGCCGCATCCTGCTCGGCATCGTGGATTCCACCGTGGGCCTGCGGGTCGCTCCCGAAGCGGAGTATACCGGCCTGGATCTGAGCGAACACAATGAACGCGGCTACTCGCTGTAAGCCGTAAGCGGCAAAGGGAGTCTGTCATGAAGAAACTGGAAATCATCATCCGGCCCGGCATGTTCGACAAGGTCAAGGACGAGCTTTCAAAGCTGGGCATTCACGGCATGAACTATTCGGAAATCAGGGGCTTCGGCCGCCAGCACGGGCATACCGAAGTCTACCGGGGCACCACCATGCAGGTGGACTGCCTGCCCAAGATCAAGATTGAATTGGTGCTGCACGACGAGGCTCTGGAACGGGTGCTCGGCGCGGTGGTGGCCACGGCCCGCACGGGTCAGGTGGGCGACGGCAAGATTTTCATCAGCGACGTGCTGGATGCGGTGCGCATCCGCACGGGCGAGCGCGGCAACGACGCGCTCTAGACGCGGCCAGCAAACCGGAAAGGAGACAATACGATGAGTTCCCCCCGTAAAAAGGCGGTGTTCAAGGCTGTTGAGGCAAAGCCGGTGGTTCCTTCCTGCCGGGAGGAGCGGGCGCACGAGGCGGGCGAGATTTTCGGACGCAACGTGTTCGGCCTGGCCGTGATGCGCAAGCGCCTGCCCGAGGACGTTTACCGCAAGCTGGTCAAGACCATCCGCGACGGCGAGCGCCTGAATCCGGAAATCGCCGATGTGGTGGCCAACGCCATGAAGGACTGGGCCATTGAGCGCGGCGCGACCCACTATACCCACTGGTTCCACCCCATGACCGGCCTGACCGCCGAGAAGCACGACGCTTTTCTCTCGCCCACGGCCGAAGGGCAGGTCATCAGCGAATTTTCCGGAAGAATGCTGATCAGCGGCGAGCCGGACGCCTCGTCCTTTCCGTCGGGCGGCATCCGCTCCACCTTTGAGGCGCGCGGCTACACCGCCTGGGACCCCTCGGCTCCGGTCTTCATCATTCCCGGCCCCTACGGCGCGACCCTGCACATTCCGACCTACTTTTATTCCTATTCCGGCGAGGCCCTGGACCGCAAAATTCCGCTGCTGCGCTCCATTTCCGCCCTGTCCCGGCAGGCCCTGCGCATCCTGAAGCTCTTCGGCAACACGTCCGCCGGTTATGTGCGGGCCATGGTCGGGCCGGAGCAGGAATACTTTCTGGTGGACAAAAACCTGGCCGCCCTGCGTCCGGACATCATGCTAGCGGGCCGCACCCTGCTGGGCGCGCCCTCGCCCAAGGGCCAGGAAATGGAGGACCATTACTTCGGGGCCATCCCCGGACGGGTCATGAGTTTCATGCAGGACGTGGAAAACGAACTGCTGGCCCTGGGCATTCCGGCCAAGACCCGCCACAACGAAGTGGCCCCCGGCCAGTTTGAAATCGCGCCGGTCTATGAGGAAGCCAACATCGCCTGCGACCACAACATGCTGATCATGAACATGATGCGGCATATGGCGGGCAGGCACGGTTTCGTCTGTCTGCTGCACGAAAAGCCCTTTGCCGGTGTCAACGGCAGCGGCAAGCACAACAATTGGTCCATGTGCGATTCCGACGGCCAGAATCTGCTCAACCCAGGCACCACGCCGCAGGACAACGCGCAGTTCCTGGTCTTTCTGGCCGCCGTGCTGCGCGCCGTGCACAAACACGGCACGGCCCTGCGCCTGGGCACCGTGGGCGCGGGCAACGACCACCGCCTGGGAGCCAATGAAGCGCCCCCGGCCATTCTTTCGGTCTATCTGGGCGAGCAGCTCACCGAGGTGCTGGACGGCATCATCCACGGCAGCCACGCCAGGAACAAAAAGAGCCCGCTCATGGAGGTGGGCGTTTCCACATTGCCGCCCCTGCCCGTGGATCTCTCCGACCGCAACCGCACCAGCCCCTTCGCTTTTACCGGCAACAAGTTCGAGTTCCGGGCCGTGGGCTCCTCGCAGTCCGTGGCTCCGGTGAACATCGCGCTCAATGCCGCCGTGGCCTGCGCCCTGGACGACATCGCCACCGAACTGGAAGCCGCGCTTTCCGCGGGCACGGAGCTGAATGCGGCCCTGCGGGAGCTGCTGCCCCGGCTGTTCAGGGAGCATATGCCCGTGGTCTTCAACGGCAACGGCTATTCCGAGGCCTGGTCCGTGGAAGCGGCCGAACGCAAGCTGCCCAACCACAACAATACCGTGACCGCGCTGGAACATTACAGCGACCCGGAGGTGATGAACGTCTTTTTGCGGCACGGCATCCTGAGCGAGCGCGAAATTCTGGCCCGCCAGGAAATACTGCTGGAAAATTACGGCAAGACTCTCCTTATTGAAGGCCATTTGATGGCCGACATGCTGCGCTCCATGGTGCTGCCGCAGTGCCTGGAAGCCCAGGCAAGGGCCGCCGACGCGGTGATCAAGACCCGCGCCGTGCTGGGCGACACGTCAGCCAGGAGCGAGGAGGAATATTTCAATCTTCTGCGTACCCATATCACGGCCCTGCGGGCCGGCGTGGACAAGCTGGAAAAGGCCGTGGAAAAAACCCGGAGTGTCGAAGGCGCTCTGGAACAGGCCAGGGAAGCGCGCGACGGCATTCTGACCGCCATGAACGAATGCCGCGCGCATGCCGACACATTGGAAAGGCTGGTGGAGGACAGCCTGTGGGTGCTGCCCAAGTATTCTGAGCTGCTCTGGGCGCACTAGGTGGGATTCCGGATTGAGTGTTGGGGAGGGGCGGTCGCATCCCGGGGGGGAAGATGAATCGCCCTGTCTCCGGCCCCCGTGGCTGTAATAGTGCGGGACGCGCCGCCTTTGTGCCTGTCCGCCGCAACGGACGGCACAGCGTGGCGCGGAGGGGCGGGAAGTCTGGCGGCTTCCCGCCCCTGGCGTCCTCGTGCAAGCCGGACCCGCCGGACCGCGCTTCCCGCGCGCGGCGGCGGAACAAACGTGCCTGTCTTTACTTTCAGTATTTTTCAATCTATAAAAAACAGCTATTCTTACTGAATGAACCTCTCGGCGGAACCGGCGTAAGGCGCGCCGCCGGAAGGGAAGGAGTCACTATATGGTCGCGGGATTGCGTTTCACCAAGATGCAGGGCATCGGCAATGATTACGTCTACGTGAACGGCTTTGAGGAACGGGTGGACAACCCCGGCGAGCTGGCTAAACGGATCAGCGACCGCCATTTCGGCGTGGGCTCCGACGGCCTGGTGCTGATCCTGCCCTCGGGCGTGGCCGATCTGCGCATGCGCATGTTCAACGCCGACGGTTCGGAAGCCGAAATGTGCGGCAATGCCACCCGTTGCGTGGGCAAGTACGCGCGCGATCACGGCATCGTCAACAAAGACGTCATCCGTCTGGAAACGGCGGCGGGCATCAAGATCATCCGCCTGCTCTTCGAGGCCGGGGAGGTCCGCGGGGCCACCGTGGACATGGGCGAGCCCGTGCTTGCCCCGGATCTCATCCCCGTGGTGCTCGCCCCGGCGCTCACCGAGGGCGAAGATCCGCAGCGCTTTATCGCCCGGCCCGTGGAGGTGGGGGGACGTACATACGCGGTAACCGCCGTATCCATGGGCAATCCGCATGCCGTGGTTTTCATGCAGGGCATCGATGATCTGGATCTGCCCAAGCTGGGTCCGCTGTTCGAGCACCATCCCATTTTCCCCAAACGCACCAATACGGAATTTGTGGAGGTGATTTCCTCCACGAAAATCAAAATGCGCGTCTGGGAGCGCGGCGCGGGTGAAACCCTGGCCTGCGGCACCGGCGCGTGCGCCGCGGCGGTCGCCAGCGTGCTCAACGGCCATACGGGGCGTTCGCTGGACGTGGAACTCAAGGGCGGCGTGCTGCATATCGACTGGGACAAGAGCGACGACCACGTCTATATGACGGGCGGCGCTGTGGCCGTTTTTGACGGCGTCTATTTCATCTGACAATACCGAGGACGGCATGGTTACGATCAATACGAATTTTCTCAAGCTCCAGAGCAATTATCTTTTTGCCGACATCGCGCGCAAGGTCGCGGATTTCAAGGATTCCAACCCTGACAGCCGGGTCATCAGCCTGGGCATCGGCGATGTGACGCGGCCCCTGGTGCCGGCGGTCGTCGAGGCTCTGCACAAGGCCGTGGACGAAATGGGCGACGCCGCGCATTTTCACGGCTACGGCCCGGAACAGGGCTATGATTTCCTGCGCGATCTGATCATGGAGTATGATTACAAGGCTCGCGGCGTGAGCCTGAGCCCGGACGAAATCTTCGTCAGCGACGGGGCCAAGTCCGACGTGGGCAATTTTCAGGAGCTCTTCGCCCAGGACAGCATTGTGGCCGTCACGGACCCGGTCTATCCGGTCTATGTGGATTCCAACGTCATGGCCGGGCGCGCCGGGGAATTGGTCAACAAGCAGTGGAACAGGCTTGTCTACCTGCCCTGCGTCAAGGCCAACGACTTTGTGCCGGACTTTCCCAAGACCCGGCCGGACATGATCTACCTCTGCTATCCCAACAATCCCACGGGCACCGTGCTCAATCGCGCGGCCCTGCAGGGCTGGGTGGATTACGCCAGGCGCGAAGGCTGCGTGATCCTCTTTGATTCGGCCTATGAGGCCTTTATCCGCGATCCGGACGTGCCGCACAGCATCTACGAGCTGGAGGGCGCGCAGGAAGTGGCCGTGGAGTTCCGCAGCTTTTCCAAAACCGCCGGTTTCACGGGCCTGCGCTGCGCCTACACCGTGGTGCCCAAGGCCCTGCGGGTCAGCGACGGCAAGGTGGGGCTTAACGGCCTCTGGAACCGCCGCCAGTGCACCAAGTACAACGGTTGCGCCTACATCGTGCAGCGTGCCGCCGCCGCCGTGTACGGCCAGGCAGGCCGCAGCCAGATCGAGGGCGTGATCAAGGGCTATCAGAGCAACGCCGCTCTGCTCAGCGCGGCCATGAAGGAAATGGGCCTGGAAGTCTTCGGCGGGGTCAACGCCCCCTATATCTGGGTGAGCGTGCCCAAGGGCATGGATTCCTGGGGCTTCTTCGACCATCTGCTGCATTCTGCGGCCCTGGTCTGCACGCCGGGCGCGGGCTTCGGCGCCAGCGGCGAAGGGTATGTGCGTCTGACTGCCTTCGGGTCGCTTGAGGATACGGAAGAAGCCATCCGTCGTATGCGCGAACTGCGCTAGAAACAACTTCTGGTGGCGGCAACGGACGAGATGCGAAAAAAGGGGAGGGCAGCCTCCCCTTTTTTCGTGCCGCGTTTCAGGGGAACAGGCGGATCCGCCCCCTTGCCCGGCTCGCCACGGCAGGGCAGAGTGCTTATAGTATATTGAATGAAGCTAACATCTGAACCGCAACGCATTGAGGCAGATATGACCACGAGCACACAACAACTGGACGCCATGATTGAGCGCGTCCGCGCCGCGCAGGCCGTTTTCGCCCGCTACGACCAGGAACAGGTGGACGCCGTTTTCCACCACGCGGCGGCCGCCGCCACTTCCAAGCGTATCGCCCTGGCCAAAATGGCCGTGGAGGAAACCGGCATGGGCATTCTGGAGGACAAGGTGATCAAGAATCACTTTGCCTCGGAATACGTCTACAATAAATATAAAGACAGCAAGACCTGCGGGATCATTGAGGACGACCCGGTTTCCGGCTATCGCGAAATAGCCGCGCCCCTGGGGCTGGTGGCGGGCATTGTGCCCACCACCAATCCCACGTCCACGGCCATTTTCAAGGCCTTGCTCTGTCTCAAGACCCGCAACGGAATCATCTTTTCGCCGCATCCGCGCGCCAGGCGCAGCACCAGGGCGGTGGCCATGATCATTCTGAAGGCAGCCGTGGAGGCCGGGGCCCCGGAAAACATCATCGACTGCCTGGAGGAACCCTCGCCGGAACTGACCCAGCACCTCATGAGCCACCGGGGCGTCAACCTGATCCTGGCTACCGGCGGGCCGGGGATGGTACATGCGGCCTACAGCTCGGGCACTCCCGCCATCGGCGTGGGCGCGGGCAACACGCCGGTGATCATCGACGCCACGGCGGACGTCAAGATGGCGGTCAATTCCATCCTGCTCAGCAAGACGTTTGACAACGGCATGATCTGCGCCTCGGAACAGACCGTGGTGGTCGAAGCCGCCATTGCCGACGCCGTGCGTGAGGAGTTCATCCGGCGCGGCGCCTGGTTCGCCGACGAGGAGCAAAGCGAGGCCCTGGCCAAAACCATCTTTGTGAACGGCGCGCTGAACAGCGCCATTGTGGGGCAGTCCGCCGTGCGCATCGCGGGGATGGCCGGGATCAGCCTGCCGGAAAGCACCAAGGTGCTCATTGCCGAACGCCCGGCGGTCAGGCCCGACGATCCCTTTGCCCATGAAAAACTTTCGCCGGTGCTGGGCTTTTACCGCGTGCCGGATTTTCCGGCCGCCGTGGACACGGCCCAGAGCCTGGTGCTGCTGGGCGGGGCCGGGCATACCTCGGTGCTCTATACCCGCGAAAGCAACGCCGGGCATATCCAGGCCTTTGAGGACGCCATGACCACCGGGAGGGTGCTGGTCAACATGCCCGCCTCGCAGGGAGCCATCGGCGACGTGTACAATTTCCGCGTCGCTCCGTCCCTGACGCTGGGCTGCGGGAGCTGGGGCGGCAATTCCGTCAGCGAAAACATCGGGGTAAAGCATCTCATGAACGTCAAGACCGTGGCCTGCCGCCGTGAAAACATGCTCTGGTTCCGCGTGCCGCCCAAGATCTACTTCAAGCTCGGGGCGCTGCGTCCGGCATTGGAGGAATACAAGGACCGCCGCCGGGCCTGCATCATCACGGACGCGACCATGGAACAGCTGGGGCACGTGCGCAAGGTGAGCGAGGTACTGGAAAACATGGGCATGGAGGTGCGCGTCTTTGCCGGCGTGCAGCCCGATCCGGACATTGCCACGGCCCAGAAAGCCCTGGATATGGTCAACGCCTTTCAGCCGGACATGTTCATTGCGCTGGGCGGCGGCTCGCCCATGGACGCGGCCAAGATCATCTGGCTGCTCTACGAGGTGCCGGACATCAAGTTTGACGACATCGCCCTGCGCTTCATGGACATTCGCAAGCGGGTGGTGTCCTTCCCGGATCTGGGCAAAAAGGCCGTGATGGTGGCCATTCCCACCACGTCCGGCACCGGCTCTGAGGTGACGCCCTTTGCCGTGATCACCGACAACCGCACCGGCGTCAAATATCCGCTCACCGACTATGCCCTGACCCCGGACATGGCTATTGTGGACCCGGAATTCGTCATGGACCTGCCGCCCTCGCTGATCGCCAATGCGGGCCTGGACGTGCTGACCCACGCCATTGAGGCTTATACCTCCACGCTGGCCACCAATTTCGCCGACGGCCAGGCCATGGAGGCTGTGCGCCTGGTCTTCAAATATCTGCGCCGCTCCTACGCGGGCGGCGAGGAACGGCTGATCCCGCGCGAAAAGATGCATTATGCGGCCACCATGGCGGGCATGGCCTTTGCCAACGCCTTCCTGGGCGTCTGCCACTCCCTGGCGCATACCTTGGGTTCCTGCTTCCATCTGCCGCACGGACTGGCCAACGCCATTCTGCTGTCCTACGTCATCGAGTACAACGCCACGGACACGCCCACCAAGCAGGGCATGCTGCCCCAGTACAAATACCCCTGGGTCAAGGGCCGTTACGCCCGCATCGCGGACATGCTGCATCTGGCCGACGACGTGGAAGGGGACGGGCCCGAGGCGCGCGCGGAAAAAACGGCTCGCCTGGTGCGGGCCATTGAAACCCTCAAGCGCGATCTGGGCATTCCCGCGTCCCTGCGCGAAGCGGGCATTGCGGAAGCCGATTTCCTGCAAAAGCTGGATGAGATGGCCGAACAGGCTTTTGACGACCAGTGCACGGTTTCCAATCCGCGCTATCCGTTGATAGCGGAACTGAAGGAACTGTACCGCAAGGCCTATTACGGCGAGCCGCTGGCGTCGCTGGCGTAAAAACACCGTGCCCCGACTGAAGCGTGCCCTGATGCCCACCACATCGGGGCACGCCCGATAACGGCGTGGCCGGGGAGGAGATACGCCGCCCCCGGCCGCAACTTGCTGTTACGCTTCTTTCAATTCCTGGATCAGATTGGTGAGCCCCTGGGCCTGGGCGGCCAGGTCGGACACGGCCTTGGCGGCCTCTGCC
>OKSB01003772.1_pt1 | contig 11614 bp, 9 predicted proteins | sample 1601171 | NCBI WGS metagenome assembly OKSB01 (sample SAMEA3541496, study PRJEB24748) | human gut metagenome | biome: human gut; feature: human-associated habitat; material: faeces | place: China | collected 2012 | reverse complement strand
CGGACGAGATCACGGTCGTCACGAAGAAATACGGCGCGGAGACCGCCTACCGCTGGCAGTCCTCCGGTGCGGACGGCTACACCGTCAGCGAATGTGAAAAGGCGAGCGTCGGCACCGACGTCATCATGCACCTCAAGGCGGACACGGACGAGGAGAAATATTCCGAGTACCTCGATGGCTATCGGCTCTATGAGCTGGTGAAAAAATATTCCGACTACATCCGCTACCCCATCCGTATGCTGCGCCCGACGCGCAGGGTCAAGGATGGCAGCGACCCCGAAAAGCCCGAGTACGAGTATGTGGACGAGATGACGACGGTCAACTCCATGGTGCCGCTCTGGCAGCGTCCGCGCGGCGAGGTGACGGACGAGGAGTACGAGAAGTTCTACCAGTCCATCGCCCATGCCTTCGACAAGCCGCAGCGCGTCATCACCGCGAGCGTCGAGGGCGCCGTGACCTATAAGGCGCTGCTGTTCATTCCCTCGCAGCGGCCGATGGACTTCTACAGCGAGGGCTATGAAAAGGGCTTGCAGCTCTACTCCGCGGGCGTGATGATCATGGATCACTGCGACGCGCTGCTGCCGGATTATCTGCGCTTCGTGCGCGGCGTGGTGGACTCCCCCGACCTGAGCCTGAACATCTCGCGCGAGCTGCTGCAGCACGACCGTCAGCTCAAGGTCATCGGGAACAGTCTGGAGAAGAAGCTCCGCGCCGACCTCGAAAAGCTGCTGCGCGACGACCGCGAGGGCTACGAAAAATTCTACGAGAACTTCGGCCGCGCCATTGGCTTCGGCATTGCCGGGCCGGACGGGCTGAGCCGCAAGGAGGCGCTGCAGGATCTGCTGCTCTTCTACTCCTCGACGGAGAAGAAGCTCGTCACCCTGCGCGAGTACGTCGACCGCATGGCAGAGAGCCAGAAGTATATCTACTACGCCGCGGGCGAGAGCGCGGCGGCCATCGACCACCTGCCGCAGACCGAGCTGCTGAAGGATAAGAACTACGAGATCCTCTACCTCACCGGTGAAACAGACGAATTTGTTCTGCAAATGCTGGGCAAGTATGCCGACAAGGAGTTCCGCTCCATTGTCGACGGCGAGCTGGACCTCGGCGACGAGGAGGAAAAGGTCCTCGACGAAAAGCCGGAGCTGATGCAGTTCGTCAAAGAAACACTCGGCGATAAGATCAAGGAGGCCCGCGCTTCCCGCCGTCTCAAGACGCATCCCGTGTGCATGACCGCGGGCGAGGGTCTGAGCTTCGAGATGGAGAAATACTTCAAAAACTTCCAGATGCCCACGCCCGTCAAGGCCGACCGCATTCTGGAGCTGAACACCGACCATCCCGCTGTGCAGGCGATGGAGGCCGCCATGACCTCCGACCGCGCCAAGGCGGAGCTGTACGCGAAGATCCTCTATGATCAGGCGCTGCTCATCGCGGGCCTGCCGCTTGAGGACCCGAGCGAATACACCGATCTGGTCGCAGAGCTGATGAAATAAGGATCGCCCCGAAAACGCATTTTGGAGGACGCCGCTATGAAAAAGCTGTCCGCGCTGCTCCTGTCCCTGCTGCTCCTGCTCACCGCCTGCGGCACGCCCGCTACGCCGGGCGACGCCGTGACACTGCCGACGCCGAACGACGAGATCCTGGTCGAGGAGGGGCTGCACGCCGAGGATCTGCCCGAGGTCTGCCGCCTGTGGTTCGACCTTGCCGAGACCTCCGGTGCGGCGGACAAGAACAGCAAGCTTCCGCTTGCCTCCCGCGCCGACGAGGGCGCGTGCGATTACCTCGCCGTCCGCCTGCCGGACGGAACGTACACCGATCTCATTCAGGAGGGCAAGCTTGCCGATGAGGGCGTCACGCTTGCCGATTTCTCCGGCGGCAGGGCGAAGCAGGAGGGCTCCTACGGTCAGCTCGCGTGGAACGGCGAGCTGTACCACGCCTTCACCGTCTCCGCGGCGGACTGCACCCTCCCGAACCTCACCGCGCCGGACGGCGGCATCCTCCGTCTGAACATCTCCGGCGACTGCACCGTGGACGGCGGCGGCACGGAGTACGCCTGCTTCGAGGGCTTTGACTGCTTGCTCGTCACCGGCGACGGTACGCTGACGGTCTTAAATGCCGCCGCCCTCGACTGCGGCGGTAGGGGATCTCCCCATCCCCTCGCTGGTGCTTGACGGCGATGTGACGCTGCGCTGCGACGACATTCGCCTCGCCGCTCCGAATACAGTCGACGTGCCCGCGCTCGCCGTGCTCGGCGGCACGCTCTGCACCGATATGCTTTGGCTCAGCAACGGTATGCTCGTCAACGCCGGCGGCACGCTCAGCGTGCAGGGCTCCGTGCAGGAGTTGAAGCGCGCGGTGTTCCGCGGCGGCACGACGCTCCTCGGCGCAGCCGAGCAGAAGGCGGAATTCATCCTCTCCGGCGGCACGGCGCACCTTGCGGACGGTCTTGCCGAGGGCTCGACCGTCGAGGGCGGCGCGGGCGTTTTTTCCGCACAGAGCTTTTCCGGCGCGGCGGTCAACGACTATGGCGCCGTCCTGTGGGACGGCGCGGATGGCTCCGCCTATCGCGGCGTTTATGGCGCGGGCTATTACCCGACAGACTACAGTCCGGATTGGGCGGGCACGGTCCCCAGCGCGGTGTGGGATGCGCTGAACGCCGAAAACCCTTATGAAAACGACTGGTTCGCCGGTACGCTGACGCTGGAGAACACTCACGCGCCCGAGCTGCTGCCGTGGGGCGGAGCGCACCTGCGTGTCCTCGGTGAAAACACAGTTGGCGGGACTCTCGGCGGCACGGGCCTGCTCTTCACGGGCGGCGGTTCGCTCGCCGCAGGCGAGCTGAGCGTGTGGAGCTTGGGCAGCAATGCCGAGGAGAAGGGCACGCTGCTCGTGGAGAGCGGCAGCCTAACGGTGGGCGGTGAATTCTGGCTGCAAAATGCCGCGCTCACCGTCACCGGCGGCGAGCTGACGCTTGCGGGCGACGCGAGCATCGACCGCGGCGAGGTGCATATCTCCGGCGGCACCGTCTCGTTTGAGCACGGGCTGTGGCTCGGTGAGGGCGACATCGTCATCACCGGCGGCACCGTCATCGTTCCCGGCGGAGAAGCGGGTCTGACCGCCGAAAACGGCAAGGTCACCATTTCCGGCGGCGCCGTCCGCGAGCCGTGACCGCATAAGAGAAAAGAGGCGCGAGCCGACGGCTCTCGTCTCTTTTTGTCGATTTTCGGCGACAAACCGTATAATTTATAGGCAATAATACATTTTGTATTCATATTTTCAGCCACGTCGCCGCCAGATGCACGGCAAAGCAGACCGTCATGCCCACCGCCGTCGGCAGCGCGACGCCGACGAGCGTCCATTTCAGGCTCTTCGATTCCCGCGCGAGCGTGAGCGTGGTCGTGCCGCAGGGGAAGTGGAACAGCGAGAAGAGCAGCATACAAAGCGCGGTCGTTCCCGTCCAGCCGTTCGCCAGCAGCATGGTCTTGAGCTCCGCGAGCGACGCGCCGTCCACCAGCGTTCCCGCCGAGGAGTAGCCCATGAGCAGGATCGGCAGCACGATCTCATTCGCCGGAAAGCCGAGCAGAAAGGCAAGCAGGATCATGCCGTCCAGCCCCAGCGCGCGCCCCAGCGGATCGAGCGCCGCCGCGCCGTGCGCGAGCAGCGTCGTGCCGCCCACGGTGCAGTTCCCCAGCAGATAGATGAGCAGGCCCGCGGGCGCGGCGACCGTCACCGCGCGGCCGAGAACGAACACCGTCCGGTCCAGAAGCGAGCGCACCAGCACCTGCCCCACGCGCGGACGGCGGTAGGGCGGCAGCTCGAGGGAGAAGGCGGAGCTTTCTCCCCGCAGCAGCGTGGCGGACAGCAGGCGTGAGACGAGCAGCGTCACGCACACGGAGAGCACCAGCGCCGCGAGCAGTCCGGCGCTTGCACCGAGCATGGCTTCTCCGGAAAGGAACGCGGTCAAAAGCGTGATGAGCAGCGGAAAGCGCCCGTTGCACGGCACAAGGCTGTTCGTCAGCATCGCGATGAGCCGCTCGCGCGGCGAGTCGATGATGCGGCAGCCCGTCACGCCGCAGGCGTTGCAGCCGAGACCCATGCACATCGTCAGGCTCTGCCGCCCGTGCGCCCCGGCGCGGGCGAAGCAGCGGTCGAGCACGAACGCCACGCGCGGCAGATAGCCCACGTCCTCGAGCAGCGTAAAGAGCGGGAAGAAGATCGCCATCGGCGGCAGCATTACCGATACGACCCACGCAAGCGTGCGGTACATTCCGTCCACCAGCGCGCCGCGCCAGAACGGCGGCAGGAAGGCGAGAAGCTCCCGCAGCGGCTCCTGCGCCGAAAACAGCGCCCGTGAGAGCAGCTGTGACGGCACATTCGCGCCCTCGACCGTCAGCCATAAGATCGCCCCGAAGAGCGCGAGCATCACGGGGATGCCCGTCGCGCGGGAGGTAAGCAGGCGGTCGAGCCGCCGGTCACGCCGCTGCGCGGCGGTCTCGTCCCGCCGCTCGCACAGCCGCACCAGCTCCGTGGCGCGGGCGGAGAGCGCACCCACCAGCGCGTCGCGCAGGGCGTCGCCGGTCAGCTCCCCCAGCTCGGCGCGGGCGCGGACGCAGACCTCCCCGATACGCTCCGCCGCCAGGGCAGGCAGATCAGCGCCGAAGCGGGCGAAGAACAGAGCGTCGTCCTCCAGCAGCCGCAGCGCGTAGAATCGGCTCTGCTCCCGCGCGAACGGCGCGAGTGCCGGCTCCAGCACGCGCACCGCGCGCTCGACCGCGCGGGGATATTCGACCGCCGTCTCTCTCCGCCGAGGCTTTTCGCGGACGGCGGCGGCCAGCGCCGCGTGCAGTTCGTCCAGCCCCTCTCCGCAGCTCGCTGCCGTGCCGACGACCGGCACGCCGAGCGCGCGGGAGAGCGCGGGCAGGTCGAGCACGATGCCCTTCTTTGCCGCTTCGTCCAACAGATTCACGCACACGACCGCAGGAACATCCGCCGCCTCGAGGGTTTGCAGCACAAGGTTCAGGCTGCGCTCCAGACAGGTCGCATCCGTCAAAATGAGCACGGCCTCCGCCTCGCCGGAGCAGAGATAGTCCCGCGCGATCTCCTCCTCGGCGGAGTTGGGAAACAGCGAGTACGTCCCCGGCAGATCGACGAGCGTGAAGCGCTCGCCGCCGTATGTAAGATCGCCGCGCGCCGCGGCGACGGTTTTCCCCGGCCAGTTGCCCGTGTGCTGCCGCAGCCCGGTGAGGGCGTTGAACACGGTGGATTTTCCCACGTTCGGGTTTCCCGCCAGAGCAATGATATGCGCCTCGTTCGGCATGGGGCGATCCCTCCTGAAAAATCAAAGCATTTCGATCTGCACGCCGCCCGCGTCCTCGCGCCGCAGCGCGATGACCGCGCCGCGCACACCGTAGGCGACCGGGTCGCTCCACGGGGAAACGTGCAGGGCGCGGACGCACGAGCCCGGCACGAAGCCGAGGTCGAGCATCCGGCGGCGCTGTGCACCGGTGGAGCGCAGCGCCGTCACTACGGCGCTCGCGCCGACCGGCAGCGCGTCAAGTGTCATCCGCATCGGGGCCACTTCCTCTCCCTTTGTCAGGGTATGCGCGAGGCCGTGCGGTGGTGCGGAGCCGAAAAAACAGCTGCCCCGAAGGGCAGCCGTCCGGCATGGTCTGTTTGATTGTCTGTCGGGGCGCTACACCTGAGGGTCCCAGGAGATGCTGTTTTCCCCGACGCGGATGTCCGTGGCAAGACAGACGCTGCGGCTCTCCGCCCCGTTCGTCACGGTGGCGGAAAGCGTAACGCCGCCGTACCGCGGAACATTCAAAAGCCGCACGGTGCAGATGCCGCCGTCTGTCGTCGTTTCAACGGAGATCAGACCGTTGTTGTCCGGCGCGCAGCTCGCCGACCACTCGTAGCCCTCGCCGCTGACGCTGGGGACGAAGCGGAATACCAACGCAATACCATCGATGTCGAGCGTCAGACCGCTGATGGTGATCGTGTCCGGCAGGGGTGCGGGCGTCGTTATTTCATTGCTCGGTGCCTTGCTGTTTTGGAGTGAACGGTATCCCGACAGCATGGTCAGCACGCCGCAAATCAGCACCAGTATGCCTACGACGCAGCGCAGAGATCTGTTCTGCTTTGCGATCCTCCGGATCTCCTCCGCAAAGGCTTCTCTCTCGGCAGCATCCCCCGCGAAAGCCGTTGCGGGTACCTCGCCGCACAAAGCAGCCGGCTCGCGGCCGCACAGCTCGTCCGTGCTCACGCCCAGCTCGTCGGCGAGCGCCGCGAGCTTATAGAGGTCGGGGAGCGACTCCCCCGTTTCCCACTTGCTCACCGCCTGCCGCGAGATGCTCAGCCTTGCCGCCAGCTCCTCCTGCGTCATACCGCGCGCCTTGCGCGCACGGATCAGATTTTCCTGAAAGCTCACCGCCGCTCTCCTTTCTGTTTTCTGTCCTCATCGTAGCGCATTCTGCGGTGGCAGGCAAGAAAAGCTCTCGGGATTTGCGCAACGGACGGTTGCATCAGCCGTTTTTCGCGGCCCTTTCGGCGCGTTTGAGCTTGTAGAGCTCCTCGGCGGCGAGCCGCGTCTTGGCGACCACATCGCCCTTCCCCTGCGGGAAGCAGTAGTAGAGCACGTCGCGGTCGCCGATGCAGATCATGTCGCCCAGCTCATACCAGAAGTAGTCAGCGTAGAGACTGTAGCTGGTCTCGGGCTTCTGCGTGAAGTCCAATTTTCCGCCGCAGCCCGTGAGGCGGAAGCCGTTCGTATCGTGGCGCAGGCGGCCCTCGCCGACGCGGCAGATCTGCCGGAAGTTGACCATCACGCAGATGCTCACCGGAGCGTCGAGCAGATAGCTGCCCTGCTCCAGCTCCTCGCGCACGCACGCGCGTTCCCACGCATACCAGTCGGGAACATGGGTGAATTTCGCCTCGGCGTTCTCACATTCGAGCGCGCCCAGCTCCGTCAGGCGGTAGCGCACGCCGCAGTCGCGGCAGATAAGCTCCGTGCCGCGGCCCTCCGTTTCGCCCTCGGTGCCGCAGTGCGGGCATTTGTAGAGCACGCGGTTGAGACCGTCGGCGCGGAACGGCTCGTTCACGACGACGCTGTTTTCCTGCTGCCAGCGGAAGTTATCAAAGGAAAATTCATCCGCGAGCAGCGCGTTGATCTCGTCCGCGCTCTTTTCCGCGGCCTCCTCGGGCGAGAGCAGATAGCGCAGTTCCGCGGAGACATTGACCCTGCGGTTCTGCAGTCCGTTGTAGAGCGGGTCGCGCGCGAACGCGCCGCAGGTACGCAGCAGCACGACCGGCACGCCGAGCGCCTTGACGCACTTGCCGAGGCTCTCCGGCAGCGGCGTGGCCGTGCCGTCGAAGCTGTAGCTCGCCTCGGGATAGAGGAGGATGGAGCTTTTGAGCTTCTTCACCGCGTAGAGCATATCGCGCACGAGCGCGGTGTCCGGCTGAAACTTCCGCGTGGGAATGCAGCCGAGCGCGCGCATCAGTCCCGCCTTGCCCACAAAGCCGTCCGACGTGCAGACGATGTTGAAAGGGCGCGGATAGAGCACCGCCGCAGCGATCTTCAGGTCCAAAAAGCAGGAGTGATTCATCAGAACGAGACAGGGCTCGTCGGGGCCGAGCCGCTCCATACCCACGCGGTCACAGCGAAAATGCGTCGCGCGCAGGTCAGGCGCGGACAGCGCGCGCAGGAGCGTGCGGAACAGCATGGACGGACGGCGCGGCGGCGTGTGCTTTTCTCTCGGCTGCGCAAGCGCCTGCTCGTAGGGCATATCCACGACCTTGATCTTCATGGCGGACCTCCTGCAAGGGGATCTATGTTTCCTCAACAGGATACCATGAACAAGGCCGCAATGCAATCCAAAATCAGGCGCGGGCGAGAACGTGGCTGCGGTCGAGCACCGCGTAGACCGCGATGCCGGCGGCAATGCCGAACACGCCCTGCACGAGGTTGCCGGGGATGGACGCCGCCGCGGCCAGACCCTTGCCGAGCCACAGGCTCGCATAGCCGAAGTAGCCGAGGACCATGATGATCTCCGCCGCCGCGCCGCCGATGAGCTGCGCCGCCAGCTTGCCGCTGCGCTCCCGCATGGCCTCAAAAATATACGCCGCGGCGACCGCCATCGTGAACTTGATGACGAGCGTGCCGGGGGCATAGTGCGGATAGCTCAGCAGGTCGGCGAGCATCGAGCCGAGGCCCGCCGCCGCGCCGCCGTACCACGGCCCCAGCACCCACGCCGAGAGCAGCACGGCGCAGTCGCCGAGGTTGACGTAGCCCTGCATGGGCGAGGGCACCTGGATGACCATCGTCATCACGGTGCAGAGGGCGGCGAACAGCGCCGCGAGGACCAGCTTACGCAATTTCATATCCGTCATGAAAATCATCTCCAAAAAAGTCTTGCATTTCTGCTTGGTCTGTATTTTAATCAGAATTGGACTTAATAAAAGCATCAAATCAATATATTTTCATAGAATCAGATTGGAGATGCCCATGCTCACCTACGATCTTGACCGGCGCGGCAAGCTCGCGCGCTACGATTATCTTTACCGCTGCATCCGTGAGGACATTCTCGCGGGCCGCCTGACGGCGGGCGAAAAGCTGCCGAGCAAGCGCTCACTTGCAAGCCATCTGCAAACGGCGGTCATCACGGTGCAGAACGCCTATGCCCAGCTCGAGGCGGAGGGCTATCTCTACACGCGCGAGAAGCGCGGCTACTATGTCGCCGACGTGGAGCGGCACCCCGCCGCGCCCGGGCGCGCCCCGGCCCGAAGCGCGCCGCAGCCGCAGCGCTCGTGGCTGCTCGATCTCAGCTCCGGCGGCAGCGGGACGGAGGACTTTCCCTTTTCCGTGTGGGCAAAGCTCATGCGCCGCGTGCTGAGCGAGGAGGGCGAGGCACTGCTGCGCGCCACGCCGCCGAACGGCGCGGACGCGCTGCGCAGGGCCATCGCGCAGCATCTCTACCGCTTCCGCGGCATCTCCGCCGCGCCGGAGCAGATCGTCGTCGGCGCGGGAACGGAGTACCTCTATAACCTCATCGTCCAGCTGCTCGGACGCGAGGCCGTCTACGGCGTGGAGGACCCCGGCTACTCCAAGGCCGCGCGCATCTACGCGCTCGGCGGCGCAAGGACTTCGCCCGTGCTTGTGGATGAGGGCGGCGTGAGCCTGAGATCTCTGGAAATGAGCGGCGCACAGATCCTGCACACCTCGCCGAACCACCAATTTCCCACCGGCGCGGTGACGCCCATCGGCCGCCGCCAGAGCCTGCTGCGCTGGGCGGAGGCGCGGGAGGGCCGCTATATCATCGAGGACGATTACGACAGCGAGTTCCGCTTCACGCTGCGCCCCATCCCCACGCTGCAGAGCATCGACCGCGCGGGGCGCGTGATCTATGTCAACACCTTCTCGCGCACGCTCGCGCCCTCGCTGCGCATCAGCTACATGGTGCTGCCCAAGGGCCTGACCGAGCGCTACCGCGCGCAGCTCGGCTTCTACTCCTCCACCGTGCCGGCGATGGAGCAGTATACGCTCGCGCGTTTTTTGGACGAGGAGTATTTTGAAGCGCACATCAACCGGATGCGCAAGTCCTACCGCGCGCAGCGCGACGCGGTTATCGACACCATTCTGCAAAGCCCGCTCGGCGAGCACTGCCGGGTGTCCGGTGAGGACGCGGGGCTGCACTTCCTTCTGACGATCGACACGAAATGCACCGACCATGTGCTGCGTACCGACGCCGAGGGGCGCGGCGTGCGCCTCTCGTTCCTCTCGGACTTTGCCCTGTCACCCGACGCGGCAAAACCGCACACGCTGGTGGTCAACTACCCCGGCATTGACCTTGCCCATCTTGACGTGGCGTTGAATATCTTGAATTCTCTTTTATGAAGGCAGAAAATGAACTCCGTGTAAACATTTCTATAATTCGCTAAAATATTTATATAAATCTATTGACAAAAGTTTTCGCTGTGCTATGATACGGTACAGCAAGGAAAACCCCGGTAAGGAGGTGCATGATGAAAAAGAATCTATACAGCCTGACGCTCTCGGACGAGGTGGTGCGGGAGGTCGACGCGCTGGCGCACCGGCTGGGCACGAACCGCTCGGCGCTGGTGAACCGCATTCTGTCCGAGTACGTCTCTGTCCCTACGCCGGAGCGGCGCATCAACGATATTTTCGAGGCCATCGAGGCGCTCGTTTCCCCCTCGCGCGAGCTGGTGCCGTTTTTCGCGCCGAACTCGCAGTCCATGTCGCTCAAATCGAGCCTCGCCTACAAGTACCGTCCGACGGTCAAGTATGAGGTCGATCTCGGCGGCGGCGAGGATACGCTGGGCACGCTCAACGTCGTGTTCCGCACGCAGTCGGCGGAGCTGATCGCCGCGCTGACGGACTTCTTCCGTCTGTGGGCGCGTATCGAGAATGTCTGTCTCGCGCCGGCGCTCGGCGGCACGATCGCCTGTTCGCTCTACGACGGGCGCTTCGTCCGTCCGCTCGCCATGCCGCGCGGACACGCCCGCTCGGCGGAGGACATCGCCGGCGCCATCAGCGCCTATGTGCAGCTCTTCGACCGCCTGCTCAAGGGCTATCTGAGCGGCGATCTGAGCGCCAAGGACGTGGAGCTGGCCTACCGCGGCGACCTGCGGGGCCGCGGGCTTCTGATTTAAGCGATTCGCAGTTTTGTCAATAGAGGTGAATTTATATGAACGCTGAAAAATATACCCAGAAAACGCTGGACGCCGTCAAGACCGCGCAGAGCATGGCGCAGGAAAACGGCAACCAGTATCTGACCCCCGAGCATCTGCTCTATGCCCTTGTCGATCAGGACGGCGGACTCATCGCGTCGCTCTTCGGCAAGATGGGCGTGGACTGCGACGGCCTGCTCTCCGAGCTGGACACGCTGATCCGGCGTCTGCCGAAGGTCTCCGGCGGCAGCGGTGAGGTGTACGCCTCACCGGAGACCGGCAAAATTCTGAATCTCGCCGAAAAGACCGCCGAGAAGCTGCACGACGATTATATCTCCGTCGAGCACCTGATGCTCGCTATCTTCTCCGAGGGAACGAGCGACGTCAAGCAGCTGCTCCAGAGCCATGGCATCACGCGCAGCCGCTTTACCGACGAGCTGAGCAAGGTCAAAACCGCTCCCGTGACCTCGGACAATCCCGAGGAGACCTACGACGCGCTCAAGAAATACGGCACCGACCTTGTCGAGCGCGCCCGCAGCAAGGAGCTTGACCCCGTCATTGGCCGCGACGCGGAGATCCGCAACGTCATCCGCATCCTGTCGCGTAAAACCAAGAACAATCCTGTGCTCATCGGCGAGCCGGGCGTCGGCAAGACCGCCATCGCCGAGGGCCTTGCCCAGCGTATCGTGCGCGGCGACGTGCCCGAGGGGCTGAAGGACCGCACCATCTTCTCGCTCGACATGGGCGCGCTCATCGCGGGTGCGAAGTACCGCGGCGAGTTCGAGGAACGCCTGAAGGCCGTTCTGAACGAGGTCAAGAAGTCTGAGGGGAAGATCATCCTCTTCATCGACGAGCTGCACACCATCGTCGGCGCGGGCAAGACCGAGGGCAGCATGGATGCCGGCAACCTCTTAAAGCCGATGCTGGC
>OKSB01003762.1_pt1 | contig 11655 bp, 10 predicted proteins | sample 1601171 | NCBI WGS metagenome assembly OKSB01 (sample SAMEA3541496, study PRJEB24748) | human gut metagenome | biome: human gut; feature: human-associated habitat; material: faeces | place: China | collected 2012 | reverse complement strand
AAAGAAAAAAGCACTCCGTACGGGCGCTGAAAAACACCCTTTTAGGGGTGGGCAAAAATATGTCTGACATATTTCGAAATATGTCAGACATATTTTGAATTTTCTCAGACCTGATTTTAATTTCCTCAGACCCCCCTTACGGAGCGGCAGACAAAAAACGACCCGTAATGGAGAAAAAAACTGTGAAAACAGAAATTCAACGTAAATCTGTATAAGGAATAAACCTCTCTGAAGTTAAGAAGATTAGAAGAATTACCTCGTTTTGGGGTAATGAGTAGGCAACCGTCCTAAATGCCGTGGTCTGCATCGCTTTGCTTGCTCGGGTAACTCTTTGGTATGCAAAGATAAAAAAGTAAATTGAATGTGCCAAAAGGTTTTTTCATTAACTTTGCAAATAAAAAGCCGAATGAACGATATTTGGAATGAAATATGTTTTGAGTTGAGCACCTGTATTCAAAATAATGTCTTGGAAAAAGAATATGAGAATGCAGTCTGTAATTGTATGGTGCTTCTCGGTTGGAAAAAATATCGAGGAGAAATTGTAACGCAGTACCCTGTACAAGCTGGGCATGAGAACAAATATGCAGATATTGTGATTCTGCAAGACAATGTTGAACAGTTCGTAATAGAAATCAAACGTCCTAATCACATATTACAAGAAGAAGATGAAAGGCAGTTGTTTTCTTACATGCGCCTATTAAAGCATCAAGTAATTTTCGGACTTTATATAGGGGATAAAATTCGTTTGTATTATGATGATATTGCTTCCCAGCAACTTCCAGAACAGGTTTTTTCTATTGACATAGAAGAAAACAATCCTGATGGCCTTAAGTTTGTGGAACTCTTTTCTAAGGATTCATTCAATGTGCAGACTGTGACAGATTTCTGCAAAGAGCAAAAAATGATATTTCAAAAACAAATACAAATACAGAATGAAATTGCTCATATATTATCTGATACAAGCGGCCAGATTTTTAAGGATGCGTTAAGGGGAAAATACCTAAGTGAAGGGCATTCTGAAGAGTGGGTAGAGTCTGTACTCAACCAAATTGCATTGACTGTTTCATCATCGGCTAAAGAAAGACAAAGAACAGAGGTATTATTACCTGTATCGACAGAAAAGCAAAGTCTTTCTGAAACTAAAAATGATAGGGATTATACTAAATATAGCATTTCTGGTGGTGAACCATTAGCCAAGAATAGATTCGTATTGGCTGTTGTTCGAAAGTTTGTAAACGAACATCCTAACACTTATAGCGAATATGCAAAAATATTTAATGCTCTAAAGCCTGATGCGCGAGGTGTAATAAAAGAATTTGATTCTTTGCTTAGAAATCAAATTCGCAATTATTTTACAGGTGAAAGCGAGTGTCTAATAAGTCAAGATGGAATAAAGTTTGTAGTTTGCAACCAATGGAAAATTCAAACCATACAACCAATTATTCGGTTCGCTAATTTACAAGGATATAATGTCATCGAATACAAATCTTAGGTGATGACAGCACGTTTTGGGCAGACCAAAACCGATTGCTATCCTCCCGTTGGTCAATTCCCTATTTTTTAGAGATTGTCATTGAATGTCTGTTCGGTGAATTTCTGAGGATTGTTTTATGTTCCATGAGATACAGTTAAGACCCCCTCCATGACTGATTATATTTGAAATGTCAACTGGCTCGATGCGACCTTGATAGTCCGGGAATGTCGCTTCAATTTGCTGTAAAGCCTGCTCATCTTCCTTTATATTGAATATAGGTACTATGATAACATTATTTGTCTGAAGAAAATTGATGTATGCCCAAGAATGTTCTCTGTTCCGTGGGCGAGTGGAGTATTTCATAACTATGACATCAAAGTTCCGTTCCAACTCTTTGAGAAACTTGTTTGCAAAGTAGCGGGACATTTCGTAAGCAGTCAGTAAAACTGTATTTCCGTTAACCCAACGGACAATGCCATCTGCATGACCGTATGTTTCTGATTTATCCCATGGCAGAAAGACAATGCTACATTCAAACAACTGTTCAAGCATGGCAATTACCTTATTACGCGGGATATTTTTGTTCTCACAAAACACCTTTTTAGTCATTATCACTTTGTCGGGGCATTTGATAATGTTACCGCCATCTATTATCAAATCTGTTTTGACGGTCGAAATGTTCAGGTCATGCAAAACGGCTGTCGGGTCGGTTATATACCTCCTGTCTTTCTCATTTTGCAAATAGTCAGGAGCATAAGCGTATTGTACAAATTTGGTTTCATTGACTTGTATTGGCATATAGTCCCTGCACCAATAATCTTTAGTATGGCGCAGGAAATCATATTTAATCCCATACTTGTCCAATAACTTGCAGATATTATTTATGGGCACAGGAAAGTCCTTCAATGCCCATTCCGAGAAATACACAGTATCAGTCAGTCGGTCGGTAACCATATATCTTCATTGAGTTTAAAGCTCCATTGCCGTTTGTCTTTTTCTGTCGTTTTCTTGCCGTCTTTTATAATATACACCCCTTTTCTCGCATTTTGCAAAAGATTAGATTGTGGGAAGTGTTCATCATCGACCCATACGATACCGGGTTTACCGTTTAGCGAGAAGCCGTTAAGATAATATTTCAAATATAGAACTCGTTCATCACGAAACATCCCTTTAGAAGTCAGGCGGAGAAACTCTTTTTGCTCAACATCATATATTGAATATTCACGAATCAGTGCCGAAGCCCTGTATTCCTGTTCTTCATTCTCAAAAGTGATGTCATATCCAGAGCTGTGCATGTAAATCGACATAAGCGGCAAATAAGGTTCCTCATAAGGTCCTTCTATTTCTTCTTTTGTATGATTCCTGTGATACATGATTGGGTCTTTGATTGCATCCGGTTTGTCGCTCTCATCATGGTAGTAAAATTCAATGGTACGAATGTATACTCTATACGCATCATTTACCTTAATATAGCCTCCATATATGAAATGAGGTGCCAATTTCTCAAATGCCGCTGTCAATTTCTCTTCAGAAGAATGACGCTTGAAGTTTGACAGATGTTCAAATAAAGTCATATTCTGGTAAATTTAAGTTCTTCTAATAGAGATTTGTAAGTCTTACAGAATTTACTGGTATCATTGAGAATAACGCCTACATTCTTGATGTGCATAAGCTCATTGAAATATGCCATATCCGCTATTGCCGACCTCATTGCATCAACAGATGAGCTGTAACCTGTCACTAATTTTGCTCCTGTTTGCTTTTTAAATTCTAACGCAACTTTTTCGTTAGTCAATGTCCGACATGAACTGAAATGAACAATCTTACTGGAGAAAAAATTTTTGTTCATGGCAGCAAGTTCCATCAAGTCAATCCCATCATTCTCTCCTTCAAATGATATAGTATGATTCCTTCCATGACATGCAAAATAAATGATATCATATTTATCGAATTTGGCGAATTTACGTTTGGTAGTAAAATAGTCCATATAATATTGTAAATCTTCTCTATACAAAATGTGTCTATGTATTATATCACATTTGTAGAAATTTCTCAAACAATCCAAAAGCAACTTGGTTTCAAGGTCGAACTGATTACCCTTGTGGCTGTTATACAACCATTCCGTTTCAAAACAAATTATATTATGTTATGCATAGTTTATTCAATAAAGGCATTCATTTATTACTTTATATCAAGTTTGTTGGGAATAAGAAGCTCACGTACATCTATTTTCAAGATGTCTGCAATCCGATACAGTACAGGAATAGGAGGTTGCACCTTATTAGTGGCATACAGATTGACCATGTTGAAAGTCTTTCCAAGCCTATTTGCCAATTCCGTTTGGCTGATGCCTTTTGCCTCCAATATCTCTTTTATTCGATTCATATTCGCATTCTTTTGTCTGACGGGTACAAAGTTACAAAATTTTATTTGGTATATTTTTGTTTCTCAAAAGAAAGTGCTAATTTTGCAAATAGAACAAGAGTTGTTTGACAGAAATAAGCCGCATATCGTAGAATTTGTGACTGTTTCCAATTCATTACCTCGTCTTTTGAGAAACGCTCATAAGAAGCTCATCTTTAGTAATTTCTGGCTCAATTATCAAATTTTGGTTGCAAAACTATAAATCAACGAGTTAAACCTTGACAAGCAAACCTACGCAGAGCGCAGCAAACGGAACGGTGACTGTTAAATCTGCACTTTCATCGGGTAACGAATAGGAAACCGTTCTCCTGCTTCAATCCGCTTAGAAACGCTTTTCAGTCTTTCGCCCAACTTCTGCGATTTTCTTCTAACTGCTTAATTCATAGATTATATTGAGTTAATCTGCCGAAATTCGGCGGATATTCCGGAGATTCTCCGTGTTTTTAACGTTTCGAGCGGTATTCCGCCCAATTCGGCGGCCGTGCCCGAGAACGACGAGTAGTAGCTGCCCAGTATGCGCGTTGTGCGCGCCAGTGCGAACAAATCCACGGCGGCAGCTACCATTCCGCCGTAGGTGGAGCGCGACAGTTGTGCGTCGGCGGTGATTACCCTGCCGGGGAACTCGCTCGCAAATGCCGACTTGACTTCGGCGCTGTCGGTGGCAAGGAAGAAACGTGCCTGCGGGTTGCGGGAGACTTCGGCATGCGCCCTCTCGATGAACAGGCGTGCGGGGCTGTGCAGGCGCGACATAACGTTGTCGCCCGTGCGTATGTGTATGCCTAAGGTGTTTTCGTTGAATCCCGCCGAGAGCTGCCGCACGGTTTCCAGCACATGCGGCGAGGGGCGGAAAAGGTCTTTCATTTCAACGGCGCTTTCGAAAAACTCGTAACAGGTGGAGATGTAGACTTTGCCGTAACGGGCAAGCAGTGAAAGCACGTCGTCGCCCTCGCCGCCCTGGTAGTTGCTGCGGCAGGCACGGTAGGCAAACCGCCTGAGCAGCGACGGCAGCCGCAGGTTGCGGCGCGAGGAGGGAATGTCGTACAGGCGCGGCGGGTGCACCGACAAACTGCCGGGAATGCCCGCGCGGCCTTCAAAAGGATAGGCGAACACATCGTCGAAGCGGCAGCCGCACTCGCTGCCCGAGCTCCATGACACGCGCACCGGGCAGCCGCTTGCCGCGGCAACGCCTGCCGCCGAAAGAGCGGCACGCATGCGGTTGCACAAGCCGCCTTCAACGGCCACCGTGAGCGACGCCCCCGTAAGCGCGGGCGCAAGGGGCGGCGTATGCTGCATTGCGGGGTTGTTCATGTTCCGGGACGTATGTTGCAGCCGGGAGACACGGCGTTACTTGACCTTGAGCTTGTCGAACCCTTCGCCGAAAACGCCTATCACCTTGCTTTGCGAGATGAAAGCGTTGGGGTCGATTTGTTTTATAATGCGGAAAATGTTCTTGCTCTCGCGGCGGCGGGCAAGAACGATGAGAACTTTCTGCTCCTGCTTGGTGTACCAACCGTGGCCGTCGAGAACGGTAACGCCGCGGTGGTAAATGGTAATGGCCGAGGCTATGTCGGCATAATGGCGTGAGATGATTAGGAACTGCACGCTCTGGCGCCCGCTGTTAAGCACGTAATCGAGCGTGTAGTTGGTTATCATGAGCGTGCAGTAGCCGAAGAGCAGGTGCTGCAGGTCGCCCACCGGAGTGAGCAGCGAAGACGTGACGATAAGCAGGTCGCATATAATAAGCATTTGGCCTATCGTGATGTCGTGGTACTTGTTCACTATAGCCGAGATTATGTCGGTGCCGCCCGTACTGCCGCCTTGCAGGAAGACTATTCCTATGCCTATGCCCTCGAGCAAGGCACCTATGACGCACGCCATGAAGCCCTGGTCGTCGAGGAACATGGGCAGGCGCTCGCTGTTCAGCGTATAGCCCGGCATGTCGGTTATCAACTCCTGCACAATGCCTAAGAAAATACTGAGCACCACTACGGCGTATATCGTCTTGACGAAGAACTTTGCGCCCAGCACACGTATGGCCGCTATAAGCAGCACTGCGTTGACGAGCAGCACAGTGTACTGCGCCGGAAAAGCGCCGTTGGTGGCGTAGAAAATCAACGCGCCCAAACCGGTAACGGCCCCGGTGGTGATATGGTAGGGCAGAATGAAACAGCAGAAGCCTATCGAATAGCACAGCAGCCCCAGGGTGATGAAAAAGTAGTCGTGGATAATCTGGCTGGGCTTAAGCTTCAGCGCCGGAATGGACTTTGCTATGTTCATGGTGCTTGCCTTATTTTACAACTATGTTGACAATGCGCTTCGGTACGACTATAACCTTTACGACTGTCTTGCCTTCAAGATACTTTTGCGACTGTTCGCAGCCGAGTGCTTCCTTTTCGATTTCTTCCTTGCTTGCGTCGACGGGGAAGTCGAGGGTGAAGCGCGTCTTTCCGTTAAACGAAATGCTCATCGTCACGTTGTCCTGACGAAGGTAGCTCTCGTCGCAGGCAGGCCACTGTGCGTCGCAAACAGAACCCTCCTTGCCGAGTTTTTCCCAAAGCTCCTCGGCAATGAAAGGCGCAAACGGGGCAACAAGTATTACAAGTTTTTCGAGAACTTCGCGCGAGGTGCAGCGTTGTGCGGCCAATTCCCCTACGGCTATCATGAAGGCGCTTATGGAAGTGTTATAGGAGAAAACTTCCATGTCGTCGGTAACTTTCTTTATCAGCTTGTGGAGCGAGCGCAGGTTGTCGCCGGAAGGCTCTGCGGAATCGGGAACGAAGTTTCCTGACTTGTCGAAGAAAAGGTTCCAGAGCTTGCGCAAAAAGCGGGAGCAACCGTCTATTCCGTTGCTGTCCCACGGTTTGCTTTGGTTTATCGGGCCGAGGAACATCTCGTAAAGGCGCAGCGTGTCTGCCCCGTAGCGTTCTACAACGAGGTCGGGATTTACTACGTTGTACATGCTTTTCGACATCTTTTCGATGGCCCAGCCGCAGATGTACTTGCCGTCTTCTTCGAGTATGAATTCGGCGTCGGCATACTCGGGCCTCCATTTGCGGAAGGCGTCGATGTCGAGCACGTCGTTGCTTACGATGTTTACGTCAACGTGTATTGGGGTTACTTCGTATTTGTCTTTCAGGTTGAGCGAAACGAACTTGCCTTGCTCCGTTCCTTCCTTCACGCGGTAAACAAAGTTGGAGCGTCCCTGAATCATTCCCTGGTTCACGAGTTTGGCGAACGGTTCTTCCACAACGCTGTAGCCGTAGTCGTGGAGAACTTTGTTCCAGAAGCGGGAGTAGATGAGGTGTCCCGTGGCGTGCTCCGTGCCTCCGACGTAGAGGTCTACGCAGCGCCAGTACTCGTCGTTTGCCTTGCTTACGAGCTCGCGGTCGTTGTGCGGGTCCATGTAGCGCAGGTAGTAGGCCGACGAGCCGGCGAATCCTGGCATGGTGTTCAGTTCGAGCGGGAAGATGGTTGTGTTGTTTATCTTGCTTTTTTCGACTACTGTTTTCTTTTCCGTGTCCCACGCCCATTTCTGTTCGCGGCCGAGTGGCGGCTCGCCCGTTTCGGTGGGCTCGTACTTGTCTATTTCGGGCAGCTCGAGGGGCAGGCATTCGTCGGGCAGCATTTGCGGCATGCCGTCCTTGTAGTACACGGGGAACGGCTCTCCCCAGTATCGCTGGCGCGAGAAGATTGCGTCGCGCAGGCGGTAGTTCACCTTTACGCGGCCGAGCTTGTGTTCGCTTACGTATTTCTTTGTTGCGGCTATGGCTTCCTTTACGGTAAGGCCGTTGAGCGAGAAGTCGATGTACGGTTTCACTCCGGCGCGTGGCGAGTTGGTGACTATGCCTTCCTTGGCGTCGAAACTTTCCTGCGACACGTCGCAGCCTTCTATCAGCGGGATGATTGGCAGGTTGAAGTGGCGTGCAAATGCGTAGTCGCGGCTGTCGTGGGCCGGAACGGCCATTATTGCGCCGGTGCCGTAGCCTGCGAGCACGTAGTCGCTTATCCAAACGGGAATCTCTTCGCCTGTGAAGGGATTTATGGCATACGAGCCGGAGAACACGCCCGTTACCTTGCGGTCGGATATGCGTTCGCGTTCGGTGCGTTTCTTTGTCGCGTCGATGTATGCCTTTACTTCTCTGGCCTGTTCGGGAGTTGTGAGTTTGTCAACGAGTTCGCTTTCGGGTGCGAGCACCATGAATGTTACGCCGAACATCGTGTCGGCGCGTGTGGTGAAGATGGTGAACGTGAGGTCGCTGCCTTTGACGTTGAATTCCACTTCGGTACCTTCGCTCCGGCCTATCCAGTTGCGCTGTGTTTCCTTGAGCGAGTCGGTCCAGTCCACGGTGTCGAGCCCGTCGAGCAGTCGTTGTGCGTAGGCCGACACGCGCAGGCACCACTGTTTCATTTTTTTCTGCACCACGGGGTATCCGCCGCGCACCGACACGCCTTCGACCACCTCGTCGTTAGCCAGCACGGTGCCGAGCTTCGGGCACCAGTTGACCATGGTCTCGCCCAGGTAGGCAATGCGGTAATTCATAAGCACCTGCTGCTGCTCCACGTCGTTCATGGCTTTCCATTCGCCGGCGGTGAAACAGAGTTCCTCGCTGCATGCTGCGTCGAGCCCTTCGGTGCCGCTTGTTTCAAAGCGGCTTATGAGTTCGCTTACGGGGCGTGCCTTGTTTTCGGAATAGGAATAATAGCTTTCGAACATCAGTTTGAAAGCCCACTGTGTCCAGTGGTAATATTGCGGGTCGCATGTGCGTATCTCGCGGTCCCAGTCGAACGAAAAGCCTATCTTGTCGAGCTGCTCGCGGTAATGGTCGATGTTTTTTACCGTGGTTACGGCCGGGTGCTGGCCTGTTTGTATGGCGTATTGTTCGGCCGGCAACCCGTAGGCGTCATAGCCCATGGGGTTGAGCACGTTGTAGCCGCACAGGCGCTTGTAGCGGGCATAAATGTCGCTGGCTATGTAACCTAAAGGATGGCCTACGTGCAATCCCGCCCCTGAAGGGTACGGGAACATGTTCAACACATAATATTTCGGCTTGGAGGGATTTTCCGTAACCTTGTACGTTTTGTTTTCCACCCAGCGGGCGTGCCATTTTTTCTCTATTTCCTTGAAATTGTAGTCCATCTTTTAAGTTGATAATTAAATGCCTGCCGTTGCGGGCGGGCCGTGTTTTCGGGCGCAAAGATACTACTTTTTTTGGTAAAATATGTATACCGTGTTAGTGTTGCTTTTTGTGCATTTTTAGTGCCCGTCCGTGTTTGTCCGCGTTGTATCGGAGAGTTTTCTACCCCCTTGGGAGAAAAGAAAAAATATCTCTGAGATAATTTAAAATATGTCTGACATATTTCGAATTATGTCAGACATATTTTTGCCCGTTTCAAACGGCTGGAAAAAAGCGGTGTACGGCGGGGTGGAAAAACGGTGCCGTAGTTTTCATTTTCCGCTACGGCGGAATGCGCCCTGCGCGGTGCCTTGTTTGTCCGCATTGGCCGTGCGTGCCGCCGCGAATGCGGTTGCGCTCTTGTGCATCGTGGGGGCCGGGGTTCAGAATACGGCCACTTTCTTGCGCACTGTGGTGCCGTCCACGCTTATGTTTATTATGTATATGCCCGGCGCGAGGTTGCCGCTCCGGTATGGCAGGGCCGCGTCGGTGCTTTCCACTGCCGTTCCCGCGGTGTCGTATATGCGTATATGCGCTTCGTTGCCTGTTGTGCCGTTGACGATGATGTTCGCCCCGTCGGTTGTGGCGCTTATTTGCATGTCGTTGTCGGCGGTGACGCTTTGTATGCTTGTGGGATAGTCTTTGAGGAACTCATTTATGAAGTCGAAGCTCTTTTTGTACCAGGTAAGCATGTATCTTGTTTCGGTGTTGATTGTCACTACCGTGCCGGGCCACTTCCTCATCTCGCGCAGGAACGCGCCGGAACTGGTGAACAGGTCGCTGTAGGCATTTATGCGTGCCGTTACCGAATCGATTGAGAAGGATGAGTTGCGCCAGCGTATCCATGTGTCGTGCATGCGGCGGTGGAAGTCGGCGGGGTTGTCGTTGATGAGGCGTTTGAACAGCCCGCAGTCTTCCATTATCTTGTCGAAGCCTTGTTCGTCGCGCATTGAGCCGTCCCATTCTCGCCCCCACGAGGCGTCCATGTCCCATGGGGTGAACAGCGCGAGCGACGGCGAGGCCTTGACGTCCCGGAAACTGATGTAGGTGTTCTTGCAGCTGTTGTCGGTAATGTGCATTACGCCGAGGAACAGCACGTAGTTCACGAGGTTCTGCACGTAGAACCTTCTTTCGAGCAGTGCCGAGAATAGGGTTTTGTTTGGGTACAGGTCGGGCGCGGCGTATTCTATGAGGTTTATCATAGGCGTCCAGTTGGCAAAGGCGTTGCTTTCGTCGGGGTATTTTTGCTCCCAGCCAAGCCAATTGAGCGCTTGTGTCGAGGCTGATGTGTCGTAGCCATTGAACTGCGTTGCGCCGGTCCAGTCGGTGGCCTTGTAGAGCATGCCGTGTTGCGCTATTTCGCCGCTTGCGGGGTCGACCTTGTATTTGTTTAGTTGCAGCTTCTTGCGGTCAATCTTGTCGGTAAGGCAGTACAGGCCGTTGTATTCTCCGTTTACGAGCACTTCGACGAATGTTCCTTCTGTTCCGTTAAGGTTGTCGTCCGGGTCGTCGTTGTACGGCAGGCGGTCCACGGTGTTCCAGAGGTCGAAGCACAGGCGGTTGCGCATTCTGGCCTTGTCGATGTACATGGCGTCGAGTATTACGTCGCCGTCGCTGCGCATTCCCATTATGGTAGCGTCGGTTTCCTCGTTGTTCTCGTCCCACAGTTCCACGCCGAACGGTTTTTTGGGGTATGTGGCGGCTGTGGCGCCGCGTATCTTTACTCCGGCGTAGTGTATGAACAGGTTGTTCACGCCGTCGGTGCGGCACCACGGGTCGATAATTGTTATGTATCCTGGATGTCGCACGTCTTTTTCAAGTTCCGTGGCGTCGAGAAGCACAACTGGCAGCGTGGTGAAGTAAAGGTTCCATACCGTGCGTGTTCCTGAGAAAAATGTACGGTGGTTTTGCGAAAACTTGTTTGCGAACTTTACGCTGTCGCCCATCTTGATGAAGTTGAAGTTTATGCTTACGGAATCGTGCATGGGCGAGGTGAACACCACGGTTATCGAGTCGCCGTCGACGGGCTTTACGGGGCAGTATATCGAGCGCCCTACGGAGTCGACAGCGCAGGGAACGCCGTTGCAGTACAAGGAGAACACGCGCTTGTCGCCGGGGATGTACTTGGCCGCGTTTGCAGTGGTGAGTATCATGGCGCAGGCGGCCACAGCGGTGCAGATTATTGTTCTTGCATTCATGTTGCTGGCTCTCGTTTGCTTTATGATTGGCTTATTACTTCGAGCGCTTTTTGTATGGTAGCGTCGCCGTCGTTCATTATTTCGAAATATTGTGTCATGTCCCAGATGTCGCGCGCGGTTATTGCCTTGAGTATCTTGCCCAGCAGTTTGCGCGTGCGTTTCTGTTCGTCGTCGTCCTTGGGTTTTATCTTGGCTTTTTCGCCTTCGGCGAGAATGGAGTCGATTATTTCGTCGGGACAGGTGTAGTCTTTCTTGAATTTCTCGAAGGAAGAGTATTTTTTCTTCAGTTCATCGCGGTGTGTGTCGTTGTATTTCAATATTGCGGGCAGAGTATTTGCCATGTTCAAAGGAAATTCGGCCTTCAATAAAGCATTGGACAACTGCC
>OKSB01003760.1_pt1 | contig 11660 bp, 9 predicted proteins | sample 1601171 | NCBI WGS metagenome assembly OKSB01 (sample SAMEA3541496, study PRJEB24748) | human gut metagenome | biome: human gut; feature: human-associated habitat; material: faeces | place: China | collected 2012 | reverse complement strand
CTATTCATGAGCTGAATTTCCCTCCTCGCAAGGAAGCCGCTCCCGCTCCGAAAGCGGAGACCGTGAAACCGGCGCCAAAGGCAGAGGCTACCGTGAAACCGGAAGCCACACCGAAAGCTACAAGTGAAGAAAAAACAAATCTAAATTAAAATCTAATAGTATGCTAAGGACATTTCGAATCGGAGGTATACATCCCCCCGAGAATAAACTGTCTGCCGGTAAGAAAATTACGGCTCTCGCTACGCCTAAACAGGTGATTATCCCCCTCAGCCAGCATATCGGTGCCCCAGCGCAGGCCGTGGTGAAGAAAGGGGATCTGGTAAAGGTGGGTACATTGCTAGCCAAGGCGGGTGGTTTCGTATCAGCGAACATCCACTCTTCCGTATCCGGCAAAGTGAACAAGATAGATAACGCTCTCGACGCTAGCGGATACAAACGTCCCGCTATCTATATAGATGTGGAAGGTGATGAATGGGAAGAGACGATCGACCGCAGCGAGACCTTAGTGAAGGAGTGCACGCTGTCTTCCAAGGAAATCGTGGATAAGATCGCCGCTTCCGGTATCGTCGGTCTGGGTGGAGCGACTTTCCCTACGCAGGTGAAATTGATGCCGCCTCCCGGAAACAAGGCAGAGATCGTAATCATCAACGCCGTGGAGTGTGAGCCTTATCTTACTTCCGACCATTCGTTGATGCTGGAGAAAGGCGAGCAAATCCTAGTCGGTGTCACGATCCTAATGAAAGCGGTCAACGTGAACAAGGCCGTGATCGGTATCGAGAATAACAAGCCGGACGCTATCGCCCATCTGCAAAAGTTGGCGGTAAATTATAAAGGTATAGAGATCATGCCGCTTAAGGTACAATATCCGCAAGGAGGCGAGAAACAATTGATCGACGCCGTTATTCGCCGTCAGGTAAAAAGTGGTGCGCTTCCTATCTCGGCGGGTGCCGTGGTACAGAACGTAGGAACTGCTTATGCCGTTTACGAGGCGGTACAAAAGAATAAACCGTTGTTCGAGCGTGTGGTGACGATCACGGGTAAGGCGGTAGCTAATCCTTCCAATTTCTTGGTTCGTATGGGAACCCCGATCAGTTGCTTGATCGAGGCCGCAGGTGGCCTGCCCGAGAATACGGGTAAGATTATCGGTGGCGGACCGATGATGGGTAAAGCGTTGATCAGCGCCGAGGTGCCGGTTTGCAAAGGAAGCTCCGGCGTTTTATTACTGACGAAAGAGGAGTCTGTCCGCAAGCCGATCCGGGATTGCATCCGTTGCGCCAAATGCGTAGGTGTCTGCCCGATGGGATTAAACCCTACCCTATTGATGAACGCCACGGAATTCCAGAATTGGGAATTGGCGGAGAAGAACTATATCACCGACTGTATCGAGTGCGGGTCGTGTAGTTATACCTGTCCGGCCAACCGTCCGTTGCTGGATCAGATCCGGTTGGGTAAAGGAAAAGTTATGGGTATTATCCGGTCTAGAAAGTCATAAAACAAGAGCAACATGGAAAATAATTTATACGTATCGCCCTCGCCCCACATCCATGGTGGCGACAGCATAAGCAAAAATATGTATGGTGTACTGATTGCCCTTATCCCGGCTTTCTTGGTATCCCTTTATTTCTTCGGTCTGGGAGCGTTGATCGTTACGGTCGTATCGGTTCTGGCCTGTATGATATTCGAGTATTTGATCCAGCGATTCCTGATGAAAAAGGAACCGACCCTTTGCGATGGCTCCGCTATCCTGACAGGTGTATTGCTGGCCTTCAACCTACCTTCCAACCTTCCGGTCTGGATCATTATTATCGGAGCGTTGGCGGCGATCGGCATCGGCAAGATGTCTTTCGGTGGATTAGGTAATAATATTTTCAATCCGGCGTTAGTCGGACGTGTATTCTTATTGATCTCCTTCCCGGCACAGATGACGACTTGGCCGGTGGTAGATGCCTTGAACGTTTTCCCGATGACTTATACGGATGCCCAGACCGGCGCAACGGTATTGTCGTTGATGAACGAAGGCGTGACCGAGCTTCCGTCTTACGGGAACATGCTTGTAGGAGCTATGGGAGGTAGTCTCGGTGAAGTGAGCGCCGTGGCCTTGATCCTCGGTCTTTTATTCATGCTATGGAAAAAGATCATCACTTGGCAGATCCCGGTATCCATCTTGGCTACCGTATTCGTATTCACGGGCATCATGCACTTGGTGAATCCGGTACAATACGCCAGCCCGTTCGTTCACTTATTATCCGGCGGTTTGTTATTAGGCTCCATCTTTATGGCGACCGACTACGTAACCTCGCCGATGAGCAAGAACGGAATGCTTGTCTACGGCGTGGGAATCGGAATCCTTACCACGGTGATCCGTTTGTTCGGGTCTTACCCGGAAGGTATGTCGTTCGCTATCCTGATCATGAACGCATTTACTCCGCTAATCAACAGCTATATCAAACCTAAACATTTCGGAGGAAAGTAAGCATGGCAAAATTAAAATCAACATTACCCAATATGCTCCTTTCACTAACAGGCATTTGCTTGGTAGCAGGGGCGATCCTAGCCGGAGTGAACCAGTTTACCGCCGGCCCTATAGCGGTAGCCAAAGCGACCGCCTTGGAGGAAGCGATTAAAGCCGTTGCTCCCGAGTTCGACAACAAACCGACTGAGGACGTCTATATGGCCGTCTCCTCCGATGGTGATTCCCTCAAGATTTATCCTGCCAAGAAAGGCGGACAAGTCGTTGGCGGAGCCGTAGAGAGTAATACGAAAAAAGGCTTTAGCGGTGAGATACGGGTTATCGTAGGTTTCGATATGGATGGCAAGATCTTGAACTATTCCGTATTGCAACACGCCGAGACTCCGGGCTTGGGAGCCAAGATGCAAGAATGGTTCCGTGCGGACAAGAACAAGCAAAGTGTCTTGGGACGTACGATTCCGGACGGAGGCTTAAAAGTAACAAAAGATGGTGGCGACGTGGACGCTATCACGGCAGCGACCATCTCCAGCCGTGCGTTCCTCGATGCCGTGAACCGTGCGTATAGCGCATTCGCAGGCGTAGACGGATTAACGGGTGCCACTTCAACTGATAACAAATAAAAAGGGAGGACAGAGCAATGAGTAATCTAAAAATATTGATGAATGGTATCATCACGGAGAACCCGACATTTGTATTACTGTTAGGTATGTGTCCGACCTTGGGAACGACCTCTTCGGCCATCAACGGCATGAGTATGGGATTGGCTACGATGTTCGTATTGATTTGCTCGAATATCGTGATCTCCGCCTTGAAAAACGTAATCCCCGACTTGGTGCGTATCCCGGGATATATCGTTGTGATCGCGACGTTCGTGACCGTAGTGCAGATGTGCATGGAAGCGTTCGTCCCGGCTTTATACGCTAGCTTGGGATTATTTATCCCGTTGATCGTGGTAAACTGTATCGTACTAGGACGTGCCGAGGCTTTCGCCGCAAAGAACGGAATTATCCCGTCGGCCCTTGATGGTATCGGAATGGGACTTGGTTTCACGATGGCTCTTACGCTGCTGGGCGCTTGCCGTGAGTTCTTGGGAACCGGTAAGTTATTCAACGTAACCTTGATGCCCGAGGAATACGGTTCGTTGATCTTCGTATTGGCTCCGGGAGCGTTTATCGCCTTGGGTTATCTGGTAGCAATAGTAAACAAACTGCGTAAAGCATAATAAACGGATCATATGGAATATATATTGATATTTATCGCCGCCGTATTCGTTAATAACGTTGTACTGGCACAGTTCTTGGGAATTTGTCCGTTCTTGGGGGTATCTAAGAAAGTGGAGACTGCCGCAGGCATGGGAGCCGCCGTTACGTTCGTGCTTACGATCGCCACGATTGTTACATTCCTCGTGCAAAAATACATATTGGACGCTTTCGGATTAGGGTTCATGCAGACGATCAGTTTCATCTTGATCATCGCCGCCTTGGTTCAGATGGTGGAAATCATATTGAAGAAGGTCTCTCCCGCCCTTTACCAGGCGTTGGGCGTATTCCTTCCGTTGATCACCACGAACTGCTGTATCTTGGGTGTGGCGATCCTTGTAATCCAAAAAGAGTATAATTTATTAGAATCTGTGGTATATGCTATCTCGACCGCTATTGGATTTGCGCTAGCTTTGATTATCTTCGCGGGTATTCGGGAGCAACTAGCCATGACGCATGTTCCGGAAGGCATGAAAGGCACTCCTATCGCCTTGATAACGGCCGGTTTGCTAGCTATGGCTTTTATGGGATTCTCGGGTATCGTATAACAAACTTATCTAAATGAACACTAGAATGAAAAAGAAGATTTTAGTAGCGGGCGGAACCGGTTATATCGGCTCACACACCACAGTAGAATTGCAGAACGCCGGATATGAGGTAGTCATTATCGACGATTTGTCAAACTCGAATATCGAGGTGCTCGATGGTATCGAGAAAATCACGGGCATCCGTCCGGAGTTTATCCAATTGGATCTAAAGGATAAGGAAGGTACTCGCAAGGCATTGGAAGCTCATCCGGGCATCAAAGGCATTATCTTGTTCGCCGCTAGCAAGGCGGTAGGAGAATCCGTACAGCAGCCTTTGAAGTATTATCGCAATAATATTGTCACTTTGGTGAACTTGTTGGAGATGATGCCTGAATTCAATATCGAAGGTATCGTATTCTCTTCCTCTTGTACGGTATACGGACAACCGGATCCGGAGAACTTGCCGGTAACCGAGAATGCCCCGATCAAACCCGCTATGTCTCCTTATGGAAACACGAAGCAGATCAACGAGGAGATTATCCGGGATACGATCCATGCGGGAGCGCCTTTCAAGAGTATCATCTTGCGCTACTTCAACCCGATAGGCGCTCACCCAAGCGCAGAGATCGGCGAGTTGCCGAATGGTGTTCCCCAGAACTTGATCCCGTACTTGACACAGACGGCTATGGGTATCCGCAAGGAATTAAGCGTATTCGGCGATGATTATGATACGGCAGACGGCTCTTGCATCCGTGACTATATCAATGTCGTAGACTTGGCGAAAGCGCATGTAATCGCTATGGACCGTATGCTTGAGAATAAGTCTGATGAGCATATCGAGATATTCAACCTAGGTACCGGCAATGGTGTTTCTGTCCTTGAACTGATCAATACCTTCGAGCAGACAACAGGCGTTAAGGTTCCGCACAAGATCGTGGGCCGTCGTGAAGGTGATATCGAGAAGGTATGGGCCAATCCGGAGCACGCGAATAAGGTATTAGGCTGGACCGCCAAGGAGACTTTAGCCGACACCCTGCAATCCGCATGGAACTGGCAGAAACGTTTGAGAGAACGTGGCATCCAGTAAATAACATAAAAAAAGAGGCCGTATCTGATAGCGCTTAGCTAAGATACGGCCTTTTTTATATCCTTATATCTACAAGTACTTCTCTAAGATCTCAAGAACCTTCCCGAAATCGATCGGCTTAGCGATATGCTCATTCATTCCGGATTCTTTACACAACTTGATGTCTTCCGCAAATGCGTTCGCAGACATGGCTATTATCGGCATGGACTTGATATCCGGACGTTCTAATGCCCGAATATGGCGAGTAGAGTCGTACCCGTTCATGACCGGCATCTGGATATCCATAAATACCAAGTCATAATATCCCGGACTAGAGTTTTTTACCATATTCACCGCGACAAGGCCATTTTCCGCCTCCTCTACCACCGCACCGGTCTCTTCTAGTAACACAGTCGCTATTTCCCTATTCAAGCTATTATCTTCCACCAGCAAGATCCGCTTACCCTCAAAGTTACCGAAAGGATATTGAGGCTTCTCCGTCTCTTCCTCTTTTTTCTCTTGCTTGATAGCGAAACTTTTCATCAAATAAAATAACTTGGATTTCATCAACGGCTTACTTATGAATCCATCGACCCCGGCTCGTTGGGCTATTTCCTCAAAATGCGGACAATCATAAGCGGAAAGAATAATGATCGGAATATCCCGGCCAACGACTTTTCGGATACGGGTAGCGGTCTCGATCCCATCCATTCCCGGCATTTTCAGATCAAGGATAACGGCAAAATAGTCATCATTAAGATGATGTGCCCTCTCTACTTTCCCGATAGCCTCCTCACCAGAAATGGCATACTCGCCTTTCATACCGATCTCGTTAATCCTCATACATGCGTTCTCGCAACACACGATATCATCGTCTACCACGAGAACCGGTAAATCCCTTAAATGATCATCCTCAAAACACCCTTGATCCTGCAATTTCAACTGCATCGTAAATGTAAAAACGGAACCTTTGCCATATTCACTCTCCACCTGAATCTCACCATTCATCATATGAGCGATATTACGGCTTATTGCCATGCCTAAGCCGGTTCCTTGTATATTCCGCAGGGTTGCGTCTTCCGCACGTTCAAATGGCTCGAAAACCTTGTGTAAGAAATCCGGCTTTATCCCGATACCATTGTCTATAACCGTAACCTCAAATAAACCATAATTACCATTTTTAATTGGCTTTTCCCGTATCTCAAGTGTTATTTTCCCATAGTCCGGCGTATACTTTATGGCGTTCGACAGCAAATTCAACAATACTTGCTGAATCCGTTGCACATCGCCAATCAGCTTTTCATGTTTGACTTGAAACAAGTGAACCCGGAAATCCTGAAACTTCTGACTGACCGAAGTCTGAACCATAGTAATTACGCTTTGCAATAACTCGCCCATATCGAACTCCTCGTCTGTCAGCAAAATATGTCCGCTCTCTACCTTAGACATATCCAAGACCTCATTGATCAAGTTCAATAACAATTTGGAAGAAACCATAATCTTCTTCAAGCAATCTACTATACGCTCCCGATCGTCGATATGCATACTGGCGATAGTGGTCATACCGATAATGGCATTCATCGGAGTACGTATATCATGGCTCATACGGGATAAGAAATCCGATTTAGCCTGATTTGCCGATTTAGCCACTTGTAGGGCATCTTGAAGTAATTGCCTTTGCCGCTCTTCCTCACGAACCTCCATAATATCGGTCCGGGTCAAAAGAAGTATATTCCTCTCCTTATCGAAAAAGCTAAAACGCATCTTCTTATCCCTAAAAACGCCATTCTCCATCACCTGACAGAACAAGACATACTCACGGGAATTTCGTAAGACAGATAAGACATGATCTAGGGAAAGATTTCGGGTTAACTCATCTCGCTGATCCTCCGGCACATATTTGTGGTGGAACTCGGCTACCTCTTTTTCATAGTCATTACTCGCTATCGGGGGGACCGGCGTCCCACTTTCACGATTGGAAGTATACATGACATAGCTATTCGTGTTTGCCTCTATATAAACGACATAATCATACTCAGTCTGAACGGCAGCCTCTACGATCTGTGCCTTGCGACAATGATTCACATAGCGGCTGAAAAGAATGACACGATCCGGAATTCCACTCTTATCTTTCAAGATACGAATAAAAGCCTCATGCCACTCAAAACCAAACAAATCATTACAGAAACGCATGTCGAACTTCTTATTCGCTACGCCGCTAGCCGCCATTTGCCGCAATGAATTCAAGGATAAGATCTCCTCCCATTTCCCTAAATCCGCAGGATATACATATTCTTGAATGTAAGTCTGGCAAAGTTCTGTATAATCCAAACATTCTCCTTCCCTTTCGGGAGTCATCGAATCTTTGATTATCTCAACCTTTTCATTACCTAATGTGACGATCCAAAGCGTATCGACTAGCTCGTTTACACCACAGAGTAGTTCTTCCAAATTTAAAGTAGTATTTGTCATTTTCAATGATATAGATTTAATTAAGAGGAATAGAGATCCTATGATTTTGAGAGTATTTCATCGAGCCTCCCTCTCCAATCCTCTCCATTCAAAGGCTGATAGGTATGGAACCCTAGTTCCTGCCCCACTACGATATTATTCTTACCATCATCTACAAATAATGTTTCCTCTGGTTTGATTCCTGAATCCAAGATCATGCGATCAAAAATTTCACGATCCGGCTTCGTGACACCGATCTCATAAGAGAGATACAATTTATCGAAATAATCATTTAATGGACGGCCCGCCGGCGTAAACTCTTTTGTCTGTGCCCATTCAAGCTGTATGATCGGATTTGTATTGCTCAATAAATAGACTTGATATTTCTCACGGAGTTTTAATATGTAGTCCAATTTATATTGGGGAATGCCGCCAATGAAGCCAAACCAAGCCCAACAAATATCCTCATAAGAAAGGTCTTTACCCGTATACTTCCGTAAATAGCGACAAAACTCCTCTACTCCGATCTTTCCGGTCTCCAGATCTTGAAAAACCCCTTTTTGTTCGTAAGGATCTATCAATCCATCGGCATCTTTGACCCCAATCTCTATTAAACGACGAACAGGTTCATCCCGGTCCAAATCTATGATAACGCCCCCCCAGATCGAATACTATATTTTTTATTTTACCCATTGCGATACTATTTAAGTCCTAAAGATACAATTTATTCCGTATATCTAGGTTACAAGGATAAAAAAGGGTATAATCTTCAACGATTATACCCCAATCCAAAGCTATATTTATGTATATAAGACTTAATCCAATTTATGGATCACCAAACCGGAGCGAAGCTTCGGTTCGAACCACGTCGTCTTCGGCGGCATGATATTACCCGTATCGGCGATATCCATCAATTGCTTCATCGTAACGGGATACAAAGCCAAGGCAACCTTCATCTCACCGCTATCCACACGGCGTTTCAATTCACCCAGGCCACGGATACCTCCCACGAAATCGATTCGCTTGTCCGAACGTAAATCCTTAATGCCTAAAATCTCATCCAGAATCAAGTTCGAAGAGATCGTGACATCCAATACGCCTATCGGGTCATTATCATCGTACGTACCGGGCTTAGCGGTCAAAGAATACCATTTCCCTCCTAAATACAGGGAGAAATTGTGCAAGGCACCCGGTTTGTAAATAGCAGAGCCCTTCTCCTCTACCACGAAGTTTTTCGTTAATCTCTCAACGAATTGTTCCTCGGTCAAGCCGTTCAAGTCTTTTACCACACGGTTGTAATCGATAATGGTCAATTGGTTGGCCGGGAAGCAAACAGCCATGAAATAGTTATACTCCTCGTCTCCCTTATGATCCGGGTTTTGCTTGGCCTTCTCCGCTCCTACCAAAGCAGCAGCGGCGGAACGATGATGTCCGTCGGCAATATACAACGCAGGCATCTCCCCGAATAACTCCGTGATGCGGGCGATGTCCTTATCCTCATCGATAATCCAGAACGTATGGCCGAAACCGTCTAATTTCGCCACGAAATTATATTCGGGCTCACGAGCCGTATATTTCATAACGATAGCGTCTAACTCTGAGTTGTCGGGATAAGCGAAGAATACCGGCTCGATATTAGCGTTGTTGACACGTACGTGCTTCATGCGATCCTCCTCCTTGTCGGGACGTGTCAGTTCGTGCTTCTTGATCGCACCGTTCCGATAATCCTCGAAATGGCAGCACATCGCCAGACCGTACTGCGTGCGGCCCTCCATCGTCTGCGCATATATATAGTAGTACTCCTCGGGGTCCTGCCGCAGCCAGCCTTCGGACTGCCAGCGGCGGAAATTCTCGACCGCCTTGTCGTAGACGGGCTGCGAATGCTCGTCGGCGATGGGGTCGAAGTCGATCTCGGGCTTGATGATGTGCAGCAGCGAACGTTCGCTCGCTTCGGCTTTGGCCTCCGCCGAGTTGAGCACGTCGTAAGGCCGCGAAGCGACCTCGGCGGCATGTTCCTTCGGCGGGCGGATTCCCCGGAAAGGTTTGATTCTTACCATAGCGTACAAGATTAAAAGACGGGGCGAAAGACGACCCGCAGGCCGCGTTCCGCCCCGTCGTGAATCGAATTACCTGTTGACCTGGAAACGGGTGTTGCCGTTCTTCAGAAAATCGACAATCTGGTTGGCGGCGGCGAGTCCCGCGTTGACATTGGCCTCGGCGGTCTCGGCGCCCATCTTCTTCGCCGTGGCGAAAACCCGTTTGCCGAACTTCTCGTCCAGCTCGGCCTGATTGCCGGCGGCGATGTCGGTGATGTATTTCAGGTCCTCGCGTTCGGTCATAGCGCGCACGACGCCCTCCTCGTCGATCACCTCCTTGCGGGCGGTGTTGACCAGCGTCGCGCCCTTGGGCATCGACATCATCAGGTCGTAGCCGATCGAGCCTTTGGTCTGGGCCGTGGCGGGAATGTGCAGCGAAAGGAAGTCGGAAACCCGGTAAAGCTCCTCGACCGAAGCCACTTTCTTCACGCCGTCGGCCTCGAAGACCGCCCCGTCGGCGATGAACGGATCGTAGGCGACGACATTCATGCCCAACGCCTTGCCCTTGCGGCCCACCAGTCTGCCGACGTTGCCGTAGGCGTGGATGCCGAGGGTTTTGCCCTGGAGTTCCGTACCCGTACCCGGCGTGAAGCGGTTGCGCGACATGAAGATCATCATGGCCAGCGCCAGTTCGGCCACGGCATTGGAGTTCTGACCCGGGGTGTTCATCACCACGATGCCCCGCGCCGAAGCCGCCGCAAGGTCCACGTTGTCGTAACCCGCGCCGGCGCGGACCACGATCTTCAGGTTTTTCGCCGCGGCGATGACCTCGGCGGTCACCTTGTCGCTGCGGACGATCAGCGCGTCGACGTCGGCCACGGCTTCGAGCAGCTGGCCCTTGTCGGTGTATTTTTCGAGCAGCGCCAGTTCGTATCCGGCGTCCTCGACGATCTTACGGATTCCGTCCACGGCCTTTTTGGCGAAGGGTTTTTCCGTTGCAACCAGTATCTTCATAGTTTCGATCAATGACGTGAAATAAATATCCTGTTCTTTTTTTGTCTCCCGCATCAGCGGGACGATGGTCGGACACATCGGAGCTATTTCTTATGCGCCTCGGCGAACTCCTGCATGCAGGCCACCAGCGCCTCGACGCTCTCCTTGGGCAGGGCGTTGTAGCACGACGCGCGGAAGCCGCCCACCAGACGGTGGCCCTTGATGCCGACCATGCCGCGGCTCTTGGCGAACTCCATAAACTCGGGAGCCAGCTCCTCGCAGCCCTCGGCCATCACGAAGCAAATGTTCATCAGCGAACGGTCCTCCTTCTCGACCGTACCGCGGAAGAGCGGGTTGCGGTCGATCTCGTCGTAGAGCAGCGCGGCCTTCTCCTTGTTGCGGCGGTAGATTTCGTCGACGCCGCCGATCGACTTGAGCCACTTCAGGGTCTCCTTCAGGACGTAGATCGGGAACACGGGAGGAGTGTTGAACATCGAGTTGTTCTCGACATGGGTCCTGAACGACATCATCGTCGGCAGGTCGCGGACGATCCTGTCCAGCATATCCTCGCGGATGATGGCGAACGCCACGCCCGCGGGAGCCAGGTTCTTCTGCGCGCCGCCGTAGATCATGGCGTATTTCGAAACGTCCACCGGGCGCGAGAGGATGTCCGAAGACATGTCGGCGATCAGGGGCACGGGCGACGAGAGGTCCTCGTGGTACTCCGTGCCGTAGATCGTATTGTTCGAGGTGATATGCACATAGTCCAGGTCGGCGGGAATGGCGAACCCCTTGGGAATATAGGTGAAGTTCCTGTCCTCGGACGAAGCCAGCCCCTCCACTTCGCCGTAACGTTTC
>OKSB01003756.1_pt1 | contig 11674 bp, 12 predicted proteins | sample 1601171 | NCBI WGS metagenome assembly OKSB01 (sample SAMEA3541496, study PRJEB24748) | human gut metagenome | biome: human gut; feature: human-associated habitat; material: faeces | place: China | collected 2012 | reverse complement strand
GAGTCTGTACTCTTTAATTCTTTCTCCGATAGCTTTTTTATCAAAGTCCATATACATGCCTCCTTTGCCTCATTATACTATTATAGACAAAAGAAAACAACTGTAACATTTATTATTTTAAAATTCACATACGTTGACAAAGATTTCAATTGATGATATTATATTTACAGATAATCAAATGTTATCTTATTCGTAGTGAAAGGTGGTGAGCTTCTATGGCTATCAGTGCTCGAAAGCTTTATCTTCTCATGGCTGAGCAATGTATTAATGCCCGGACATTAGCTGAAAAGGCTGGCATTTCACGAGGCACTATTGGTTTGATTCTGCATCGTGGCCGACAGCCCAACGCAGATACCGTCGGGAAATTGGCTAAAGCTTTGCATGTTGACGTAAAAGATTTGTTGGAAATGGGGGATGAAAAATGAAAAACACGCTTGACCTCGACTTGCTGGCCCGGTTGATTCCTCAACTCGTCGCGCTGGCTAAACAACATTGGGCCTCGTGCGACTGGCAAGAAGGCGCGCCGACAGAAGTCTTTGCCGACGATGGATTCATCTGCATCCGCTATGCCAGTGGCCGCTGGTGGCATTACGACCTTGCCCGGAACGAATGGTTTTAGAGATTTCGTGTCGCCCCTGCTCGCGCTTCATGAAGTCTATGGAAAGGAGTACGTTATGAATTTGAAAGTTGTTCGGGTCGATTCGTTTGGCCGGGAATGGTTACGACCGCGTCAACTCGAAGAGAAGTACGGATTGGGCCGGGTTACCATCTGGCGGCTACTGTCAGAAATGCGGACACGCCCAAAATACCGGCGGTCAATCATCGACCTGTCCACCAAGCTACGCATTGTCCGGGATAAAGATTTTCTGGAATTTCTTTATAGCAAAAACAAGTTTTATCTGAGGAAATAGGAGGACTCAAATGAAACAGACCGTTGTCTTGAAAAAAGTCGAACATCCATCGATGGCAACTGCCATTCGCCAGCATTGTCTGGCCTGTTCTGGCGGTCAACAAATCGAAGTACGGCGATGTGGTATCACCAACTGTCCATTATTCCCCTACCGTTTTGGGGCGAATCCACGGTCAGCCGCGAACCGTCTAGGCAAGTACTATATCCTAAAATTCATCTAGGTATGAAAAAAGCCGCTTCCGGGTGACAGCCCGAAAACGGCGACAGGCAAAACCATTGGACGTGGACGTTGCCTGTCTGCATTTTACAAAAAAACGAGCCGTCCGTAAAGACGGTAATCATATATTTTCGCAGGTGGCGGCTTATGCCGCTTCCCTGCTCTATTGAGAGGGGGAATTTATTTTGTACGTTTTTCAAGTTCTCAAACAAGCTGGCGCAATCGGGGAAGGCCGGGCCATGACAAGCCGGGAACTGATGCGGCGCACGGGCTTGACCCGTCGGGGACTGGTTCGCCGTGTGAATTGGGAGCGCAAGCGGCACTTGATTTGTTCGACGACTTCCGGCAACGGTGGATATTTTCGGCCAGCCAGCCGAGCAGATATTCAGCGTTTTTTGGATGGGCAGGAACAGCTGATTAAGCGTCATGCCGTTTCCATGCGGCTAGCCCGGCGGCTGATGCGGCGATAGTGAGCAGGTGAAAGTTATGGCAAGGCGAAAAAGGACTACTCCGCTAAACGACTGGGAGCGAGGATACATGACGCCGCGTGACGAACATTTTACACGGTTGGGAGATTCTCTACTGGAAAACAAGGTCGTTCAAAACTTAAATCTATCCACATTCCGTGTTTTCGTGCAGATGCTTAAAGCCAGTGCCGGGAAACGAGAATTCGACTTTAAACGCAGTTACTATGAGCCATATTGCGGATTGAAGCCCAACACGGTAACTAGAGCTGTCAAGGAACTAGAAGCAAAGGGATTTATCAAGGCGACGCATGAACGATATTCTTCACGACCAAATCATTATCAATGGATTAACGATTGGAAACGCTTGAAATGATTTTTCATCGCCTACATGATGTTGTCAACTTGTCTACACCTTGTCGGCAAAAACAGACGAGTATTTCTCATCTTGTCTACAAGGTGTCGGCAACCATATGGCAGGAAAAAGTAAGTTAATCAGCTTAATACAGGCGCTTGTAAGCATTTTTAATACTAGTTATCAAACTACGATTCTTGTCTACACCTTGTCGGCACTTACTATATATAGCCATCCCTGCCGTTATTTTATCTGCCTGCCTTGTCTGTACGAACAGCAGAATAGCCCCCGAACGAGTACCCCTTATTGAACGGTTTTAGAATTGTCCAAAATTACAAAGCTGGCTGGCAACTAGATCTATGTCGCGCCCCATAGATTGCAAGCACATGAAAAGCAGTCAGCATGACCGATAACCCGACAAACCTTAGCCCCTAAAAAGGGAAATAGCGGTGACTGCCATAATATCCGGCCATCTTCATTGGATGCGGCAGGGCTGTGGCTGTCCTACTAGGTCAGCTTTCTGTCCTGCACGTCATCCTGCTATCCTTATATTTGTTAGGCCCTAAAGGAAGCACGGCCTATTCACATGTTTTTAGTGGCCCAATTTTCAGCCACTAAGCCACGTCCCCATGGATGCGGCCATTCAACAAAGGAGAGATACACATGATTAACACGAACAAAGCGACCAACAATGAACCGTCCATCAGTGCCAGTGCAGGCCGTTCGGAGAAATTCCACGAAGCGACAAAGCGGTTGAGCGATTACCTGTACAGCTTGAACCTGTCGCCAGAAGAAAACGGCACGCTCATTCATTTGCTGTTGGACGAAATCTTGACGGCAGAACATGACGCGTTTCTGCACGGGCTTCTTCCCTCTCTCATCCATGCTGCTCGTTTAGGGTCGCTCGATGAAACGGCCACCAACAACGAAAAGGCCATCAAGGCCAAATCCGTGGCGAATAGCTACGAATACGGTTTCGGGGTCGGTGCGAACGTGGCCCTGTCGGGAACGGCCATGGATGCGGACGACCTGTCTATCAAGAGTGACTATGACCGTGGATTCAAGGACGGGTACTGTTTGGGCCGCAACGTGTTCAACAGCGACGACTTGAAACTGTTGGACGGTGTATACGAATACGAACAGTGACTTACAAAGGACGGTCAACGGGCTGGCTACCTGTTGGCCGTTTTTCCATGCTGATTTGAGAACATTAGTTTTCCCTGTATGGTATAATCAAAATATGCCACTTAAACGGCCTTTAAAATATCTTTCATATCGGCCATGACAAATTATACCTGCCGTCGTCGTTCCATCAAAAGAAACGACTGTGACTGCATCAGAATGAAAAAAAACGCATTTTACGAGGTGAGCGACATGCATATCAAAGGACAACGGAAAAGCACCGACAAAAATACCCGGCTCGTCGAGTCCATGTTTTACCGCTTCAAAGAAATAGAAAAGGCTATCAAGGAGGCCCGTATGGATCATAAAGATTGTGGACGTACAGGCCATGCATGGATAAACGACCCGACCGCCACGGCGGCAGTCGATAAAGCCACGGAGTTGAAACGCGTCATCCTGTCGGACGGCACGGAGATAGCCTATCCCGAACGCTGGCTAAAGATAGTCCGGGCCACCTATCAGCATTTGGACAGCCTGCAACAAAAGGTATTCGTCGTCCGCTACATCAAGCACTTGTCATGGAAAGAATGTGTAGCCCTCAATATCTCGAAGGATACTTTCTATAGCCTGCTCAATGATGCGGTCATCTTTGCTAAGCTGGCGGCCTGTCAGTTGGGCCTCATGCGTGTGATTTGACCGCCTGTTCCGCATCCACGTGGAAAATAGAGCAGATTCCCATTCCGAGAATTGGCAATCATCGTGAGATTTTAGAGGCCCTAAAAAGATTCGGAGATTTTGGAGGCCCTAAAAGGGGAGTCACGTTTTGTGACGCCGTGCGGACGCTCGATAATTTAGCACTTTTATCACCCTTAAAAAGCGATGAGTTGTTTTTAATTTGCCTAAATCTGTTTCGTCTGTTATAATACTAGACAAATTAAAGGAATCGACCACCAGTAGACCATTAGGCGTCCGGGCTGAGATATTTATATCAATAAGCCAGTGGTCGGTTCTTTTTTTATTTCCATAAATCGCATCGCCTTTTTAATACTATCGAAAGTTCCGACCCCTGTTCCGCATCCATGTGAAGCCAACAAAAAGAGCACCAAGGAATACGTTCTTGATGCTCATAAAAATTTGCAGGGACGACATGGAATTATATCGGGTTGCACCCTTTCTGCACACTTCATAAAATACATAGGCGGAAACGGCTCAACCATGCGAAAGTCCTACACTTTCCGCCAATTTCCAAAAAGCCCTGTCGCGTAGGTGACAGGGCTTTTTGAGTGGTTAGCAGCTTAGTGGCTAGGAATTAGCAAAGGCCCCCAATCGGGGCCTTTTTATGATTTACAATCTGTAGGGGCTTGCACGTGGCAAGCCCGATTCAGGATATGTGCGATTATCCAATTAGTTTTTTAGAGAACCGTTCAAATGTCCGGCAGGGCGCACTCTGGGCGCCCTCTACTATTTCTTATGGAAAAAGTGTGGCGAATCGCCCCATTGTCCCAGGCCGATGGTGTCGCCTACGGAGGCTACGCGGGCGCTGAGGCAGTTCTTGCACTGGTCCGGTACTTCGTCGACACAGGGTTTGTTGTCGTATAAGAGGTACTGTGGGCGATATTTGGGGACCGTGACGATGGGCATGAGGACGTTGGCCCCGGCTTTGAGGCCCAGTTCCCGTCCCAGGGGATGGAGGGCCTGGAGGGCCGTCGTAGCGGCGATGTTGACGTCGGGCAGGAAGAGGCGCGTGACGGCAATCATCTTGAGGCCCAGTTCCAGGCGCCGTTTCTTTTCTTCGGCACTGTCCATACCGGCAGCCATGACGTCTTTGCCGACCGGTGTATTGTGATGGACGACGTAGGGACCCATGCCGATCATGTCGATGTCCATGTCCCGGTAAAAGAGGATGTCATCGGCCAAATCGCCCAGGGTCTGGCCGGGCAGGCCGATCATGTCCCCTGTCCCGACCTGGTAGCCGATGCGGCGCAGGCTGTCCAGGCAGTCCTTGCGGACCTGCCAGCGGTGATGGCCGTCCTGGGGATGGAGCGTCGCGTAGAGGTCGGGGTTGCTCGTTTCGATGCGCAGGAGATAGCGGTGGGCGCCGGCGTCGAACCAGCGGCGGTACGTTTCTTCCGTCTGTTCACCGACGCAGAGGGTCAGGCCCAGTTCGCCGTGGCTCAAGGCCTTGATGTCGCGGACTAGGCCTTCGACGTAGTCGATGAACTCTTCATCCTGCCGTTCGCCGGACTGGAGGGTCAGGGAGCCGTAGCGGTTCTCCCAGGCCCAGCGGGCCATGGCCAGGATGTCTTCGCGCGGCGTATCGAAGCGTTCTACTTCGTCATTGCTCTTGCGAATGCCGCAGTATTTGCAGTCTTTGATACAGTAATTGGAAAATTCGACGAGGCCCCGGTAATAGACGACGCGTCCCACACCGGCGGCCTTGACGGCATAAGCCGCATCATAAAGCGCCTGGAGTTCATCAGGATCGGTAATCGAGAGCAGCGCGATCAAATCGTCGCGGGTTTTCGGTTGTGGAATAGTCATAGACGGAACTCCTTTCAGATGGCCTGCTATTCGTTGGCCCAATGAATCTTTTCAAAGAAAAGGAAGATGAGGCTCATGACCATGGCGACGACCGTAGCCAGGCCCATGCCCTTGAGCTGGACCGGACCGAGGACGATAGTCGCCCCGCTGAGGCCGGAAATCATGGTGACAGCCGTGAGGATGAGGTTCTTCGAGCGCGTATAATCGACTTTCTTTTCGACGAGCATACGCAGGCCTGAAGCGGCGATGAAGCCGAACAGGAGAATGCAGACACCGCCCATGACCGGCGTCGGGATGGCGTGGATGAGGGCTGCGATCTTGCCGACGAAGGAAAAGAGGATGGCAAAGACAGCAGCGCCGCCGATGACCCACGTACTGTATACGCCGGTAATGGCCATGACGCCCATGTTTTCACCATACGTCGTATTCGGCGTCGAACCGACCAGGCCGGACAGGACGTTGGACAAGCCGTCGGCAAAGAGCGACCGGTGCAGGCCCGGGTCCTTGATGAGGTCGCGGCCGACGATATCGCTGGTGACGAAGAGATGGCCCAGGTGTTCGGCCAGGACGACGAACAGGGCCGGCATGATCATCATGATAGCGCTGAGATTGAATTCCGGCTTATAGAAGGTCGGAAAGGCGACCCATGGCATTTCCTGGACATGGGTCCAATCGACGACGCCCATGAAGAACGACAGGATATAGCCGGCAATGACGCCGATGAGGATGGGGATGATGCCGATGAAGCCCCGGCCGAGGACGGTGGCCAGGATGGTGACGACCAGGGTGAACGTCGAAATGATCATGGCCGTTTCATTGGACATGCCCTGGACTTCGCCCATATAACCGGACATATTCATGGCCAGCGGCGCCAGTTCCAGGCCGATGATGGCTACGATGGAGCCCATGGCAGCCGGCGGGAAGAGGACGTCGATCCACTTGGTGCCGACCTTGTCGACAATGGCCGCCAGGATCATGAAGGACAGGCCGAAGACGATGAAGCCCCCCTGGGCGTCGCCATAGGACATGCCCGGTGTCGCGCAGACAGCCAGGACCGGCGAAATGAAGGCGAAACTCGAACCGAGGTAGGCCGGCAGGCGCCATTTACAAATGGTCAGATAAATGAGCGTACCGACGCCGTTCATGAACAGGGCCGTCGCCGGGTCGACGTGGAGCAGGAACGGGACCAGGACCGTCGAGCCGAACATGGCAAAGAGATGCTGTAAACTCAGGGGAATCGTCGGCAAGATAGGCAGCCGTTCTTCCACATGTATAATTCTTCGTTGTTCCATAAAATCAAAATCCTCCTAAATTCAATGCCCCATAAAGGGCGGACGCAAAGCCTGCCGGGCCTGCTGGGCACTCAAGTCCTGCGCCTTGGCCGCGGCCATGTAATTATCATAGCTGACGCGCAGCAGGAGCGACGCAGAAATCAGGTTCAAAATAAGGGATGACCCGCCGTAACTGATGAAGGGCAGCGGGACACCGACGACGGGAAACAGGTCCGTAACCATAGCCATGTTGACCAGGCCCTGGCCGCCGAGAGAAAAGGTAATTCCCATGGCCAGGAACATGCCGAACCGGTCCTGACAGGAGCCTGCCGCCTGGACGCCAAAATAAATCAGGGCGAAAAACAGGAATAAGACCAGGACACCGCCCAAAAAGCCCCATTCCTGGCAAAGGATAGCATAAGCGAAGTCCGTATGGGCTTCGGGCAGGTAACTGAACTTGCTGATGCCCGTCCCCATGCCCTGGCCCCAGACGCCGCCGGAACCGATGGCGATGAGGCTCTGGGTTATCTGATAGCCGATGGTCTTCTTGTAGTCCTCAGGGTATATCCAGGCCCGGATGCGGTCTTTCTGGTAATCATGACCAAAGAAATAAAAAGCCAGGACGCCGATAACGATTGCCGCAAGGGTCCACAGGCCGATTTTCTTATACGACCAGTGCCGGTCATAGAGTGGGATGCCGCTGCAAAAGAGCATGAACGCCGACGGCACAAAGAGCACGATAGCCGTGCCGGCATCAGGCTGAATCAAGATAATAGCAGAGAGGAAGAGAGCCGGCAAGAGGCAGAGCAGACCATAGCTCTTGAAGAGCTTCTTCTTTGCCAATAATGACGGCGCCAAGTGCTCGATGCGCCATTTTTTAGTGAATCGTTCGACGACAGTCTGCTGGTCACCGTGACATTCCCAAAAGAAAGTCAGCGCCGCAGCCGTGCAAATGATGGCTGCCAGCTTAGCAAATTCCGACGGCTGGAAAGACACGGCCCCATAGCCCAGCCAGCGCTGAGCACCGTTGACGGTGATGCCGATGGCCTTGACGGCAAAGAGCAGCACGGCGCTGATCAGGACCAGCGTACCGCACCAGCGGCGCAGCCACGGATAGCCCAGGTGCCAGACGCCGGCAGACGCCAGCAGGCCCATCACCAGGAAGCCCAATTGTTTCAAGAGATAACCATAGACCGTACTGCCGCCATCGAGGACAAAGGTCGAGCTGAGGATATTTTCCATGCCGATGACGACAAGGCACGAAAAGATACCCACCAGCCAGAGGACGTTAGTCCTCCGGCGCCGGGTCCGGACGGTCAGTCTGGGTTTTAACATGAGCAATCACTTCCTTGGGACGCGTAGCGACACAACGGAAAATGGGCTGTCCCTTGGCGCTGAACTTCGCTTCATATTCCGTCATGGCTTCATTCAAAATCGGGCTGTTATGCAGATCATAAGTCACTTCCGACAAGGGCCAGCCACATTCGCGGAACTCGTCGAGGGTGAAATCGAAGAGACCGGCATTATCGGACTTGAAGTAAATCTGGCCATTTTCCCGCAGGAGCCGTGCGTAGCGGTCGAGGAAACCGCGGTACGTCAGGCGCCGTTTGGCATGGCGCTTCTTGGGCCAGGGATCGCAGAAGTTGATGAAGAAGCGGTCCACTTCCCCTGGGGCAAAAATATCTTCCAGGCGGGCTACGTCAAAGCGCAGGAGCTGGACATTGTCCACTTCGGCAGCGGCGCACTTCTTGCCGGCATAATAGAGGACGCCGACCTGGATCTCGATGCCGATGAAATTGACATCCTTGTGGATCTGGGCCATCTGGGAAATGAAATTCCCCTTCCCCGTCCCCAATTCGACCCACAGCGGCGCATCGGGATTCTTAAAGAGGGAACGCCATTTTCCCTTATAGCTTTCGCAGCTTTCCAGATGGAGAAAATCACTATAATCCTTGATAGCCTCGTCAATCCACGGTTTTCTTCGTAAACGCATTATACCTCCTATGTAAAAAACGATTCATCGTACAAGAACCCTTCAGACCTGCTGTACAAGCCGAAGGGTTCCATGACTAACTTTTTCAGACTTATTTAATTATAAAAAATGTCGGCGCCGGTGTCAATCTTTTAATGGCAGCCAGCCATCAATGGCCGTAATGCCCAGGCCCGGTGCGTCGGGGACGACGAGGTGATCTTTGTCATAGGTGATGCCGCCCCGGACGGGGTCGGCGGCCATGAGGTCGGCGGCGTCGAGGTCGTTCTTGGTGATGACGGCCTTGCCGGCAGACAGGGCCGCGGCGGCGGTGATGCCGACTTTGCTTTCCAGCATACAGCCCATCATGCAGGCGACGCCGGCGGCGTCGGCCATGGCGGCGATCTGGGCAGCCGGGGCCAGGCCGCCGGCCTTCATGAGTTTGATGTTGATGAGGTCACAGGCCCGCATGGCCAGGAGGCGGAAGACGTCGCGCGGGCTGAAGGCCGATTCGTCGGCCATGATGTCCGTCGCGACGTGGTCCGTGACCTGTTTCAGGCCGTCGAAGTCAGCGGCTGCCACGGGCTGTTCGACCAGTTCGATAGCGAGGCCGGCGTCTTCCATGCGGCCGATGAGGCGGATGGCTTCTTTCGGCTTCCAGCCCTGGTTGGCGTCGAGGCGGATAGTGACGTCCGGCCCGACGGCCTTGCGGATGGCGGCGACGCGCTGGAAGTCCATGGCCGGGTCGATGCCGACTTTCAGTTTCAAGTGGCTGTAGCCGCGAGAAACGGCCTGGACGGCGTCGGAAGCCATCGTGTCCGGCGCGTTGACGCTGATGGTGAGGTCCGAGGCGATGCGCGTCTTGCGGCCGCCGAAGAAGCGGTACAAGGGCAGGCCGTAACGCTGGCCGAAGAGGTCGTGGACGGCCATGTCCAGGGCGGCCTTGGCCGACGTGTTGTGGACCATAGATTGATGGATCGTGTCGAGGATATCTTCGCGGTCGTCGATATCCCGGCCGATGAGTTTCGGCCCGATGGTATATTTAATGGCAGCGGCGACCGATTGGTGACTGTCACCGGTGATGACGACCGTCGCCGGTGCGTTGCCGTAGCCCGTGTGGCCGTCGTCGGTATGGACCTTGACGACCAGGTCTTCGGCGACGTCGACGCGGCGCAGGGCCGTGATGAACGGCGTCTTCAAGGGAATGGCGATCTTCCCGATTTCAATAGCTGTAATCTTCATGATAATTCCTACGGTAAAATATCTAAAATCTCTTCGACTGAATCGACGATGTAGCGGACGTGCTCCTTCTGGAACATGGGCTTGGCCGCCGGCCCGTCGATGCCGGTCAGGGTCCCGATCATGGTGGCTCCCATGGCCCGGGCGCACCAGACGTCGGCCAGGGAGTCGCCAACGACGTAGTAGATGCCCTTCTTGAAGTCGTCGGGATGGCTGACGTAGTCGAGGTAATGCTTCTTATTCTTGCCGAAAGCCCCGAGGTAATAGGCGAAGGGGTTGGGCTTGTCCAGGGACATGTGCAGCATGGCTTCGGCTTCTTCGACGTCGCTGTAGGTCGCAACGTAGTGTTCGTCGAATTCGTCGAGCCAGCCATAGGTCCGGAAGGGAATCTCCATTTCCATTTTCGACCGGCCCGTGGCGATGGCAATCTGATAGCCCCGTTTCTTCAATTCCCGGAACATGTTGAGGATGCCGTCAACAGTCCCCAGTGGTTCTTCCCGCGTCAAAAAGCCCGGTTTCCCCGGTGCATAAGGCTTTTTCCCATACGTCTGTTCATAGAGTTCGTCGCCGAAATACCAGTCCTGGAAGGCCTCGAATTCCAGCTGCCACAAGGGCGAATCGAGGGGCGTCCACTGCTTGGAGCCCGGTCCCAGGGACGACTGGACGGCATTGGCCAGATAGGTAAAGACTTCGTCCTTGCCGGCCCGTTCGGGGATGACATTGCTCAGGCGGCGATAGACGTCGTCGGCCGTCGGTACGGGATAGCCCCGCAGGAGAGAGCCCAGGTACTGGATATCGTCGATTTTCTTCAGGCTCCCTTCCAGACCGCCGTGGTCGGCGACATACTTTTCCAGCATGAGCCACAAGGTGACGACGATGTGGGCGTGGACCATGTCCCAGTTGCTGTTGACGCCGTGTTTCTTGAGCCACAATAAGATATCGTCGTTCCTCCAGAAGCGGGCCCGCAGGGCGGCGATGGTATCATCGTCAAGGTCGGCCGTGATCCGTTCCGGTTTGAGGTGCATGTAGCGCGGGCTGTAATACCATTCCCAGACTACCAGGGCCGATACGTCGAAATAGCGTTTTTCACTGAGCAAGACGCCATCGACGTCAAAAATCACTTTCTTCATCGCGCCATCCTCCTCTTGCTTAAAATGTCTTGTCCAAATGGCCGACAGTCTTCTTATTGCCCTTGACATGGGACCGTTCTTCCAGGACCTTCATGACATCGTTGACGGTGACGCCCGTGTCCTCCCAGAGGACGGACAGGTGATACAAGAGGTCGGCCGATTCCTTGCAGACTTCCAGGCGCAGGTTGTCGGCGGCTTCCGACGTATCCTTGACGACGGGGTCGGCGTTCTTGGCGGCGATGATGACTTCCGACGATTCTTCGCCGATTTTCTTGCAGATCTTGTCGATGCCCGTCTGCAGGAGGTAAGCCGTGTAGGATTTTTCTGTCGGATGGATGCGTTTTTCCTTGATTTCTTCGCGCAGGTCCGACAGCATGGACAAGTTGCCCGTATAGGTCTTTTCCCATTCCGTCATGGACCGGAAGAAACACGATTTGTGGCCTGTATGGCAGGCGG
>OKSB01003753.1_pt1 | contig 11685 bp, 13 predicted proteins | sample 1601171 | NCBI WGS metagenome assembly OKSB01 (sample SAMEA3541496, study PRJEB24748) | human gut metagenome | biome: human gut; feature: human-associated habitat; material: faeces | place: China | collected 2012 | reverse complement strand
CTTTTTCTATCCCCTGGAAGCGAGTATAATAAGGTATCATATAATCATGGAGGGCATAACGATGGATGAACGGGAATGGGAACAGTTATTGCATATCAAAACGGCTGGCCGCGACGACAGCCATTCCGATGGGGAGCACCATCCTTATGAGCCGACGGATTACGGCGTCCTCGAACGATTGGCCAACAGCGGCTATATTGGCAAGAAGGATACGCTCATCGATTACGGCAGCGGCAAAGGACGGGTCAGCTTCTTCCTGGCTTATCAGACGCGCTGTCAGGCCATCGGTGTGGAATACGACCGGCGGCTGTGGGAAAAAGCCCTGGCCAATGGACAGACGGCGGCGTCCCGGCGGCGCGTGACTTTCGTCTTGGCCGATGCCGTGGAGTACGAGGTCCCGCCGCAGGGGAATCGTTTCTTTTTCTTCAACCCCTTTGCCCTGCACACGCTGAAGCGGGTCCTGGGGAAACTTTTCGACGCCCATTACCAGGCGCCGCGGCCGATGCGCCTGTTTTTCTATTATCCTTATGAAGAAACAGAAGCTTTCCTGACGCATCATCCCAACCTCGTCGTCGAAGACGTCATCGACTGCCGGGACCTGTTCGATGAGGACGATGACCGGGAAAAAATCCTGGTCCTGCGGCTGCGTGACTGATTATCGGCAATTTATCTTATGAAAATATTCAAGTTAAACGATTGATAAATTGCCGATAACGGCATAAAATTGAATTAACGATTCTTAAAGAAGGAGAATGATTACTATGATAGACACGGAACACGTTGTACAGCGTTTTTTGAAGTATGTTTCTTTTGATACCCAGTCCGATGAAGACAATGATGCCGTCTGCCCGAGTACACCGGGACAGCTGGTCTTTGCCAAGGCCTTGGCAGAGGAACTGAAGGCAATCGGCTTGTCTGATGTCACCTTGGATGAACACGGATATATCATGGCCACGCTGCCGGCCAACGGGGCAGAAGGCCCGGTCGTCGGCTTCATTTCTCATGTCGATACCAGTCCCGATGCATCGGGGAAGGACATCAAGCCCGTCCGGGTCACTGATTATGACGGCAAGGATGTCGTCCTCAACGAAGCAAGGGGCATCGTCTTTTCGACGAAGGCTTTTCCGGAAGTCCTGAAATACAAAGGCCAGGACATCCTTTTTACGGATGGGACGACCCTCCTCGGGGCCGACGATAAAGCGGGCATCACGGCTATCGTCAGCGCTATGGAATACCTCATCCAGCACCCGGACATCGCTCACGGGATGATCCGCATCGGCTTCACGCCTGATGAAGAAACGGGGCGCAGTGCGGCTTTGTTCGATGTGAAGCAGTTTGCTGCCGACTTTGCCTATACTGTCGACGGCGGCGAACTGGGCGGTCTGGAATATGAAAACTTCAATGCTGCCAACCCGGTCATCACCTTCCATGGCCGCAGCGTCCATACAGGCGACGCCAAAGGAAAGATGGTCAACGCATTGTCGATTGCCGCAGAATGGCAGCAGCTCCTGCCGGCCGGGGAAAAACCGGAATACACCGAAGGCCATGAAGGCTTCTTCCACGTCTATAAACTGAATGGCGACGTCGAAACGTGCACGATGCACATGCTCGTCCGCGACCACGACCGCCAGCGTTTTGAACGGCGCAAGGCCCTGCTGCAGCAGATGGCCGATTTCTTCAATGAAAAATACGGCGATGGGACCGTTGTCGTCACGCCGTATGATGTCTATTATAATATGCTGGAAAAAATCGAAGACGGCCATATGGATGTCGTCGACTTGGCCAAAGAAGCCATGGAAGCAGTCGGCGTCACGCCGCAGGTCGCTCCTATCCGCGGCGGTACGGACGGGGCCCAGCTCTCTTTCCGCGGCCTGCCGTGCCCGAACCTGTTCACTGGCGGCGCCAACTTCCACGGCCGCTATGAATACCTGCCCATTCCGTCGCTGGTCAAGGCCTGCGAAACGGTCATCGAAATCGCCAAGCGGGCAGCTAAACGTCCGTAGGCGCCGGATGGTCCTGCAACGATGAACAACCTGTGAGAAGACAAGACCTTCGTAGGGGCCGTCCCAAAGGGCGGCCCGCCTGATATGATGGTGTATACGTAATGCATAACGGGTGATGTGTGAAAACATTCCTCATATACCTGAATAGTTATATCCAAGATTCACAGCGGGACGCCTTAGCAGGACGTCCCCTACGGAGCGGTTCAGGCGATGTGGCGATTCTCGTCATTCTCAGGATGGGGAATGATAAAAGGGGGAATTTTGATGAAAGAGATTACTCATGATATGTTAGCCCAGTTCCGCACGGCTTATGAAGCCGACGGGCAGGCCCAGGTCCTTCATTCGGCCCTGGCCAAGACGGACATGGCTGACCTGGCTTATGTCCCCGTGGCCGGTGCCCGCCTTAAAGGCGCTTTTTCGGTCGAAGTGAAGACGCGGGGCATTACGGCCCAGCAGAAATCAGGCCGTTGCTGGCTCTTTGCGGCTTTGAATATCCTGCGGGAAAAGGTGGCCGAAACGTGCCACCTTGACCAGTTCGAGTTGTCCCAGAATTACTTGTCTTTTTACGATAAATTGGAAAAAGCCAACAATTTCCTGGAAATGGTCATCGACAACGCCCAGGAACCCATAAAAGGCCAGCTCATGCAGTACGTCCTGCGGGGCATGACTGACGGCGGCTATTGGAGCGAAGCCGTGGACCTCATCGAAAAATACGGCGTCGTGCCCAAACAGGTCCAGCCGGAAACGTATCAGTCCAACCACACAGACCGCTTTGTAACGACATTGAACCGCCTCCTGCGCAAAGATGCCATGGAGTTGCGGGAACTCGTCCAGGACGGTGCGGACCCGTATCCGCGCAAGGCGGCCATGATGGCCGAAGTCTACAAGGCTGCCTGCATCGCCTTTGGCCAGCCTGTCCAGACCTTTGACTTCGCCTACCGCGATAAAGACGGCAACTACTATGAAGAGCGGAATCTGACGCCGCAGGCTTTCTATCAGAAATACGTCGGCCTGTCCCTGCGCGATTATGTCGCCGTCATCAATGAACCGACGGCAGATAAGCCGCTGGATACGCCCATCCAGTTCCATGCCGTCGAAAATATGGCCGGCTGCGACATGAAGGCCCTGAACCTGTCGCAGGAAGCCCTGGAAGAACTCTGCGTCAAACAGTTGAAAAACGGTCAGGTCATCTGGTTTGCCTGCGATGCCGGGGCCTTCGGCGCCCGCAAGGAAGGTATCTGGGACCCGGCCAGCGTCCAGTACGAAGCCCTTTTGGGCGGCTTTTCGACGGCCATGCCCAAGGGCAAACGGCTGGAGTATAACAGTAGTTCGGCGACTCACGCCATGTTGCTCACAGGCGTCCATTTCGACAAGGAAGGCAAGCCGGACCGTTGGAAAATCGAAAATTCCTGGGGCAAGGATGTCGGCGACAAAGGCTATTTCGTCTGCTCTGAAGCTTATTTCCAGGAATTCGTCTACGAAGCCGTCATCGACCGCCGTCATTTCAGCCCGGCCCAATTAGCCATGCTGGAAAAGGCCCCTGTCGTCATCAACGCCTGGGACGAAGATTATTAGAAGGGAAGGCTTTTATGTATACGTTTGATGGCAAGGCCTATGACTGCCCCTTCGATTGTTTCATCGACATCATCAAAGGCAAATGGCGGACGTCTATCTTACTGGCCCTGGCAGATGGGCCGGTGTTCTTCGCCAAGCTGCAGCGGTGCCTGCCGGGCATCAGTGCCAAAGTGCTGACGGAGAACCTCCACGTCTTCGAGCGCAACGGCCTGGTCCGGCGGAACGTCCATGCCACGGTACCGCCGACTGTCGAATACAGCCTGACCGACAGAGGGGAAAAGCTGATCCATGTCATGCAGGGCATCAACGGCTGGGTCGATGGCTTTTTTGGAAAATAAAAAGAGACTGTCTTCGTGCGACAGCCTCTCTTTGGGGAAGCGTTAGAACATCGTATTGTCGTTGGCTGCTTTTTCCGGGATATCCTGGATGACATCCCAGTGTTCTACGATTTTGCCGTCTTTGATGCGGAAAATGTCGACAGCAGCCTGACCACGGTCTGCTTTATTGAGTTTGATGTGATTGTGGATGAAGACCAGGTCGCCATCGGCGCCGATGTGCTTGATGACGGCCGAGCTGTCCGGATAGGTTTTCAGGAAGCCCGTGACGCCATCTTTAAAGGCCTGTTTGCCATCGGCGAATTCCGGGCTGTGCTGTTTGTATTTGGGACCGACCATCGTGTCGATGACGGCTGTGTCGTGTTTGTTAAATACTTCATTCCAGAAATATTCAGCTGCGGCTTTGTTGCTTTTGAAATGGGGCGTATCGGCTGCCAGCGATGTCCCCATGGGCAGGCAGCCGACAAGGGCCAGGGTCAGGCCTAAAAGGATTGATTTTTTGTTCATGTAAAAGGACCTCCTTGATTGATGACCTTATTATAAATAATCTTTCTCAGTTATGGAAGAAGGCACTTTCGGGTCAGGTCCTTACGTAGAGGTAAGTATTGGCCTTTTCACTCAGGGAGGGATTTTCATGGCATTTTCTATCGTTCACGGCGATATTGTCCAAATGGGAACGGATGCTATCGTCAATGCAGCCAATTCTGGCCTTCTCGCCGGCAGCGGTGTCTGCGGGGCCATTTTCCACGCTGTCGGGCCGCGGGCCCGGGAACTCCAGGAAGCCTGCCTGGCCCAGGCGCCCTGCCCAACGGGGCAGTCGGTATTGACGGACAGTTACGGATTGAAGGCGAAATACATCATCCACACCGTCGGTCCCATCTGGCAGGGCGGCCAAAGGGGAGAACGGAACCTGCTGGCCAGCTGTTATGCCACGGCCCTGGAACTGGCAGCGTCGCACGGCTGCCGGTCCAGCGCCTTTCCCCTCATTTCGGCAGGCATCTTTGGCTACCCGAAAGCAGAAGCCTTGGACGTCGCCCGGGAAGCGGCAGCGGCTTTCTTGAAAAATCATGACATGGATATTTACTTGGTCTTATATCCCTAGGAAAGGAAAACATTATGATTCGCAATATTGTACATGACGTCATCTTCTTGGGCCGTAAGTCCGAAGCGGCGACGAAAGATGATTTGCCCGTCGTCCAGGACCTGCTCGACACGCTGAAGGCCAATCGCATGACCTGTGTCGGCATGGCGGCCAATATGATCGGTTCTTTGAAGCGCATCATCGTCGTCCACACGGATAGGGGCGACGAAATCTTCATCAACCCGGTCATCGAAAAGAAGGCCGATCCTTTTGAAGCCGAAGAAGGCTGTCTGTCCCTGGTCGGCACGCGGAAGACAACGCACTACCGGAAGACACAGGTTTTCTACCAGGACCGCCGCTTCCGCAAACACCGCCAGACCTTTACCGGCTGGACGGCCCAGATCATCCAGCACGAATGTGACCACCTGGACGGCATCATCATATAGAAAGGACGCCTGCAGGGCATCCGCAGGCCGCAGGGTATCGCACGAAGGTTTCTGCCATCGGGCTCGGTCCCTTTTGCTTTTTAATGTAAAATCCTTCGCTAACCACTAACAACTAGCTACTAACAACTTAAAAGGGGTTGTCGTCATGCGGCAAGCCCTTTTTGCGCGCAGTATGGTATAATAGGCTAGTGGCTAGTGGCTAGTGGCTAGTGGCTCCTGCAAGGCGGTCCGTTGGGGTCACCTTGGATTTATGAGTACTTTTCAAGAAAGTGAGACAATGATGAATCGATCGATGATTGCGAATTTGATGAAGCCTTTGACGCTGGGGCTGATCGTGGCCTTGTTTTGGGCGATCCACTGGGCCATTCCTTCGTTTTACAGCACGTTATGGCAGCTGACGGTGAGCCATGATATTCCGGGGCTGACGTCGTATATTTCTTCTTTTGGCAGTATTGCCGTGGTCCTCATGATCCTGCTCATCGTCCTGACCAACATGACCGGCCTGCCGTCGGTCCAGTTCGTCACGGTCAATGGCATCTTGTTCGGCCTCCTGCCGGGCATCCTCATTTCCTGGGCTGGTCAGGTCATCGGCAATATCCTGGCCTTTGTCATCATGCGCTATGTCTTCCGGCGCAAGGCACAGGTCCTGGTCGATAAGAGCCGCTGGCTGTCCAAGCTGAACCGCGGCATCGATTTCCGGCTTATCTTTTTCTTCCGGGCCATTCCCTATTCTCCGAATTTCGTCGTCACCGCCCTTTGTGCCCTGAGCCGTGTCCGCTTCGGCGAACATGCGGCGGCGACGATGACCGGCAAGTTCCTGGCCGTCTGTATGGAAGTCTGGCTGGGTTACGACCTCATCCACTTCAATCCGCACGGCCTCATCGTAGCCGGTATCATGGTCTGTCTGCTGGCAGCGGGTCTCTTTGGCAGCCGCCGCTGGCAGAAGAAAGACGAAAAATAGACATCTTATCATATTATATAATGGGAGGGATTCTTCATGGGTTTGATCAAAGCAGCTATCGGTTCTGTCGGCGGCGTCCTGGCCGACCAGTGGAAAGAGTTTTTTTACTGTGACAGCCTGAATGAAAATATCTTGATGGCCAAAGGTCAGAAACGGACCAGCCGTCATGGCCGCAGCGGCAATACGGACGGCGAAGACAATATCATTTCCAACGGCTCGCGCATTGCCGTCAACAACGGCCAGTGCATGCTCATCGTCGAATCGGGGAAAATCGTCGAAGTCTGCGCTGAACCGGGCGAATATACATACGATGCGTCGACGGAAGCGTCTATCTTCGACGGCGACTATGCCGGTGACCTGGGCGAATCGTTCCGCCTGCTCGTCCGCCAGATGAAGGAACGCTTTGCCTTTGGCGGCGATACGGGCAAGGACCAGCGCGTCTACTATGTCAACCTTAAGGAAATCATCGGCAATAAATACGGTACGCCCAGTGAAGTGCCCTTCAAGTCTTATGACGATACGACGGGACTGGCCCTGCTCATGCGCCTGCGCTGCTTCGGTGAATACAGCTACCGCATCGTCAATCCCATCCTGTTCTATACGAACGTGGCCGGCAATGACGTCGACGTCTACGAACGGAGCCGCCTGGACAGTCAGCTCAAATCGGAACTCTTGACGGCCCTGCAGCCGGCCTTTGCCAGGATTTCAGCCTTGCACATCGACTATTCCCAGCTGCCCGGCCATACGCCGGAACTGGCTCAGGCCCTGAATGAAGTCCTGTCGCCGAAATGGCGCGACCTGCGGGGCATCGAAATCGTATCTATCGGCATCAACAGTGTCAAAGCCAATGAAGAAGACGAAGAAAAGATTCAGAAAGCTCAGATGGGCTTGACCATGTCTCGGCCCGATATCGGCCTGGGGACCCTCGTCGATGCGACGGCCGATTCCATGCGCACGGCTGCAGCCAATGAAGGCGGCATGGGTGCTGCCATGGGCTATATGGGCATGAATATGGCCAATCAGGCCGGCGCCGGCCTGGCCCAGGAACTGGCAGCCCGCCAGGCGGCCCAGGCGCCTTCGCCGATGCCGCAGGCTGCGCCGGCCGGCAGCTGGACTTGTGCCTGCGGTCAGTCCGGCAACACGGGGAACTTCTGCACGGCCTGCGGCCGTCCCAAACCGCAGGCCGCCGCTGCCTGGACCTGCCCGAAATGCGGCCAGGCCGGGAATACGGGCAACTTCTGCAGCAATTGCGGCGCGCCGCGGCCCCAGGTTCCGGCCAACTGGACCTGCCCGTCCTGCAGGACTGTCAATACGGGGAATTTCTGTATGAACTGCGGTGCAAAGAAGCCGGAAAGGTAAGGTGAGGGTCATGGCGGATACATCGGTCAGCTATCAATGCCCGAACTGTGGCGCACCGCTGCAATTCAAGCCGAAAGACAAGACCGTCACTTGTGACTATTGCGATACGAAGTTCGACGTCCAGACCCTGGAAGCCATCTATGCCCAGAAAGAAGCGCGGGCTGCCGAAGCTGATGCGGCCCGCAAGGTCCGTTGGAAGACGGAAGCGGCAGGCCAGGATTGGAGCGACGACGAAGCGGCTCATTTACAGACCTACACGTGTTCGTCGTGTGGCGCCGAAATCGTCTGCGATGAGAATACCATGGCCACAGAGTGCTGTTACTGCGGCAATCCGACTCTCATTCCCAGCCGCTTTTCAGGGATGCTCAAGCCCGATTACGTCATTCCTTTCAAAAAGACGAAAGACGAAGCCGTAGCGGCGCTGAAGAAGTTCTATCAAGGGCGCTGGCTCCTGCCTAAGGCCTTTACGGCTGACAACCGCGTCGAAGCCATCCAGCCCATGTACGTTCCGTTCTGGCTCTTCCATGCCCAGGTCACGGCGTCGGCAGCTTTCCGGGCCGAAGACGATGCCGTCTTTGAGACGCCGGACGAAACGATTATCGAAACCAGCATCTACCACTGTGACCGGACGGGCTCTCTGGCCTTCCATCGCATCCCTGTCGACGGCAGCCAGAAGATGGACGATACATATATGGAAAGCATCGAGCCCTTTGACTACGGCGAAATGGTCCCGTTCAGTCCGGCCTATTTCGCCGGTTACTTGGCCGATAAATACGACGTCGACGCCGACGCTGCCGTCCCCAGGGCCGATGAACGGCTGTCGCAGAGTGCCTTCGCCATGTTGGAAGAGACAGTCGACAATCATCAGCGCCGGACATTTGAAGACGGCGTCGTCCATAAAGACGAAGGGACCGTGGAATACGCCATGGCGCCGGTCTGGATCTTGACGACGCGCTATGACGGCAAAGCCTACACCTTCATGATGAATGGCCAGACTGGCAGGATGGTCGGTTCCCTGCGGTATGACAAGGCCAAGTCCTATGAATACGGCGCGGCCCTGGCCGCCGTCCTGGTACCAATCCTGTATTTCCTGGTGAAATTCGTCATGGTCTGGTCGGGCCTGTTATGAAGGGAGTGAGTACGATGTGGAAATGGTTGAAAGAAACAATCCTTGCCATAGTTGTCGTGGTCCTGACGACGGCTGGTGCCGCAGCGGCAGCGCCGAGCCTGTCCGACGGCGCCCATCTACTCACGCCGGCAGAACAGGCTGAAGTGACGGCCGTCTTGCAGGATACAGAAGCAAGATATGGTGTACGCGTCGCTGTAGTCACCGTCGCCTCGACGAAGGGCGTCAAGGCCGGAACCTATGCCAATCAGCTCCTGGACCGGGACTATAAGGACGGCCAGAACGGCAATATGGTCCTGCTCCTGGCCATGGACCGCCATGACTGGTATGTTGCGACAGACAAGGCCATGAAGGAGAAAATCAGCAATAAAAAAGGCATCCCTTATCTCAAGGATGCCTTCCTGCCGGCCTTGAAGGACGGTCATTATGCGAAAGCCTTCGAGGCCTATGGCCAGTCGTCGGCAAAACTATTGGCTTATTACCAGGAAAAGGGCAAGGCCTATGACCCGGCCGATGCCTTCAGCCCCCTGGCCCTGGTCGTGGCCCTCGTCCTGGCTGTGGGTGGCGGCGTGGCTTTCCGGGCCTATCTCATCAGCCGGATGAGCAATGTCCGCCAAGCCGCGGCGGCTGATGCCTATGTCGACGCCGGCAGTTTCCATCTGACCGACAGCAGCGATACGTTCGTCTTCATGACCGTCCAGCACATTGCCAAGGCCCGTCCGGCCGATGATGACCTGCCTGATTTCGACAGTGACGCTGACTGCAGCGACGACGACCACGGCGGCGGTGGCGGCTCGTTCTAGGAACGGCGGTGGCACCATCAGGCCTTGTCGTCATGGAAGAATTCGATGATCTTGTGGATGGCCAGGGCCATGTGGTTCGGGTTCTGGAAGGGGTGGTTGGCCCCTTCGACGGGAACGAATTCGATGACGTTGTTTTCAGCGAATTCCCGGACGAGGTCGATGGGAATCATTTCATCCTTCGTGCCGTGGAGGATGAGGATATCGTCGGCAAAATCGAAGTATTCGTGGTCACGGACATCGAAGCTCTTCAAATCATCCATAAATGCCTGGTCGATTTTCATCTTGCGTTCGAAACCGACCTGGATTTCCTTGCCCTTCTTCAGCTTGGCAAAGCCTTCGTCGGAGACATGGTTGCTCATGCTTTCATACATGTTGACGCCTGGGCTGCGCAGGGCGATTTTCTGGAAGGGATTGCCCTTTTCGATGAGGTAGCGCAGGGTGATGTAAGCGCCGAAACTCGTCGAATAGTTGTAGATGTGTTTGGCCTGGAGCTCGGTCTTGGCGTAGTCGACGACCCAGGTCAGATAGTTCATGCATTCCGGGAGGGATAACTTCTTGCGGGCGTCGGCGCCGTGGCAGGGCCAGTCGAAGGCGATGACGGCGTAGTTCTTGTATTTGCTCGTCAAGTGTTCAGCGAAATGGACCGTCCCGGCCGTGTCCTTGTGGCTGCCGAAGCCGTGCGTGACGATGACGACATTGTCGAAAGTGCGCGTCTGTTTATCATTATCATTGATGAGCAGCTTGCAGCGGATGCTGTAGCCCTGCTGATTGATGTCAAAATTCTTTTCCATGCTGTCATTCCTCTTTACCCTAAATTCGTCAAAATGACGTACGTCGTTAGTATAGCACAAAAAAGGCGCTGTCGCACGACGACAAGCCCTTTTTCTTGTAGGGGCTCCCACGTGGGGCGCCCGCTCTGGGATATGTACGATTTCCCGACCCGTTTGCTAGAAGAATTATCCCAATTCCTAACAGGTCGCCCACGTGGCGGCCCCTACAAGCTCCGTACTGCAAACTATAAAGACAACCTCCTACGGACCACGAGCCACGAACCACGAGCCACTAGCCACGAACCCTTACCGATGCAGGCCATAGCGGATGATGAGGCGGCTGATTTCCAGGAGGGCGATCATGGGCAGGGCCAGGAGGCACTGGGACAGGATGTCTGTCGTCGGCGTGATGACGGCCAGGAGGATGATGTATTTCCGTTTCTTGGCCAGCATGGCAGACGTGATGAAATCCAGCTTGGCCAGGACGATGAGGACCAGTGGCAGGTTGAAGAGGACGCCGAAGGGCAGGACCAGCATGAAGACGAAATTCAAGTCATCCATACGTATGAAGACGTCTTCTGTTATGACGTCCACACGGACACGGCCTTAGCCGGCCAGCTGCTTCACGATATCATGAAACCCTTCGTCTTCCAGTGGCAGCCCGACGGTTCATCCCTGAAGGAATATACGATTGCCGGCCAGGGGGCACATCATGTCATTTCCATCGCTGAATCGATGTACCGCAGCCTGCTGCCGGATGTCGTCGTCGCTCAGGCCTGTGCCCATGGGGCCCCGAATGATGCTAAAGGGGAAGCAGACGTCGTAGCTTGGCTGAAAGCCGCGTCTCTCATGGCTCAGAAAGCCCCCGTCGCTTATGGCGTCCTCAACAAGATGGGCAATGGCCTGCCATCGCCGCACCGTCAGGAAGGCTATATCGTTCATCTCGGTGACCATGACTGGGTACTCAGCTCACCAGCCGGCCAGAAGACGTCGGCCCTGCTCAAGAAAATAGCTGTCCAGCAGTACGGCATGAGCGATGGCGACAGCCAGGGTGCGAAGTTCAATTACTTCAAGAATTATGTTGAATCCCAGTTGTCCTGCATGTATCTCAACATGCTCCAGGCCGAACCGGACGGGGAACGCCTGGTCGCTCAGGCTGTAGCCAAGGTCATCGTAAAATAAATCGTTTAACTTTTTATCACAGTTTCGCCAGAAGACTCCTTCCT
>OKSB01003745.1_pt1 | contig 11714 bp, 17 predicted proteins | sample 1601171 | NCBI WGS metagenome assembly OKSB01 (sample SAMEA3541496, study PRJEB24748) | human gut metagenome | biome: human gut; feature: human-associated habitat; material: faeces | place: China | collected 2012 | reverse complement strand
AAGACCTATATAATCCGAAAAGTTTCAAAAGAACTGTTTGAGAACTATATAGAAGTTAACTTTGTATCGGATGCAACCGGGGCAAGGTTGTTTGAAAATGTACATTCAATCGAGGACTTTTATTTTGCTCTCAGTACTGTTGCCGGTGATAAAATGAAGGATAGAGAAAACACCATCGTATTTCTTGATGAGATACAAGAATATCCCCAATTTATCACTTTGCTGAAATTTCTCAGAGAAGACAACCGGTTCGAATATATCGCAAGCGGTTCGTTGCTCGGCGTAACCTTGGCTGAAACAACTTCTATTCCCATCGGTTCTATTCTTCACAAGAGAATGTACCAATTGGATTTTGAGGAGTTTTTGATCGCCAACGGTTTTTCGCAGTCGGCAATAGATTCCCTTGAGGAAAAGTTCCGAACAAATACTACCCTTGAGCCTGCTATGCATGACAGGATGATGGATCTTTTCAAAAAGTATTTGATTGTCGGCGGATTGCCCGATTGCGTAAACACATTTATTTCCACCCGCAATGTTATGGCTATAAGGCAGGTCCAAACTGATATTACCAACTATTATAAAGCGGATGCCGGTAAACGGGACGAAGAGCGCAAACTAAAAATCCGCAGAATCTACGAGATGCTTCCTTCGGTTATGCAGAGTACAAAAAAACGCATTGTTGTCAAGGATATTGAAGGCATCAAAGGAAAACGCTATTCAAACTATATAGATGAGTTTGATTATCTTATTAACAGCGGCATTTCCAATGAAGTTAAGGCGGTTTCCACCCCTGTTTATCCGTTGTGCCAAATGCAGAATAAAAACCTGCTTAAGCTCTATATGAACGATGTGGGGCTGTTGTCGAATATTTTGTACCGCAATAATACAAAGCCGATTTTGGAGACTGTTCGCTCGGTCAATCTCGGTGCATTGTATGAAACTGTAGTAGCAAGCCAGCTTAAAGCTCTTGACCATAACCTTTTTTACTACGACAATCGTAGCAACGGCGAGGTTGATTTCCTTATTGATGACTATGAAAATCTTGCGGTGCTTCCGATTGAAGTTAAGAGTGGTAGAGATTATATGATTCACAGTGCGATAAATAAATTCCTCTCTAACCCTGATTATCCCGTGGTAAGGGGTGTGGTTTTATCTAACGATAGAGAAATCAAAACTGTAGGTAAGATCACATACTATCCTATCTACCTTATTATGTTTTTTAAGAGCTCGGTTGATTACGGAAAAGATTTGCTCCTGTAACTTTTGTTGTGGTTTCAAGGGCAAAATAATAAGGCAGGTTAACAATCAACCTTGTTGCTGCCATAAGCAGAAACAACAACTGACCGGACAATTACATTTAATACATCCACAACAAAAATCCTCGCCCCTTTTTGCCGGACGAGGATTTTTAGTGTTACTATTTGTCGTGAACGCTATAATTACTATAAATGCCGCATACCGGACAACTGATTTTGCCGTCAATAGCATTGTCTATTTGCTCTTGGGTAACTTCGCCCGGTTTTCCGCAGCATCCGCATGTAACAGTAATTAGTTTAAAAGAGGTTAAAATCTCCGGTCTGTATTTTCGGTTAAATGGAATGAAGTGATACCACAACGGGTCGTCAAACAGTCTGTAAGCATGACATATTAAAGCATCCATTTCAAGTTCATTTTCATTTCGATGATAGCCATACTCTTTATTGTGCTGCTTAATGTGTTCATATATTTCTTCCTCGCCGTTTTTGGTAATCAAATACTTTATAATTTGCCTCCAAACCGATTCCTCAATATCACCGATATTGGTTGCTACACCGTTTCGATATTTGGAAATTTTTTCATGGTTTTTTATTACCGAGAACGCCATACCTGTACGGTAATGAAGATAAACATCATCAAAAGTGAGATTGTCCAAATCCACCGATTGAATACTGTCTATACGAGTCTGATTCAAAACATATTTACGATTCATCTCGCCTCTCCTTTTCCTAAAACTCTAATCATACTCGGTGCCATAATAACCATGTCCAAAGCCAGTTCATCAATCTTTTTTTCTTCACCGTAAGCTTTAGAAAATCTCTGTTCTATTTCAACAACTTTTTTCTTGTCCTCCGGTTTTTCAAAAGAGCAGTATATATCAGGAGTATCATTATCCGTATCCTTATCGTCACCATCACATATTTGAGTTATCACACCATATAAACCTCCATATTCACTTTCATCAGTAGCTATGACACGGTCTCCTATACGATATATCTTTTCCTCGTAAAGAAATTCACCGCGTTGCTTAATAATAGTCATGTTTGTTCTCCTATCTGCAGATTCTATCCAACTGCTGTCAACAGTCTTACCGTCTACACACTCTAATTCACGAATAACAGTTGTACTTCCGCACAGTTTAGAATAGAGAAATTTTTCTGTATCTTCATCTCGAATTAATAGTGTTGCATCTTTTCTTTTGTTCGCTGTACAGTCTAAAGATACTTGAATACAAGTCGGGAATTCCATATCATCCCCGTAAAAACTAAACATCCCGTTTTCAAACAATACCCTGCATTCATCCGAATCGACATATTCCATTTCCTGTGAAATTGCGTTGTAAGCGGAATAGGTGGTTTTCAGTTTCATCAACTTGTCTTTTATCTTATTCCTGTTGATAAGATGATACAAATAAACGATTATCGAACTCTTTGCCTTTTCAACCGACTCAAAACCTCTTACTCTGGTATACCACTTGGAGTCGTCCTTGTCGGGAATAAAGCTATGAAGTTCTATCATAGTCTCTATCTTATTAAGCGGCGGCTTAATGTCTACTTTCTGCTCATGGTCATCGGCAATATCAATTTCCGCATAATTCTCCTTAGGAACAGTATAATGTTGCTCGCCATCCTGAATAGAAATGCCTTTGATGAAGAACCAAGGAGCATCCTTTGGCCTTTCTTCAAAATATAATCTGCAATTAGCGATCTTCAGCTTTGACAGCATTTCACCCTTACCGTTAAGATAGTGCTCTGTCTCACCGAAGCGATATACTCCTTCCATGTTTATATTAATCCTGCAGTATTTTTCGTCACGGTCATAGTAGGTGCTATCGCTATCTATAGCCAAGAGCTCCCCTTCCGTAGTTTGAAATTCAAATACATCAACATACACTTCCGCAATATTGGTATATGCTTCAATCTCTATGTACATTTATTCTTTTCTCCTTTCGCATACTGTTCAAGAACATCTTTGTCGCCGGAGTCCATCATTCCGGAGCAAATACATTCTTCATCAACAAAAATCCAATACCATCTTCCTTCATGATCTTTGAACTTCTGTTCCCACAGTTTAACCAACTTCTTCATGGTGGTGGCAAAATATGTAGCTTCGCCTACACCGCTTTCGATGCATTCAGCAAAGGTTTGACAATAAGCATCTTTGGTGCCGGGTTTGGCAAAAAGCATAATGTAGCGAGGAAGAAATCCGGTGAAATAGCAATGGTTCTCTTTCTCAGGCTTCTCCCCGATATCTTCAAGATATTTCCTGTAAAGATTTTCGTCAACGAAAAGGCCTTTAATAAACGCCTTGTCCAAATATTCGCTTTTAGTGAATTCCTCATAGCAAACATAGATTTCACCATCATACCCGTACTCTTCAAGGTATTCGTCGAAGGTGTAATCTTCCAACTCTTCGCCGTTGATAAATTCATAATACTTTTTATAAGTGCTTTTCATTTGTTCAGGTGTAATACGAGCGAGCCAGTCAATTTTATAAAGCTCGTAGGCCAGTTTTTTAACGGTCAGCATTTTCTTTTCTCCTTTTCAATTCAGCTTCCATTGCCAGATAACGTTCCCTTGCTTTTTCCCAAGCCGAAAGTGTAGGCAGTTTAGCAGGCCGCATGCCATCGCCCCAGTTTCCCTGGGGCTTGGCATTTTCTTGGCAATATTTTTCATAAGCCTTATCGCGCATCCTTTGAAGCGTTTCTGTTTTGTACCGTGAATAATCAGGCATAACAGTTTCCTCCTATTTCAGTTTTCTCTAATCAAGGTAGCAGTAACCGTTTCGGTTCCATCGCAGTTGTCTGTAATTTTCCAATGATCGTACATATACTTTCCTCCATACATTAGAAGATATGGTTTTGAATAGTTGTCATAAAATACAGGTGTGTAGTTTTCATAAGCCCATTTACTTACCACATCACGCGGAGTATAATTGACTGCCTTGTGAAATTTAACCTTAATAATGAAAGTTTCCGGTCTTTCTCCCATATCTGCCTCCTATATGTAAAACACTTTGTCGGCAGTAAGAACCTCCGAACGAATTTTGACCTTTAGAATCTGCTCCTTAATACAGTTTTCATAGTGAAAATCTGCCTTTGAGCCAGCATTAGTTTCAACATCCCGTTCAATGCCGTCAAGTAGTTCTTCAACCTGTTCTTCGGTGGTTTCGGGTGGCAAAACAAGCTTCATTATCTCCTTACCATTTGCACCTTGTCTAAACTCTACAATCATACCGGGATGCACAATAGCACCGACAATTTCAATATCAGTACGGACAAATTTAAGAATATCCCACACTGTCATCTCGGATAGAGCATACGCGCAACGATAGATATTTGCCTGCATTTCTCCCGTAACCAAAGAATTTTCAGGTGTGCTTTTGATAATCGTCACGCATTCCTTTTCAAGCTCAGATTTCTTGATATTCTTCATGCCATTGTCAAACAGAACGGAAAGAGCTAGGCGGAACACGTAATCGCCGTATTTCTGATGTAATTCTCTAAGTTTAGCTTTCATCATCATTTCTCCTGTCTGTTTCAAATTCTTCAATAACTGCATCATCTAAAAGAGCTTGCTTATAAATCTTTTCGCCGGTTGCGTCTTCATCGGGACCGTTACCGTAAATCCATCCACGGTTAAGCTCGAACTCACAAATTGGTTTTTCATTACTCTCCATCTGTGGCGTTCTCCTTGTCCTCTAACAGCTTCTTTTCGGCAAACTGCACTAAGGAGTTACTGGTCCAACCGCATATTGCCACTAGGAAATCCTCGATGTTGTCCTCAATAATAGCTTTAGCCATATAATGACCCATACGACACGGATTTTCGGTGTCGGACTGTATTTCCCTTTGCAAAACCTCAGCGAAAGCTTCAGCCTTATCCGTATCCTGCAAGAATTCAGTAAGCTTGCCTATGGTTTCTTTACTTGCCTTTGGAAAGATTCCGGGTGAAATAGGGAAAACGCGAACAATAAGCGTGTAAAAGTTAGGCGAGCATTCGTCGCCTTTGTTATATACAGTCATCTCGCCTCCCTGACCTATAAGTAACTTGCTGATAAAATTAACCTTCTCATAACCGTCAAGCAAACAATACTCTTCCTCTTCTGCTTTTTTTAACTGCTCATTAATCCAGGTCTGCACCTCGGCAAACCCGCACTCGGTTACCATATCGCTAACAGCAGGCATTTCTTTTTGCAATTCTTCCGAATTCTCTCGGTAACAAACAAAAGCTGTATTGGCTACCTCACCGTTAAACGAAGGTTGGACATCATCGACCTGTCGGCTATCTGCCACACGATTTAATGCCTTAATAAGCTCCGGTAACTGTTTGCAAAAAAATCTTTGTCCCATTTGTGTTTGATAAAATTCCATACTCATAACTTTCTCCCTATAATTTTAAATATTGCATTATTCATCAGATTCCTTGTCTGCAAGCTCATCGCCAAACAAAGGCGGCACAGAGCCAAATACAGCAATTACATCTTGCTTTTCTTCATCCCATTTAGTTAAATAGCATTCGCCGACATCAATATTTTCGTCATCAAACGATTTCTTGATGTCCTCAACCATCTTAGCTGTGATGGGTTCGGAAATAGCATAAAGCGACGACACGCCTTTTTTACCGGCAAGCTTTAAACAACCATAACCGAAATGTGAAACTTCCGAATACTGTGGCTTGCCCTCATCGTCAAGAACGGTCTTACCGTTTTCGTCACTAACAAGCCTATATTCTTCTCTCCTCCCGCAACGATGACAAAACCCAAGTTCTTCATGGGTTCTGCAATCATAATCCGTTATGTAATAACCTCCGCACTGGGGGCATTTAATCATATCCTGTACGCTACTCATCACGCCTCTCCTTTACTGTCTTCATTTGATTTTGCAGAATACGGCTCGTAATATATTGGCTCATCCTGCTCCGGGCTGTAAACACAAACGAACACCTTGGACTTGCCATTTGAATGAGTATTATGCTCAACAAAACATATTTCACCAATATCTTCGGGATCGTTTCTGTCCCAATAAATCTTAATGGCAGGATAATCATTGTCGTACATAGATACAGCTCGCAAATATGTCCCATCCGAAAGCGCTACCACTATAGTCGGGTCAGACTTTATTTCCGGTTGATGATTAGAAGAAAGGGTGAATCTTTCCTTTCCTCGCGTTGCACGGCAGAAAAAACATTTTTTTGCTTTGTCAAGCTCAGCCTGAAGTGCTGAAAATATGTAATTCACCTGTGAATCAGTAAATTCATAGTTGCTTGGCGTAGAACATTGACCCAACAATCGAATCATCGCAATGATTTTGTTTACTCTGGCCTCTGCAATTCGCTTAAATCGTTCTGCCTTGCTTTCATTGCACGGTTTTCTTTTCATATCAATTTCCTTTCCCCACTAAATTACAAACTCTTTGTAGGAACGAATATCTCTCGTTGCAATACCTGCTGTTTTAAATGCCTCGTCAATCTCTACACAAAGGTTTACCTCGGAAAAATCTCCATTGTTCTTTTTGTCGAGGTATTTCAAACGTTCCTCAAGCACGATATATGCATCTTCAATATAAAGGTCATCCACATCGCTGTCCACTACGCAATAGGCAATATGCTCATCAGTGGCATTCGCCTTAAAATGAATTATTTTCCCGTCTGTCAAACACACCCCGGACAAAGGGTATCTCAACTTGGCAAACTTAATAAGCTCATTGCGACTAAGCTGTGCCAATTCAATAGCACAGCGAATTACATTCTTTTGCATGTTATATGGAATAATTTCGCTGTTGCTCCTAGCGAACGATGCTTTACGGCATTCCTCCTCTGCATCCATCTGCCTGAGATTTGAAATTCCAACCTGTAACAGTTGAGCAAATGCAACACAAACAATGACGCCGTCGTATTTGCCGATGATATCATCGATTGTCCGTTCATTGGCTTGGTCATCTGAAAAATCAAACAGCACCCTTTCGTCTTTCTTAATAGAATCATTGCGGATAGCCACACCGAGCAAATCGGTCAGCCTTTCCATTTCGTAACGAAGCCCGGCAATATTCTGTTCTAACAGTGTCTTCTCATCTTTGGGATTTTGATTGTTTTTACCCATAATAGTACCTCCTGATATTTAATTTTTTAAAACTCGGCAGCACCTTTTTATAAGTGCTGCCGTTTGTTTTTACGCCACTGCTTCAAGATGTGTGTTCGGAATCATAATCGGCTTTTCAAGCCCTATATCGCACTGACATTTCTTAAAGCCAACATCCAAAATATGAACCGTCTGACCGCTAATGTTTTCAATCATCCCGTTTTTTCTGCGAATCAGCACCGTTTTAGATATTCTTGCATAACCGTCCTTTTTCATCTTAGGCATAAACATGTTCCTTTCTTCTGAATTCTCTCACACGAAGTCCGTATTGTCGGCCAAACCTCAAAACCTTTTGCATATCTCCAATTCGCATTGTATCCTCATAGGAATTGTAAATCGTCTTAATATAAAAAAGGTCTCTACCGATATTAACCGCAAATGTAATTCCGCTGTCTTCATCAATCACCACAATGTCCTCGCCGATTCTTACATCATTGATAAGGAATTCCGACACCGTCGCATCTGTGAAGAAAAGCTCCAACACATAATCAAGATAACCGGTATCTAAACCATCAAACCTGTCATACAATCTGTGGACAACATGGGAGCCATAATCGACTTCTATGTCATAATCATTTAATTTAAATCGTTGCCTCATATGTAACCTCCGAGATATAATTACCCCACAGGTACATACTGCGGGGTTATAATTTGTTCCCCGCAATCAGCGGTTATTTAGTTTGGTAGTGACGATGATGTTTTTCCAAACTCATACAATTTTTCAAGCGAGTGATACTGCATATTGTATGGATAATCGGCACCGTCAAACGGCATTCTGTTTTTCTTGTCGGGAATGATCAATCTCAAAACACGAACTCCGTTCGAGTCGGGAATGGAGTGAAGTGTAATATCACAGTCTTCATACAGACCTTTAACTACATCTCCGCTTTTAAACCTCTCGCCGTTTTGAACTCGACGGCCCATTGAGTTGAGCAGATAGCATATATGTTCCATTCCGTAGTTAATTACCAACTGAAACTCCATGTGTCCGTACTTGTCCATTCCGTGAGTATGTGCATCACAAATGTATTGGGGAAAATTATTTTCAACTTCTCCACACTCTGCACACGGAGTTCCGTTTGCTACAAAATGAATAATCCAATCAACCTTATTTTCTTTTACCATGTTAAAATCCTCACTTCTATAAAATAAGGACACCCATCTTAAGAAAGATAGGTGCCCAATCAATGCATTAGAATCAGATCGTATTTGCAAATTGTATCATTTTCCTTAAAATGCTTTCAAGCTCGGCATTAGAGACATGTACATCATATGCCGCACCGCAAATCATTTTCAAAAGTATTTCGACTGTCATCTCACTTGAATTATCATAGACTTTCGATAACTCATTTAATATGCTTTCAGGAATGATTTTGCAGTTGCGTGCCGCCGACCAAGTAATTTTGAAATTTTCGTCACGAGTAAAATTTTCGTCACGAAGCAAATCCAAAACATCGACCTGCTTCTCTACCAAAATTACATTGAGATTAATGGATGCTAATGCCTCTCGAATTTCGCCTTCTTCTGCACAACCTTCTGCATCAATAACATACTTTACATTCATAGCTTTACCTATCTTTCTTATTTTCGTCACGAGACGTTATTTTTGGATGCGGAAGCCGATTGTTACACCGGCTTCCATGTGTTTGAACTCAGAATAACGATTTCATACCGTTAATCTTTACGAGCAGTTTTGTTCCCTCACCATTGATATCCACTAAAACAGTAAGTCCATCTGCGGTCCGGCTCATATAGCCGTTAACCTCATTATAAGCAAATCCATCTGTTTTAGGGTAATACAACAACACAGTTACACCACTATTATAACCGAATAATTTAACTTGCGATACGCCGGTTTTCGTAATTCGCCCATTAAAGTATGTAGTCTGGACAGGAACTGAAATAATTTTACCGTCAACAGTCAAATTGATTATAGCGGTATCATCATTTACATTAGCAATACGAATAGTAGTATCACCGATATAATCTTTAACAGTATCTGTTGTCGGCTTGCTCTGATCATCGTCCTTATCCGTGTTATCGGGCTTAGAAGTTGTGCTTTCGCCACCGTCAGGTTTAGAGGTGTCGTCCGTTTTATTAGTCGTATTGTCAGTATCATCGGACTGATTTTTGTCTGTTGGTTCAGTGTCATCGTTATGAGAAGTATTGCCTTGAATCTGCTGCGTCATGCCGGGATAACGATTACCGTTGTCATCATCGGCGTTGGAAGCATCACCGTCATTTTTGTTGTAATTGTCTCCGGTTGAGGTAGAGGAATCGATGTCACCGGTAGTTTCAGTGATAATTAAGCCCGAACCGGAATTATTATCGATCGCATCACGCTGCCACCCGTTGATAATGGTTGCAGCTCCCCATGCCAGAAGTGCAAACAAGAGAAGTGCAATTACTATTAAAATGATTTTCTCTCGGTTGCTAATTTTGTCCTTCGGCGCTTCTTCTTCATTTTCTGCAGTTTCGTCATCGGGAGTTTCTTCTCCGGGATTATCCTGAGCGTCATTGCCGGAATTCTCATTATTCGGTTGAGGATGTTCATCATTAGGCTTAACATTTCCTTCAGGGATAGTGGCAACAACTGTTGCATGCTCCTGCTCTTCTGCGGTTTGAACCTCTGCGTTCATGTTTTCCAAGTTTTTATTGTTTGTCATTTGAAACACTCCTTAAAAAATTTAATTTGAGTGTTTATAATATGGTCGAAAATAGGTATGCGTTTCAAGAAAACATTTTTGCACACAAAAATTTTAGCTTTTCACATGTAAAAATGTTTTCTTGATTCGAAACATTAAATCTAAGTATGTTATATATGCATCTTTTATAGAAGAAAGGAGTTTTTTAAATGAATACAAACAATGAAACGGAAGGTAAGATGCATAGTAAAACAACCGAACAGAGAGGAGAGGTATCCAAAAGATTTCGTTTTAAGATTTGGCAGATTGAGTCCTGTGAAGAAAACATACCATATCTTTTCACGGACAGCGAATTTCTTATTCAACATGAAGGCACAGTATTTCCTCCACCGAAAGATATTTACCGTGAGGTATATTCTTCAGGTCAAAATCATTTTGACACAGAGGATGTGTTCAAAAAATTCAACACAAACCTGCTAAGCAATTACCATGCCAGAAGTCTTTCCATGAGTGATATTTTGGAATACGAACTGCCTAATGATAAGAAGCTTTATCTGTATTGCGATAGGTATTGGTTTATTGCTGTGGATTTTCGCTCCAAGTACCAAATTGCAAAACTTCCCGAATACTCACCCGGTTCTAAAACTGATAAAGAGCATGTTACCCTGTTCTATAAGGGCGATGATGGAATGCGGTCAGTATCGGTTACGGCTGAAAATCTATTCAGTGCAAGCTACATTGGTACGACTCAAGATGGGAACACGGTACAGCTTAAGCCGGCAGAAATCTACAATGCTACCCTCTTCATTCTTAACGGCAGAAGTCATTACCGCAATGACAATATACCAAAAACATTAAATTCATGGCTCAACTGCGGCATCCATAACTTCTTTGATTTTATTTATCCCGGTGACGCTGTGGATAAGGAACTTATTGACCATTATGTCAATGGTATGGACGGCACCGTTGAAACAGAAAATTACCTGCAAGCGGGCAAAGCAATATCCGTGATGTACGATGATAAGTCTTCTGTATGGCCTGCATACGTTACCTTTACAAAACAGGATGACGGTTGGTACTATGTCGGTATATGTCGACAAGGTGACAGTCAGAACATTGCACCGTTTCTCTCCTTCCCAAAACGAATTGAAAAAATGATGTTTTAAAACAGCGAATGGCTGGGGCATAACGCCTCAGCCATTTTGCTTTGTGTTATTTTAATGATTCTACTGCCGTTTGCAGAACTTCGCCAATACTTTCTCTGAAAATCAGAGTAGCCTTATAATCAAAGGCTGTCGGCTCTCGGTTAATCAGAACAATATCCTTACCTTTGAAATAGCGTATGTAATTTGCAGCAGGATAGACTGCGAGGGATGTACCACCTATAATCAGCAAATCTGCCGATGAAATCGCATCTACAGCCGAGGTAACCACCGTTTCGGGTAGACTCTCTTCGTACAAAACCACATAGGGCCTAACTACGGCATCACATTTCGGGCATCTTGGTACAGAACCTTGCAGCGCTTTAACATCCTCATACGACATCTCTGTTTTGCAGATAGGACAGTAATGCCTGTATACACTGCCGTGTAACTCGTAGACAGTTTTACTGCCTGCCTTTTGATGCAGACCGTCAATATTCTGCGTCACAATAGCCTTTAGCTTACCCATCTT
>OKSB01003728.1_pt1 | contig 11758 bp, 10 predicted proteins | sample 1601171 | NCBI WGS metagenome assembly OKSB01 (sample SAMEA3541496, study PRJEB24748) | human gut metagenome | biome: human gut; feature: human-associated habitat; material: faeces | place: China | collected 2012 | reverse complement strand
ATGCGACAAACCCTTTTCTACTCCAAACTGTCATAGCATCGCCACATTTCTATGGTATACTAAAGCAGAAAGAAATGGTTTTAATTAAAACTATTTTTGAGGAAAGGTTTGAGGAAAGGTGAGTTGTGATATGCGAGGTAGAAATAAGATGTGCGCAGCAGCGCTGTTTTTCATGATGACTGGCGGCCTGGTGTTGGCGGCGGATACGACGGAAGCAGAACCGGTACAAGCCGTAGCGGCGGCTACGCAGACTAAGGCTAAAACGGCCCAGGCTGCTCCGGTGCAGCAGACGTATAGCCTCGATTTGGATACGACGAAGTATGAAAAGAAAACGATGACAGTCGACGGTAAGAAAGTGGCTTCCGGGCCTATGAAAACCGGGTGTATGTGGCCCATCCTGTCGATACGACATACCAGTCCATGAATATATACGTTCCCGAAGGATACTTTAATGGCAAGACGATCAACGGCTATACGGCGAAGACAGCTCCGATTTTCCTGCCCAATACAGTCGGCGGTTATATGCCGGGGGCACCGGGGCAGCCGTCTGAAAATGATCGGATGACTGGCGGTGCCAATGCCATGCTCGTCGCCCTCTCCAAAGGCTATGTCGTCGCAGCTCCGGGAGCCCGTGGACGGACAACTCAGGCTGCTGACGGCACGTATACCGGCAAGGCTCCGGCACTTATCGTCGATATGAAGGCCGCTGTCCGTTATTTGCGCCATAATGCAGGGAAACTGCCTGGTGATACGGAAAAAATCATTTCTAATGGAACCAGTGCCGGCGGTGCTTTATCGACGCTCATCGGGGCGACAGGCGACAGTAAGGACTATGAACCGTATTTGAAAGCCCTTGGCGCGGCTGATGAACGGGATGATATTTATGCTTCCAGCGTATACTGCCCGATTACCGACCTGGACCATGCTGACATGGCTTATGAATGGATGTTTAATGGTGTAAACACGTATCATCAGGGAAATATGGGTGCTATGAAACCGCCGGCAGGTAATAGCCAGGCTAAACCGGCAGGCGTCGTTACCAACCGGCCTGACAATGCACCGGTCGAAGCCGCAGCCGGGACGGAAATGACCGCTGTCCAGCAACAGGCATCGAAGGATTTGAAAGCCATGTACCCGGCTTATATCAATAGTTTACATCTCGTTGACAAGAATGGGAAAGCCTTGACCCTCGATGAAAATGGACGAGGCTCCTTTGCCGATTACATTAAATCGATTTACATGGCTTCGGCACAGAAAGCCCTCGACAACGGCACCGATTTGTCTTCCAAGACATGGCTGACCATCAACGACGGCAAAGTGACCGACATGGATTTAGCCGGCTATGCTGTCGATGTAACCCGGCTGAAGGCAGCCCCGGCCTTTGATGCGCTCGATATGAGCAGTGCTGAAACGGAAGAGTTCGGCACGGCAACTGTCGATAAACAGCATTTTACAGTATACGGCAAAGACCATTCGACCATAGCCGGATCGGCTCTGGCCGATAAGGACATCGTCAAGACGATGAATCCCCTGAACTACATCGGCAAATCCGGCGTCAAGACGGCGCATTACTGGTGTATCCGCCACGGCGAAGCCGACCGCGATACGACCATTGCCGTACCGGCAGTCGTCGCCCTGCGTCTGCAGCAGGCCGGTTATGATGTCGATTTTGCCTCTCCCTGGGCCCGCGGCCATGCCGGCGATTACGATTTAGACGAGCTCTTCGCCTGGATGGATGCCATCGGTCATAAAAACTAGTTTACCAGAGATTATCTTCTTCGTTAAACTTCCATGTAAACGGTTCGGATGTGATTGTCATGTCCGGATCGTTTTTTATGTCTTCTAAGCACGAGACGGAACATTCGATGTCTTCCAGTTTCAGTGTGTTCTTTATGCGGACGATTTTAGCCTGGTTCGGGTCGGTCAGGAAGGCGTGGGCCATGGCCATTTCGATGGCGTCTTTATCGCTGTTGCCATACAGGGGCAGGAGGGCCATGCGGAAGGACTTGGCCGTAATGCAGTTGGTATAAACGGAAGCGAAATCCATCTTGTTTACGAAGCGGTAACTGACGATGTCGGCCATACCGCAGCCGGCACCATTGCCATGGGAAGCCTCGGTTATATCCAGGATGACGATGCGTTCGATGTCCGGCGCTAAGGCGCGGAAGGCCGGTTCCTGACTGAAGCGTTCCGTCCGTCCCGTGATGTTCGGGTCCATGCCGGTACCGCTGATTTCCTTGCCGATTTCGTCGACGATGAGGACGTCGATGTGGGGCAGTTTCAGCCGGGGCATTTCGGCTTTGGCCATGGTCTGCAAGGCAGCATCGCGTTCAAAGAATTTATCTGTCGGGATGACTTCCAGGGCGGCGATGTCATCGCTGGGGCTCTGGACCATGCCGACGGAGAAAACGACGTTTACATGCTGCAAGAAGGCTTTCGATACGCGTTCCAGGTTGGGCCCGAAAGCGTCATAACCCCGGCCGTGGAAGGTCGAAGCGCCTTTGTGCTTGCCGCAGCCGATGCAGATCATCTTCAGCAGACCTGATTCGTGTTTATATTTGAAGTGTGTATGCGGTTTAATTTTGTTGAATAAGATGATGCCGTCGGCTTCGTAGGCGTTTTTATCGCAGTAGACCGGGAAGCCATCGTCTAAGGTAGCGACTTCGACGACGTCCATGGTGGAAAGGACGGGGACGCCTAAGTAGTCTTCATTGATGCCGAACTGAGCTAAATGGGCCTTTTGGCCTTCAGCGGTGGCTCCGGCATGGCTGCCCATGGCCGGGAAGACGAAGGGTTTGGCGCCCCAGGCCTTGAGCTGGTCGCAAAGGGCTTTCATGATTTCCTTGTAGTGCGGGAGCCCGCGGCTGCCGGCTGTGATGCCGATGCGTTTACCAGGCAGGCTGGCCGTCGTCTTTTCATCGAGAGCTAGGAGCTGTTGTTTCAATGTGCCCACAGGATCGGCTAAATCTTTATGGGGGAAAGCCTGGTGGACTTTGACCATCTGCGGGATGACGATACCGTCGGTCAGGGATTGCTTGTCGAGTTTGGGAAAGAACAAAGAAAGGACCTCCTTTAAAGTGGACTCGCAGGATAGTCTGCGGGATACCCTTATTATACGCCGTTAGGGGAAAAGAAGAAATATGCAAAAAAAGCCCTCGTACCAAAAAATGTATTGTGTACGAGGACTTTTTTTGAGGATTTTGTCGAAATTTTAATGAAATTCTAATGTAAGCGGCATATTCCTTACTTGCTTTCGGCATCTTCCGGATTGAACTTGGTAATCAAGATGTGGCGGACGAAGATGGCGATCATGGCGATGAAGCAGAGCAGGCCGAGGATATCAGCTGTAGACTGGAAGTCTTTGCCGACCAGGGCCAGCGGGTTTTCGCTGCCGCCGGAAGTAACGGAAACGACGATGAGCAAGGCGATGATGACGCCCATGAGGCTTTCGCCGACGATGAGGCCCGATGCAAAGAGGACACCGCGATGATTGCAGGCTTCTACGTCTTCTTCTTCGTGGCCAGGGCTGCGGCGGGCAGCGCGGGCTTTCAGGGACTTATGGATGAGATAACCCATGACCGAACCGATGACCAGAGGGATTTCCAGTGTCGGCGGCAGGTAAATGCCCATGCCGACAGCCAGCGGCGGCAATGCCAGGGATTTCGTGTTTTTCGTCAAAATGAGGTCGATGATGATGGCGGCGATACCGACACCGACACCGAAGAGGATGTAGTTCCAGTCGAGGCTGGCACTGAAGATACCTTGGGCGATGGTCGTCATCAAGGTTGCCTGCGGAGCTGCCAGGGCCTGGGTCGGATCCATGCCGGCACGGGGAAGGGCACCGGTAAAGCCATAGGCCTGATAGAGCAGGTTCAGGACCGGAGCGATGGCGAAGGAGCCGATGATCGAGCCCAAGATGAGGGCGACCTGCTGTTTCCACGGCGTAGCGCCGACGAGGTAGCCTGTCTTGAGGTCCTGCAGGTTATCGTTGGAAATAGAAGCGATGCTGACGATGACGCTGGTGATGAAGATAGCAAAGGCCGTAGCGAACTGCGTGCCCTGCATGGTTTCAAAGACACCGGCCGAAGAGCCGATACCGAGGACGACCAGGGACGATACGATGATGCCCAGGATGCCGATACCGGAAATCGGGCTGGCCGACGTGCCGATGAGGCCTGCCATGTAACCGCAGGCAGCAGCGACGAAGAAGCCCATGAGGGTGGCGACCAGGATGCCGACGACGATGAACATGAGCGTTACCGACATGGAAAGGCCGGCGTTGCTGACGAAGGTGTAGAAAGTGATGAACAAGCCGATAAGGATGGCCAGGAAGACCAGGCCGACCGATTTCGGCGACATGTCGATGTCCGTATGATGGAGTATCTTCTTTTCTTCCGTATCGTTGGCGCGCAATGCGTTGATGGACATCTTGATGCCGTCGACGACCGGTTTGGCCAGGCGGATCAAGGTCCAGACAGCGGCGATACCGATGCAGCCGGCACCGATGAAGCGGACTTTCTGAGCCCAGATGGCCTTGGCGAAAGCGGCGGCACTCTGGCCTTCAGCCGGCGTGATGACCGACGTCAGATAGGGAACGAAGACGTACCAGGCCAGGAGCGTGCCGACTAAGATAGCCATGCCGCTGGCGATGCCGATGAGGTAACCCGCGCCGAGGAGGGCTGTCGAAAAGCCCAGGGGAATCTGGGTGACGGCTTTGCCGAACGAGAGCCAGTAGCTGAATTCGGAAGAAACGACGTGGAAGCCGTTGGAACAGAGACTGAAGAGACCAGCCAGGGCCGTGCCGCCGACGATATCTTTCATGCCTGTTTCTTTTTTGCTTGTGTCTTCGCCGTTGGCTTCTTCCTTGCGGATTTCACTGCCGACTTTCAGGATTTCAGCAGCAGCCCGGCCTTCCGGATACGGCAGGTCGCTGTTGACGACCATAGCCCGGCGCAGGGGGATAGTGAACAAGACCCCGAGAGAGCCGCCGCAGGCGCAGAGCAGCAGGGTCTGCCAGAACGGGAAGCCCTGCCAGTACCCCAGCATGAGCAAGCCCGGCAGGATGAAGATGATTGCAGATAAAGTGCCGGCAGCAGATGCCTGCGTCTGTACCATGTTATTTTCCAGGATGTTGGAATGTTTGAACATGCGCAGGATTGCCATGGAGATGACTGCAGCCGGGATGGACGACGAGAACGTCAGGCCGACTTTTAAGCCCAGGTATACGTTGGAAGCCGTAAAGATAACGGTGATCAGGGCGCCGAGGATCATACCGCGGGCCGTCAATTCCGGCATACTTGGGTAGTTCACAGTCAGATTTGATTGTGGTTTCATAGAAAAACCTCCCAAATAAAAATTAAGCAGTACTAAAACGTACAACTTCACTGACGCTTATATTATACTCAATTTTTTTGCATTCGTCATATATCAATTTGTACACTGTACGCGGAAAAACAGCTGTATAATTACTTTTTCGCAAGCAAAAATATACACATGCGGATAGTAGCCCGATGCGCCTCGTCCGTGGTATAATAAATAAACGATTAAGCAAGTCAATCGCAGAGACTTTTTGAAGGGAGCGTTTGTCATATGAACGATCATGAAATCATTGAAGGTGTCATCCACGAATTTGCAGGACTGGCCAAGCATCCGCGTCCGTCCCACCATGAAAAAGGCGTCAGCGATTATATCGTCAGCCGTCTCCATGAACTGGGCGTTGCCGATGTAACACAGGACGAAGTATATAATGTCATCGCCAATGTTCCGGCCAGCAAGGGCTGCGAAGATTGGCCGCTTACGGTCCTCCAGGGCCATATGGATATGGTCTGCGTCGCCAAGCCCGGCGTCGATTTCGACCCCTTGACCAGTGAAATCAAACTGGTCCGCGAAGGCAACATCCTCCACGCCGATGGGACCAGCCTCGGTGCCGATGACGGCATTGCCGTCGCCTTGGCGCTGTATCTCATCCAGCAGGATATCCAGCACGGCCCGCTGCGCCTCATCTTTACGGTCGATGAAGAAACGGGCATGACCGGGGCTACCCATCTGGATCCGAAATACGTCCAGGATGTGCAGTACATCATCAACTGTGACTCTGAATACATGGATGTCCTCTGTGTCGGCTCGGCCGGCAGCGTCCATACGCATTTCAGCCGGCCCATCCACTGGCAGGCTGCTGAAGGTAAACAGGCGTTTACTATCACAGCCAAAGACTTTGCAGGCGGCCATTCCGGTGAAACCATCAACGACGGCAAGAGCAACGCCATCAAGGCCCTGAGCCTGGCCCTCCGCCGCATTGCCCAGGCCGGCGTATCCTATGTCCTGGCATCTATCACGGGTGGCGTAGCTGCCAATGCTATCCCGTCGGAAGCCTCGGCTGTCATCGTTGTCGACGATGTAAACGCAGGTGAAACGGTGAAGAAAGCCGTCGGCGAAGAACAGGCCGAAATCGCGGAAGTGTATGGTGAAGTCGAAAAGAACGCCCACTTCCTCGTCGAAAGTGCCGACGTACCGGCCCAGACCTTCTCGGCTGACGATACGAAGAATCTGGTCAGCCTGCTGAACATCCTTCACTGCGGCGTCTTCGCCATGAACCAGCTGCTGCCGAAGCTGCCGGACCTGTCGGCCAACATCGGTACGATCCGGACTGAAGGCGACCATGTCGCCATCCAGTATTTCCCCCGCGCTTCGGCCGATGCCCGCCTGCGCGAATTGATGGCTATCCTCCCCGTTTACGCAGAGTTGACAGGCTGTGACATCGAACTGGCTTCGCCGGAACCGGCCTGGACGGAAAATCCGCACAGTAAACTCGTTCCCCTCGTCGCTGACGTTTACAAGGAAGAAGCCGGCAAAGAAGCCCGCATCGAAGCCATGCACGGCGGCCTGGAAACAGGGTACTTCTTCTCCATGAACCCGAAACTGGACATCATCTCCGTCGGCCCGACGACGCATGACATCCACAGCGCCGATGAATCGGTCGAACTCGATACGGTAGCCCTCCTGACCCGCATCGTCGCCAAGACATTGGAAAAATTAAATAATTAGTGGCTAGTGGATAGTGATTCGTGGCTCGTAGGGGCTTGCATGTGGCAAGCCCGTTCCTGGATATATGTGATTTCCCAGTCAGGTGTCATGGGCGTCATATAAATACCCAGCGGGTCGCCCACGTGGCGACCCCTACAGTAAAACTTAACAAAAAGAGGCTGTCTTCATGCGACAGCCTCTTTTGTTGTATTTGCAACGGTTTTATTTGGATATTTTTGCTATAGTATAAGTGTACGAAAAGGGGGGAGTATGATGGAAAAAACGCATATTGACCGACTGGTTACACCCGATTATTTTAACCGCAAGGAATGTGAAGGCTGCGGCTGTTGCATCAGTATCTGCCCGTATGAAGCTTTGTCGATGCAGACCTGCGCCGACGGCATCCGGCGGCCCCGCGTCGATATGACTAAATGTCTGCGCTGCAACCGCTGTATGGATGCTTGTGAAATTTACAAGTGTTACTATATTCCTCAAAAACAATATGAAACTGCCAGGAGGGCTGCACTATGAAATACTCGCTGAATCCACACATCTTTGTCTTTGGCAAGACCATCAAGAAGCCGAAGATTTCCATTTCTTTTTTATCTTACCTGCTTCGGGGGAAACAGAATATCCTCATCGACACGGTTCCCGATAAAGCAGCCGATGCCTATATCCAGGACATCGAAAGTGTCCTGCCTGTCAGCCAGATCGATGCCCTGATTCTCAACCATTCCGAAGAAGACCATAGCGGAGCCCTGCAGGCCGTCCTGGACCGTCATCCCCAGCTGCCCATCTACTGCACGCCGGCCACGAAGGAACGGCTCCAGCCGACGTATCCGGAAGCTGATTTCCGCGTCGTCCAGCATGGCGAAAGCCTGACGTTAGGCGATTATACCTTCCAGTGCATCCATACGCCGGGGCTCCACTGGCCGGATAATATGGTCACCTGGCTGGCTTCGGAAAAATCCTCTTCTCCAATGACCTCTTTGGCCAGTATTTAGCCGAAGAACCGCCGGTCGATGCCGGTTATTCCAAGGAAGCCATCCTCAAAGGCACCGAACCCTATTTTGAACGGGTCTTTGCCCCTGCCTCTGAAAGCGATAAAGCCATCATCGCCGATATCGCCGCTATGCCTATCCAGACAGCAGCAACCGGCCATGGCCTCATCTTGCAGAGCCAATGGCCGGCTGTCCGGGATTTCTATGTATCACACGTGATCAAATAAATATTTCGTATCGTAACTGAGGTCCATGTACTGCGCAATCGTTTCGTCGTCGAATCCGTATTCTTCCGACTTATGGGTCAAATTACCCCATTTGATCTGGAGCTTCTTCTTGGAATTCAAGGGTTCTTCGTATTCGATGCGCAGTTCTTGTGCTTCTTGGGAGTGGTCCTGGACCTTGACAAACAGGCCTTTGTCGAAAGTCAGCTCGTAGACTTTTCGGAAAGCATGGGGAAGCTGGAAACCGAAGGGAACGAAGTATTTATCGATGAAGCTGTTGGCGATGAGGATGGACCCGCTGTAATCCATGACGTGGTTGAGTTCATATTTCAGGTCCCCTGCCGGCGAATGGAAGGAAACGGGATGGATGCCGTCGATGGCAGGCGGTTCCATGCCGTTGTTATTGGTCAGCAATTTATGGAGGGTCAGCATCTTTTCATCGTTGAAGCCGAAGATCGCCGTATATCCGCGCAGGCAGGCTTCATTGTACATGATGGGATGGAGGCCGAATTCCTCGATGTTAAAGAAGTCGTCCACCTCTTCGATGGCGACGATACTGAATTTATACGTGGCAAAATCGAAACCGTCAAAAAATTGGGCGCGCATGATGATTCTCCTTATTCGACGAAGACAGGTTTGTTATTTTCAAAACGGGCGATGCGGGCCAGAGATTCGACGCGGAAGCCTTTATCTTCCAACGTCCTGCGGCCGCTCTGGAAAGTCTTTTCGACGACGATGCCGATACCGGCGACAGTACAGCCTGCCTGGGCGACGATGTCCGTCAGGCCGACGGCAGCGGCTCCACTGGCCAGGAAGTCATCGATGATGAGAACCGATTCGCCGGCGTGGAGATAGGCTTTGCTGATCGTTGCCGTATATTCTTCTTCTTTCGTATACGAGTAGATCTTGGCCGTATACTGTTCGCCCTTGGTGAGCAGGGATTTCTTCTTGCGGGCAAAGACGATAGGCAGGTTGCCCATGGCCAGGGAAGCCGCATAGGCTACGGCGATGCCCGAAGCCTCGATGGTGACGATGCGGTCGATGTGTACGTCTTTGAAACGGCGGGCGAACTCCTGACCGACGTGATTGATGAGGTTCGTATCGATTTGCTGGTTCAAAAAGTTATCAATCTTCAAAATCCGGTTGTCGATGACCAGGCCATCCTGTAAAATTCGCTGTTTCAATTCTTCCATTACTTCCATGTCCTCCCTGTGATGAAAAATGGTAAACATTGTCTACTATAATAGTACTAGTCTAATACGATTTTATAGGCAAGTCAATAAAATTCTAAGTTTACTTATGGTTTTAAAACAGGTATACTAAAGTTGTCTAATGAGTTGTCTAATGATAAGTTATCTATCTTTGAGGGAGGTCATGACATGCAGTCTATCCGACGTTTGTATGTTGCCAAGAACGGTGTTTTTGCTGACGAAGCAAAACGATTGCTCACTGATTTACAGGAAAACCTGTTGATTAAAGGGTTGACCGATATTCACATTTACCACCGCTATGACGTATCCGGGCTCGATGATGCGGCTTTTGAAGCGGCTAAAAATATGATTTTCTCCGAACCGCCTGTCGATGCCGTCTATGACGAATTGCCGGTTGGCAAGGACGACACGGTCCTGGCCGTCGAATATCTGCCGGGCCAGTACGATCAGCGCGCCGATTCGGCCATGCAGTGCCTGCAGATGCTGACCATGAAGAACGACAGCCTCGTCCGCACGGCACAGGTCCTCGTTTTGTCCGGCAGCTTATCCGCTGATGACGTCGCTGCCATCAAACATTATTGCATCAACCCCGTCGAAGCCCGCGAAGCCTCGCTGGACCCCATTTCGACGCTGGAAATGCCCTGGGAAAAACCGGCTGACGTCCCCGTCATCGACGGCTTCGATGCCATGGATGACGCCGCTTTGAAAGAACTGTCGGCACACATGGGCCTGGCCATGAGCTTCGACGATTTGAAGTTCGTCCAGACCTACTTCCGGGATGAAGAAAAACGGAATCCGACAGTGACGGAAATCCGCGTCATCGACACCTATTGGTCGGACCACTGCCGTCATACGACGTTCATGACCGAACTCACGGATGTTTCTTTTGAAAACGGGACGTTTACGGCGCCCATCCAGCGCGCTTATGAATCATATAAGACGACGCGGGAAAACTTGAACCGTAAGAAACCACAGACCCTCATGGATATGGCGACTATTGCCGTCAAAGAATTGAAAGCTGCCGGTAAACTCGATAACCTTGACGAATCGGAAGAAATCAACGCCTGCACGATCATCATCCCTGTCGATGTCGATGGCGTCGAAGAAGAATGGCTCCTCCTCTTCAAGAATGAAACCCATAACCACCCGACGGAAATCGAACCGTTCGGCGGCGCAGCTACCTGCCTGGGCGGCTGTATCCGCGACCCCTTGAGCGGCCGTTCCTATGTCTATCAGGCCATGCGCGTCACCGGTGCCGGCGACCCGCGTCAGTCGGTCAAGGATACGCTCGTCGGCAAACTGCCCCAGCGTAAGCTGACGACAGGCGCTGCCAAGGGTTACAGCTCTTATGGTAACCAGATTGGCCTGGCTACGGGCGAGGTCAAAGAATATTACAACCCCGGCTTCATTGCCAAGCGCATGGAAATCGGTGCCGTCCTCGGCGCAGCTCCGCGCAATAACGTCGTCCGCGAAGAACCGCTCCCTGGCGACATCATCATTCTCCTCGGCGGCAAGACCGGCCGCGACGGCTGCGGCGGTGCTACGGGCTCGTCCAAGAAACATACCGTCGAATCCCTGGAAACGTGCGGCGCCGAAGTCCAGAAGGGCAATGCCCTGACGGAACGCAAGATCCAGCGCCTCTTCCGCCGCCATGAAGTCACGGTACTCATCAAACGCTGCAACGACTTCGGTGCCGGCGGTGTCTCCGTCGCTATCGGCGAATTGACAGACGGCCTGGACATCAACCTCGACAAAGTCCCGAAGAAATACGAAGGCCTGGACGGTACGGAACTGGCTATTTCCGAATCGCAGGAACGTATGGCTGTCGTCGTCGCTCCGGAACACGTCGATGAATTCATGAAATATGCCGCCGAAGAAAACCTGGAAGCGACGATCGTCGCTGTCGCTACGGATACAAAACGCCTGGTCATGCACTGGCGCGACCAGAACGTCGTCAATATTACCCGCGCTTTCCTCGATACCAACGGCGTCACCCAGCATCGCAAAGCCGTCGTCGTCGCTCCGGAAGACAAAGATTTCTTCAAGGCTCCGGAAGTCAAAGACGTCGCCAAGACCTGGCTCGATACCATGGGAACCCTGAATATCGCCTCGGAACAGGGCCTGGCCGAACGCTTCGACAGCACCATCGGCGCCCGCACGGTCCTCATGCCCTTTGGCGGCAAATACCAGAAGACGCCGGTCGAAGGCATGGTTGCCAAGATTCCGGTCGAACACGGCAATACGACGACGGCCAGCATCTTCACCCACGGCTATGACCCGGACCTGGCTATCTGGAGCC
>OKSB01003725.1_pt1 | contig 11762 bp, 14 predicted proteins | sample 1601171 | NCBI WGS metagenome assembly OKSB01 (sample SAMEA3541496, study PRJEB24748) | human gut metagenome | biome: human gut; feature: human-associated habitat; material: faeces | place: China | collected 2012 | reverse complement strand
GGGGGAGGCGAGCCACTTTTCATATTCCTGACGGTAATTCATTGCATGTCCTCCTGTTCCGAAATTTCATCAATGGGGCGGATCAGATTTTTCGCGTCCTCGAGCATCGAGGACGGCACATAGAGCCATGTGCCGCTGCCGGGCATGCCGAGCACGATCTTGCCGAACGAGCCCTCGCCCTCGTACTTGCGCAGCACGGGGATGTCATACGAGCGGAGCATGGCGCAGAGCATGTCCGTCTCGGCGTTCGTGTCCATTGCGACGGTCAAAAGCGCGGGCTCCTCCGGCGTGCCGTCGGCGGATTTGGGCCAGCGCTGCAAAAGGTCGTTTTCTGTCTTGCCCCAGGTGAGCTTCACTTCATCCGACATGGGCGGTGTCCTCCTTTATGTTGATGATGGGTCATTTGTGGTATTTGGTTCCGGCCTCGATCTGGTAGGCGCGGTAGATTTGCTCGAGCAGCATCACGCGCGCTAAGTGGTGCGGAAATGTCATCGGCGACATCGAGAGCCGCAGGTCGGCTTTTTTCTTTAAGTCCTCGTCAAGGCCAAAGCTCGACCCGATGAGAAACGTCAGCTGCGACGCGCCGCGCGCGGCGAGCTGCTGCATTTTCTGCGAAAGCGCTACGCTGCTCATCTCCTGCCCCTCAATGCACATGGCGATGAGCGCGCCGCCCTTGGACAGCCTCTGCTCGACGAGTGCGGCCTCTTTTTTGAGCGCCTGACGGATCTCCGCCTCGCTCGGCTCGTCGCCGAGGCGCTGCTCGGGCAGCTCCAAAAGCTCTAACTTGCAGCAGCGCGAAAGGCGCTTTTCGTATTCCTTGACGGCCTGCTCGTAGAAGGCCTCCTTCAGTTTTCCGACGCAAAGGACGGTGATCTTCTGCATACGTGTACCTCGCTGATGGTGTCGCGCGGCGCGGTGGCAAGGCGGACGCTCAGCCCGCTCGATTGCAGCGCGCGGCCGACGGTGTATTCGGCAAGCTCGGGGGAGTTGTTCTCGTCGCTCAGGTGCGCGAGCAGAATGTCGCTCGTGCCCGCGCGGACGCATTCGATGGCGAATTCCGCCGCGGCGTCGTTCGACAGGTGCCCGTATTCGCTCAGGATGCGCTGCTTGAGATAATAGGGGTAGCCGCCGTTTTTGAGCATCACGACATCGTGATTCGATTCGAGCAGCAGCATGTCCGCGCCGAGGGCGGCATCGTGCGCCTCATCGGTGACAAAGCCCGTGTCCGTCAGCACGGCGAGCGAGCCTGCGTCGCTCTCGATGCGGTAGCCGACGCTTTCTTTCGCGTCGTGCGACGTGCGGAACGAGCGGACGTGCAGGTCCTTGATCGTAAACTCTTTGCCCGCGGCAAAGGCACGCAGGCGCGGCTCGGGGTATTGGATGGCCGCCGCGGTGCCGAACGTCGCATACAGCGGGGCGGGGCATTTTTTGGCGAGCGTCACAAGTCCTCGGACATGGTCGATGTGCTCGTGTGTGATGAGGATGCCGTCGAGGTCGTCGAGCGTGAGGTTCAGCACCGCGAGCGACTGCGTGATGCGGCGGCAGGAGATGCCCGCGTCGATGAGAAGGCGGGTATCGTTGTGACAGACGAGCGCGGCGTTGCCGGCGCTCGAACTGGCGAGGGTGTAAAGTTCCATGGGATGATTCCTTTATATCGATTCACCGAAATCATACCACAGCCGCGCGCAATAGTCAAAAAGAAAAAGCCCCCGCACGGGGGCTGTGAGAGGGAGAAGAAAGCGCTGTCAACCGGCGGGGAAAGCGAGCCCTGCCATGAAGCCGTTTTCGCCGGTGCAGACGATGTCGCCCGCGGCGAGCGCGCCGTCGCAGACGTACAGGTCGGCCTGACAGGGGAGCGAGGCGTCAGGATAGTTGGTCACAACATAGGTGTAACGCGAGAGCGTCTGCCCGCAATAGCGTGTGAGGTCAAAGCCCTGCGAGAGCTGGAGGTCGTTGTAGCTCAAATACGGCTCTTCGAGCGTTTCGCCCAGCGTGACGCTCAGCGTTTCGATCGGCTGGTCGTTCACCTCCCAGCCGAGGGAGGCAAGATACGCAATGCGCTCTTCATTTGTTCCGGCGGCGATGACGGGCGGCGGAGACGAATGCCGGCACGCGCGCAGCGCCAGAAAGAGCGAGAGCAGCAGCGCGAAGATGAGCAGAATTTTTACAACGCGGCGTTTGGAGCACTTGGCGGTGATGATGAACATGAAGCGACCACACCCTTTCGATAAAAGCTATTCCACCGAAAGAAAAAGTATGCTACACTGATACTTCAGAATGCAGAAAGGCGGGAACCACCATGGCACAGCAGAGACTCGACAAGATCATTGCCTCGACCGGGCGCTATTCGCGCCGCGAGGTCAAGACCCTCGTGCGCGAGGGCCGCGTGCTCGTCGACGGGCGCATCGCGGCCAGCGCGGAGGACAAGTGCGACCCCTTGACCGCGCGCATCAGCGTGAACGGCGAAGAGCTTTTTTATCGCGAGCACACGTATGTGATGCTCCACAAGCCTGCGGGCGTGCTCTCAGCGACCGAGGACGGACGCGGGGAGACAGTGCTAGACCTGCTTGCGCCCGAGTACCGCAAGATCGGCCTTTTCCCCGTCGGGCGGCTCGATAAGGACACGGAGGGGCTGCTGCTTCTGACCGACGACGGCGCGCTCGCGCACGACCTGCTCGCGCCGAAAAAGCATGTCGACAAGGTCTACTTCGCCCGCACCGACGGCGCGCTCGACGACGCTGACTGTAAAGCCTTCGAGCAGGGCATCACGCTCGGCGACGGGCTCGAATGCCTTCCGGCAAAGCTTGAGATTTTAAAGAGCGACGCGCAGAGCGAGGCGCTCATCACCATCCGCGAGGGCAAGTTCCACCAGATCAAGCGGATGCTGGCCTCGCGCGGAAAGCCGGTCGTTTACTTAAAGCGGCTGAGCATGGGCTCACTCACGCTTGACGAGGGGCTTTCCAAGGGCGAATACCGCCTGCTCACGGCGAAAGAGATCAAAAACCTGCGGGAAAGTGGGCAATTTGCCCAAGGAAAAGCGGGCGCGGACAAGTAAGCGTTTGTCCTTCCTTTACGGAATGCCTAAAAAAGAAGAAAAAAATTGTTGAAAAGAGAAAAAAGTTCTTGCAATCGTCAGACGGAGAAAGTATAATAGTCCCATCAAGTTGGCAGAATGCACAAACTCCCTAATAAATCAAGGAGGCACGGAATATGTCCGGTAGGATTTTTCAGAACATCGTTTTACAGTTTAAGGAAACGACCGATACGGTCATTGGCGTGATCGACTCCGAGGGCACGGTCATCGCCTGCACCGACCTGCCGGAGATCGGCCAGCGCTGGCCGCATCTGGTGCAGCCCATCAATGAGGCCGAGGGCGCCTGCACCGCGCTCGAGGGCAAGACCTTCAAGGCGCTCGAGGGCTGGGGCGGTCAGTTCGACTTTGCGGCCTTCACCCGCGGCGAGGACGCGCTCAGCTCGACCGTCTGCAGCATGGCGACCGTCGCGCTCAACACCGCCAAGAGCTATTACGAGGAAAAGCACGACAAGACGTCGTTTGTCAAGAGCATCCTCTCCGATAACATTCTTTTAAGCGATATCTACGTCCGCGCCAAGGAGCTGCACGTCGAGGCCGAGCTCAACCGCGGCGTGTTCGTCATCCGCCGCACGGACGAAAAGGCCGACGCTATCCCCGTCGAGACCGTGCAGAACATCTTCCCCGACCGGCAGACGAGCTTTGTCCTTTCCATGGGCGAGGACGATGTGGTGCTCGTGCAGCAGCTTGGCGACAATGTGGAGATGAGCGACCTTGAAAAGACCGCCGCGCAGATCGAAGAGACGCTGCGCGTGAACGGTGAGAGCACCGTGGTCGTCGGTATCGGCACGGTGGCGACGCACCTGCGCGACCTCGCGAAGTCCTATAAGGAAGCGCAGATGGCGATCGAGGTCGGCAAGGTCTTCGACACCGAGAAGTACATCATCAGCTATGAAAACCTCGGCATCGGCCGCCTCATTTATCAGCTGCCGACGACACTGTGCGAAATGTTCCTGCAGGAGGTCTTCAAGAAGAACCCCATCGACGCGCTCGACAAGGAGACGCTCTTTACGATCAACAAGTTCTTCGAGAACAACCTCATCCTCTCCGAAACGGCGAGAAAGCTGTTCGTCCACAGAAATACGCTCGTCTACCGTCTCGAGAAGATCAAGAAGCTCACGGGCCTCGACCTGCGCGAGTTCGACGACGCCATCACCTTCAAGGTCGCGCTCATGGTCAAAAAGTACCTTGCCTCCCGCGGCATCGAAGCGTAAAGAAAAAGAATTTGACAAGGGCTGTCTTCGGACAGCCCTTGTTTTTTCGCCATTTTGCGGCAAAAAAGTTGAAAGTTTACATAATTACCTGTTGCCATCGCGTGCGCTTCGCGCTATAATAAAGACTGAAAATTTGCGGGATCGAGTCAAAACCTGCTGGAAACTGAGGGAAGAGCATGATACGCCTAAGCGATGTAGTAAAGGAATACGAGAGCGGCACGACGGCCTTAAAGGGCATTTCGCTTCGCATCGAGGATGGGGAGTTCGTCTTTTTGGTCGGCCCGAGCGGCAGCGGCAAGTCGACGATCATCAAGCTGCTCACCGGCGAGATCGTGCCGACGTCTGGTCAGATCGCCGTCAACGGCTTCAGCCTGACGAACATTGCCGAGCGGCAGATCCCGCTGCTGCGCCGCTCCGTCGGCGTCATCTTCCAGGACTTCCGCCTGATCGAGAAGAAAACGGTCTACGAGAACCTGGGCTTCGCCATGCGTGCCGTCGGTTCTTCGCCGCGCGAGATCAAAAAGCGCATCCCCTATGTGCTTGAGCTCGTCGGACTTGAGGAAAAGACCGACCGTTATCCCAACGAGCTCTCCGGCGGCGAACAGCAGCGCGTGGCCATTGCGCGTGCGCTCATCAACAACCCCAGCACCATCATCGCCGACGAGCCGACGGGCAACCTGGACCCCGCGCGCTCGCTGGAGATCATGCGCCTGCTCGAGCGCATCAACCAGCTCGGCACGACGATGGTCGTCGTCACGCACGAGAAAGATCTTGTCAATCAGTTCAAAAAACGCGTCGTCACGCTCGAACAGGGCGTCATCACGAGCGATGGCGACGGCGTCGGCTATAATGCGAGGTAAGCTATGCGCAAACACGATTTTTCTTACTTTTTCGGCGAGGGCATGCGCAACATGTTCTCGCACGGATTCATGTCCTTTGCGGCCGTGGGCATCACGGTCGCCTGCCTTGTCGTCATGGGTACATTTTCGCTCGTGGCGTACAATGCGCAGGTGCAGCTCCAGCAGCTCGAGAGCGAGTATGAAATTCTCGCCTTCGTGGACGAGAGCTGCGACGATGCGCAGACCAAGGCCGTGGGCCGCGCCATTGAGCAGCGTGACAATGTGAAAGAATGTGTCTTCATCAGCAAGGAAGAGGCGATGAAGTCCTTTGAGGCGCGTTACGAGGGGAACAACATGTTCCAGAACCTTGACCCCGAGATTTTGCGCGACCGCTACGCTGTCTATGTTGACAATCTGAGCATTTCCGGCAAGACCGCGCAGGATATCCTCGACAATGTCGAAGGCGTTGCCAATGTCCGCGTGGACGAAGATATCGCGGGCGGCTTTATCACGCTGCGAAATGTTGCGAGCGTAGTGTGCATCGCGCTCATTGCCATTTTGCTGCTCGTGTCGGTCTTCATCATCTCGAATACCATCAAGCTCACGACATTCGACCGCCGCGACGAGATCGCCATTATGAAGATGGTCGGCGCGACGAACGGCTTCATCCGCTGGCCGTTCGTGTACGAGGGCTTTATGATCGGCCTTCTCAGCGCGGTGCTTGGCTTTGGCTTGCAGTGGCTGCTGTATGAATCGGTCGCAAAGAGCCTTGCGATGTCCGACCGGCTGCAGCTGTTGACGATCGTCGACTTTACGTCGATCTGGCAGCCCGTGGCTGCGATCTTTGCCGCCGCCGGTATCCTGATCGGTGTGGGTGGCAGCCTGACGGCTATCCGCAAGTTCCTGCACGTGTGAGGGAGGCGGACGATGAGCAGAAAAAAGATCGCACGCATCCTCCTGGTGCTGGCTGTCGTTGCGTCGCTGACGCTGACGGAGCTGACACCGCTTTCCCTGGTGCAGGACGCCTCCGCCGTCACGCAGGCGGATATCGACAAGCTCAAGGACGAGCTCAGCGGCATGAACTCGGAAAAGTCGCAGCTTGAAAAGGAGCTCAAGTCCATCCAGAATGACAAGAGCGCCGCGCTTGCGCAGAAAGAGAATATCGACAAGCAGATCAACTTGCTCCAGTCGGAGATCAAGGGCGTTGAGTCGCTCATCAGCGAGTATGAGACGCTGATCACGCAGACCGAGCAGGAGATCCGCGAGAACGAAGAGGAAGAGGCGCGCCAGTACGAAAAGTTCTGTGAGCGTGTGCGCTCGATGGAAGAGCGCGGTACGGTGTCGTACTGGTCGGTGCTGTTCGACTCGGCGAGCTTTTCCGACTTGCTGAGCGCCATGGACTTCATCAGCGAGATCATGGACAGCGACCAGAAGGTCATCGACGATCTGCGTGCCCTGCGCGAGCAGATCGAGCAGAAGAAGGCCTCGCTCGAAACGTCCCTTGCCGAGCAGCAGAGCGCCAAGGAGACGCTCGTCGCCAAAAAGAGCGAGCTGAACACCCAGCGCGCTGAGGCGGAAAAGGTGCTTGCCGAGCTCAAGGCGAACGAAGCGCAGTACAAGCAGGTCCTTTCGGAAAAGGACGCCGCGATGGAGCGCCAGCAGGCGGAGATCGTGCGCCTTTCCCGTGAGCTTGCCGAAAAGAACGGCAACACCACTGTGACCTATGGCGGCTACATCTGGCCGTGCTCGAGCAAGTATGTCACCTCGCCGCTCGGCGCGCGCTACACGGGCATCGCGGGCGCGTCGACGAATCACGCGGGCATCGACATCGGCCGCGTGGGCTACACGACGCAGGCCGTCGCCGCCAAGGCGGGCACGGTCATCATCTCGGCCTACAACAAGTACCGCGGCAACTATGTGGTCGTCAGCCACGGCAGCGGCAACACGACGACGTATCAGCATTTGTCGTCCCGTTCGGTCAGCGTGGGCACGTATGTCGCGCAGGGTCAGGTCGTCGGCATCACCGGTACGACCGGCGTGAGCAGCGGCCCGCACCTGCACTTTGAGATCACCGAGAACGGAAAGATCATCAACCCGCTCAAGTACCTCACGGACTATATCAAGGGTTGGTAAACCGCATAACGCACAAGCTCCCCGCCATATACTGGCGGGGAGCTTTTTTGCGGGGAGGGGTCATTTTGCAGGGATTGGTCTGCTATCGGGACACGGGGGAGAAAAACGGCGCGCGCACGCTCTGCGGCGTGCGCTTTGGCGCGGCCTACGCATCGCGCGGCGAGGGAATGCTTGCTGCACTTTCGGCCAAGCGCGCAGCAAAATACCTGCAAAAGCGCCGTGTGAGTTATGCCGTGTTTCCCAAGGATTATCCATATGCGGAGGTATTTGCGCGCTGCGGTGTCCTGCCGCCGCCCGAGCAGCCGCTGCGCATGGCAAAGGCGGCGGAGATCATCCGCCGCGCGATGGCGCGGCTCGGCCTTGCGCCGGAGCGGGCGCGTATCGCGCTGTGCGCCCCCTCACAGAGTGCGGCGCTCGAAGCGGCGGCGCGCGAGCTCTCTAAAGATGTGCGCTATCTTGCACTCTGCGCGCCGAATGGCGAGCGCCTTGCGCGCACGCTGCGCTGGGACTGCGGCGCGAGTGTCCATACATTGCAGACGGACGAGAGGATCGCCGCCGACCTGAGCGTCTGCTTCGACGATTTCCCGCTGCCCGACGGCCTTGTGCTGCCGCTGGGGAGCGGTGCGGTTTCTGTCGCTTATGGGACGGAAAACCTGGGCGATGCAGCGATGATCTGGAATGAAGATCAGCTCATCTGCGCACTCTACGCCTCGCTTGCGCGCCGCGCGGACGAAATTTGGGTAAAAGATGTGAAAATGCCGCCCGATGGGGGAGAAAACGCAAACTTACCTTGACAACACGGGGCAAAATCACTATAATTATTTCGCTAAAATGGTATTCGTGTGCGCGCCGCGCAGTTTTGCGGGCGCGAAAGAAAGGAACGATCTCAATATGGCGAACATGAAAAAAGAGTACAAGATGAGCGCGGAGCGCAAGGAAGAGCTGCAAAAGGAGCTCACCTACCTCAAGACCGTGCGTGAAAAGGAAGTGGCGGACCTCATCAAAGAGGCGCGCGGCTTCGGCGACCTGAGCGAAAACAGCGAATATGATGAAGCGAAAAACGAGCAGGGCAAGCTGTACTCCCGTATCGCTGAGGTCGAGGAGATCCTGCTGCACACCGTCATCGTCGACGAAAACGACGCGGGCACGAACGGCATCAGCATCGGCTGCCGTGTGACCGTGCAGGATGTGAAGTCCGGCCGCGAGCTGCCCGAGTATAAGGTCGTCGGCTCGCAGGAGGCCGACCCCATGCACCGCGCCATCTCCGAGGATTCCCCCTTCGGCAAGGCGCTCATGGGCGCAAAAGAGGGCGACGAGGTCATGGTGGAGGCCCCTGTCGGCACCATCGTCTACCGCATCGTCAAGATCGAACGTTAAGCTGTATTATATAGAGTAGGAGTAAAGAAATATCATGGCTGAAGAAAATATCCAGACCAACGCTCCCGAGCAGGACCTCAGCGAGATCCTGAAGGTCCGCCGCGAAAAGCTCGCAGCGCTGCGCGCCGAGGGCCGCGATCCCTTCAAGGAGACGCGCTTCGACGTGACGCACCATGCTCAGGACATCAAGGACAACTTTGACGCGCTTGAGGGCAGCGAGGTCCGCGTCGCGGGCCGCCTGATGAGCAAACGCGGCATGGGCAAGGTCAGCTTTTGCGATCTGCAGGACAAGTCCGGACGCATCCAGCTCTACGCCCGCAAGGACGAGATGGATGAGGAGGAGTACAACCGCTTCAAGAAGTACGACATCGGCGATATCGTCGGCGTCGAGGGCGAGGTGTTCCGCACCCAGCGCGGCGAGATGAGCGTGCGCGCCAAGAAGATCACGCTGCTCAGTAAGTCTCTGCGTCCCCTGCCGGAGAAGTACCACGGCCTGACCGATAAGGAAGCGCGCTACCGTCAGCGCTATGTGGACCTGATCATCAACCCCGAGTCCAAGCGCAACTTCGAAATTCGTTCGAAGTTTGTCGCGTATCTGCGCCGCTACCTCGACTCCATCGGCTTTATGGAGGTCGAGACGCCGGTTTTGAGCCCCATCGCGGGCGGCGCGAACGCGCGCCCCTTCATTACGCACCACAATACCCTCGATATCGACATGTACATGCGCATCGCCACCGAGCTGCACTTAAAGCGCCTGATCGTCGGCGGCATGGAGCGCGTGTACGAGGTCGGCCGCATCTTCCGCAACGAGGGTATGGACACCAAGCATAACCCCGAGTTCACCACCTGCGAGCTCTATCAGGCCTACACGAACCTCGACGGCATGATGGACATCCTCGAGGCCATCCTCTCCGGCGCCGCGAAGGAGATCCTCGGCACCTATCAGATCCAGTGGCTCGGCAAGGACATTGACCTGACCCCGTCGTGGAAGCGCGTCACGATGGCTGACGCCGTCAAGGAAGTGACCGGCGCGGACTTTATGGCGATCGAGGGCGATGCCGAGGCCGCCGTCGCGCTCACCAAGAGCGTCGGCGTCGACATGGACGGCGTGGACAAGACCTGGGGCAACGCCCTGTACGAGACCTTCGACCAGAAGGTCGAGGAGACCCTCGTCCAGCCGACGTTCATCACCATGTACCCCGTCGAAGTGAGCCCGCTTGCCAAGCGCAGCCCGTCTGACCCGTACCTCACCGAGCGCTACGAGATGTTCGTCTGCGGCTGCGAGATGGGCAACGCCTTCACCGAGCTCAACGACCCGATGGATCAGTATGAGCGCTTCAAGGCGCAGGTCGAAAAGCGCGCCAACGGCGACGACGAGGCCGAGATGATGGACGAGGATTACGTCATGGCCCTCGAATACGGTCTGCCCCCGACGGGCGGCCTGGGCTTCGGCATCGACCGCTGCGCGATGATGCTCTGCGGTACCGACTCCATCCGCGACGTCATCCTCTTCCCGACGATGAAGCCGCTGGACATGCCCAAGAAGGCTGACAAGGCGGAAGCCGCTCACGCCGAAGTGAAGAAGGAGGAGGTCATCGACTTCTCCAAGGTCGAGATCGAGCCGCTGTTCGCTGACCAGGTCGACTTTGACACCTTCTCCAAGTCTGACTTCCGCGCCGTCAAGATCAAGGCGTGCGAGGCGGTGAAGAAGTCCAAGAAGCTGCTGCAGTTTGTGCTCGACGACGGCACAGGCGAGGATCGCATCATCCTCTCCGGCATCCACGAGTATTACGAGCCCGAGGAGCTCGTCGGCAAGACCGCTATCGCCATCGTCAACCTGCCCCCGCGCAAGATGATGGGCATCGACTCCTGCGGCATGCTCATCTCCGCCGTGCATCACGAAAACGGCGAAGAAAAGCTCCATTTGCTGATGGTTGATCCCCACATCCCCGCCGGCGCAAAGCTGTATTAAAAAATAACGAAAAAGAGTTCTCTCGGCAGAGAGAGCTCTTTTTTGTGCCAAAGGCACGGGGAAGCAGCGCCGTAGGCGCTGCACGGGATAAGGGGGCCATTCTCTCACGTGAGAGAATGGCCCCCTTTGACCCCCAAGAGAACGGCAGGGGCGTTTCGACTTCGCCCCTGCACCCCTAACGACCAAAAGGGAGGGGCTTTGCCCCTCCCTTTTGGATTATCCACCCCTCGGCACTTCCAGTGAGCACTACGCCTACTTTGGATGATTCCGTTTCGAGAGTGCCTGCCAAGGCGGCGTTGCTGCGCTCGCCACATTTTAATAGAAAAACGACCGCGTCAGCGGTCGTTTTCGTTCTTTTTATCAGTTCGTTCCAGAAGATAATCGACGCTGACGCCATAAAAATCAGCGAGCGCGCACAAAACGTGCGGCGGCAGCATTCTTTCGCCGCTTTCATAATATGCGTATGTGCGCTGCGGAACGTTGATCGCTTCGCCGACCTGACGCTGTGTCAAATCGGCATCCTCCCGCAAATCGCGGATGCGCCGGTACGCACTCATTTTATGACCTCCGGCACGTCGCTACGGCCGACGAGATAGTCGAGACTGACGTTGTAGAGGTCGGCGAGTTTCACGGCGTAGTCCAGAGGGAGAGGGCGCTCGCCGCGCTCGTACTTGCTGTACTGCGACTGGTCACAGTGCAGGTAGGCGGCGACGCGGCTCTGGGTGTAATCCGCGTCCTCGCGCAGGTCCCTGAGCCTTGGATACATCCGTGTCACCTCGGACACAGTATTTCATAACCTGAAACAGATTATTGAAGATTAACCTGAAACAGGTTAATGCGGACGCGCTTTGCCCCGGGGCCGATGTGGTCCCGGGGCTGCTTTGGGTTTCAGCTGGTGGTTGTGGTGCAGTCGCCGGAGGGGAAGAACTCCTCGACGGGGAAGCGGATCTGGGAGAAGATCTCGCAGGGGTCGTCGTCGCAGTTCCCGCAGGCGCACTCCTTTTCGGGCATGCAGTAGTCGTAGGCAGGCATAAGCAGCTGGGAGTCCCGCTCCAGACGGATGATGGAGAACTGGCCCAGGGTGACGTAAATGCGCTTGCCCTCGCCGCCGAAGCACAGGTCGCTGCCGAAGCAGG
>OKSB01003715.1_pt1 | contig 11786 bp, 9 predicted proteins | sample 1601171 | NCBI WGS metagenome assembly OKSB01 (sample SAMEA3541496, study PRJEB24748) | human gut metagenome | biome: human gut; feature: human-associated habitat; material: faeces | place: China | collected 2012 | reverse complement strand
CTATCGCCGTTCCAAAGCACAGCATTTGTTCAAGTTCAGAATCAAGAAAACTGTTGAGCCTTGAAAGTGCAGTCGACATTACCGACAGCATGGACTGGTCAGACGCATTCAGAGCCGCTCCTGCAAGCCATTTTGCTTTGTGTTCGCTGGGAAGCTTGTCCATAAGCTTAGAAAAATACATTTTAGGTTTTGCTTTCGGGTCTGGCTGATATTTTGCGAGCAAGTCCTGAATAAGCTTGAAAACGGAAACGATATGCCGTTCGTTTTTGTCGCCGAACTCAGCTAAAATCAGCATGACCGAGGCGAGCAGACCCTCAGCCGCATCGTAGAAAAAAGCGTTTTGTCCGTAGCTGTGGCTGTCACCTCCGCCGATATTGATAATTGTCTTTGCTGTTATCTTTGCATACTTTTCCGCCTTTGCTTTCGCTGAAAGATTGTTTTTATCGGACAGATAAATATCCATATACTTGTTTACAAGATAAAGAATATTGTTTTCGTCTGAACGAGTAGGATTTCTCAAGTCTAGCACAGAAACATTGTAGCCATAATACTTGCTTGCGATAGTACCATAATTTCGTGCCACATCTCCCTTTGTATCAGTACTGATAAACGACATTCCGCTTGCACAGGCAAGCTCTATGTTCGGATACAAAAAGTATGCAGTCTTGCCGACTCCTGCCGCTCCTATCATAAGAGTATGGACATCACCGGTATCCACAAGTGCAACAGTTTTCTTTCCAGAACCTCTGCACCCGACCACCGTACCTTGAACAGTCGGCAGATTCTGACCTTTTCTCCACATCTCCGGCTCGAATGGCAGAGGGATAAAAGTACGCTTTATCTCAGCTTTTGTCGCCCACCTTGCAGTTCCGTGCTGCCCGTTGCCGACTTTTTTCGCCTTTATTCCGTTAAGCGACTTGTTGTCAAGCAGATTTACTACCACTAAAAAGGCAATGAAAATTACAACAAGTACGCCTATCAAAATCATCTGTTTCTCATTCAAAATTTCATCTCCGATCTGTATAAAATATTCTTTCTTTTGTATTTAATACGACAGTTAGTTTGTTATCTTCAAGGTATTGCACCGTGAGGCAGAGGGTATCGCATTACCCGAATTCCATACATTGCTCCGGTTCTGAAACAATATATTCTGATTCGCTTTGCTCTTGTGTAAGTTCGGATAATGTATTTTCAACATTTAGCCGCAAGGCACTATCTGCAAGGCTATACAAAAGCTTTGCCGTCTGAACCGACTGCTCTCGGGTTCGAGCGGTCTGTTTCAGATCACGCAGAACCTCCTGCATACATTCCTGCAAATTTCTCAGTTTCAGTGCCTTTCTGCCGTTGTCTGTATAGGGCTTGTAACTACCCTTGAGCTTGCTCTGGAGCCTTTCAAACGCTTTACATTCGCTGTTAATCCGCTCACTTTTGGGCATGAAAAATGCCGAGCCAGCCAAAGCATACTCGGCAAGATATTTGTATTGTCCGTTTTTAAATGTTGCATAGATTTGTGAGGTCAGCTTGTCGGGACGGCATCGTAAATACTTTAAGCTATCAATCTGATGAAGATATTCTTCCTTCCGCTTGTGAGGAACAGCAGGTAAAGCTTTGACCCCGTTCTTTGCTTTCAGCACCTCGTTCCAATCTTTGTACGGCGGTGCAAGGCGTTTGACGTTTGAATATCCGTTCTCATTTAGGATATCCCTTAGACGGTCAACCGCCTCGATCCCACCCTCGTCATTATCAACACAGAGAATGACTTCTGACAGGTTTGAATGATTCTTTAACGCCGTCAAAACAGCATTTTCATAAACTCCGTTCATAGCGATGTAGCTGTGTTTTTGCCATTCTTTCGGGTACAGAGTAAGAAAACTCAGCATATCAATGGGAGCTTCAAATATATAAAGTCGTTCATCCTCTCCGAAATGTGCAAAGCTGTATCGGGTATCAGAGCCGCTACAAGTGATCCGGAATGTACTGCCGACGCTGTTTGTTGACCGCTTATGTGCCTGTTTAGGCATACCCTTTTCATTAAGCCCGACAAATACTGCGTTGTGGTGGTTTTTATCCTCATAGAGAGTATGCTGTTTGGCAAAGTGTGTGATGATGTCAGCCGAGATAAACCGCTGTTTTATGAGGTAGGCATAGACTCTGTGCATATTTGTGTTTGCTTGGGGCAGTCTGAACTCTTTCTTTTCTTCCTTTGCGATAGCTTTCGGCGGACTGTGGGACAGCAGAGTTACCGTCTGTCCCAACAGTTCCTGTACCGCAGTCTGAAAGTCCATACCATAAAACTCCTGCATAAACTTTATTGCTCCGCCGCCTGTCTGATTTTTATGGTCGAACCATTTTGAACCACGGATAGTTATACTGTCGTGCTTGCCTGAGCTGTCGTAATATATGAGCTTATGCTCTATGCCGGCACGCTCAAGCTTTTCACCACGCACACGCAGATATTCTGCCAAGTCTACGCTGTTGGCAAGGACTTTTTGTTCGTCTGTAAATGGGATATATGGCACTTTATCACCGCCTTAATACTTCACATTCTCCGCAAACTTACTCATCAGCTGCGAAAAACTCTGCCTTTCCATCATATCCGAACTGAGAAAAGCACCCGATACAACGGTAAGCTTGTCCTCCGAAAGCACAGCGTAGGTTTCCGTGTATCCGAACTGCGTCGCCATACCATCGGATTTCTGAACAGAGCCGTACCGCTGATATTTACACTTAGAAACAACACTGCTTGTCATACGATAGATGGACACAAAATCGTCCTCAGTGATACCGCTCATCTGTGCGGAGGTCTGTCCGAAGTAATAATCTCCGAAGTTTTCAAGGATATATTCCATATCGTGATCAAGATCACTATGACTTAGATCAATACACAGAACATCTATCATACCGCCGCCGTTTGAGCCTTTCAAAGTAATTTTATTCACACCGTTTGAGTTATCAATTTCGTTCTCAAAGGAACTGCCTTTCATTGCCTCAGTAACTATGTCCGAAACTTCTGCAAAGCTGATATTTGAGTCGAAAAACTCAGCAATAAAAGTATTAGACTTCACCTGTTCTTCATCAACTGTACTTTCAGCCTCCGAAGAGGCAGCCGAGTCGTGTATGGACTCGGCTGTAGTAGTCGTAGTTTCCGTAACAGCATTCTGGATCGGCGGACTGATCGTTCCGCAAGCTGTCATTGTCAGCATAAACGCTGCTAAAATTGCAGTCAATGCTTTTGCTTTCATATTCGTTTTCCCCCTATCAGATTATGTTCCAGATGTACAGCGGACAGGTCAGAGAAAAGATCAGACAGCCGAAAATGATAGCGATCGGCGTCCATTCAAGCTGACCGTGTTTTCGATAGTCGAGATATGCGAGACCTATCTTAACAAACAGCAAAACCGCAAGAATTACGTCAATTACGGGGAACACAACGTTGTTCACAACCGACACCACCTGCGACCTTGCGGTAGTCCATGTGCTTTGGACTGCTCCCGCAACATCGCCGGAAGCGCAGGCGGTTATTGATGTCATTGCCGCAAAGCACATTGCACTTGCAGCTGATGCAATAGCTTTCTTTTTTGACTTTTTTATCTTCATTACACATCTCTCCTTTCATTATTCTTTCTGATTGCAAATATTAAGGACAAAAGCATTACAGATCCGATCATAAGATAGATACATATGCCATTGTCTGATGACACACCTGTGTGAGGGTTGTCTGTTGTGACTGTGTGAGGCGTGTCAGGCAAGCTTGGCTTAGCCTCGTCCACCATTATGACTATGGGTGTGCCGTCTTCAGCAATCACTGTCGCATCTGCATTTTCTACGGTAACATTGCCGTAAACATCGACTGTAAACTTAATGTCCGTTGCAATTACATAGCCGTCGGGAGCGGCGATTTCTTTCAGTGTATAATCTCCGGCAGGAAGCTCAGTTACAATATGATCTGTGCCGTCGGAAGTCCATTCGTCAACAATATTTCCCTCAGAGTCAATGATCTGCATTTTTGCTCCCTTAAGCTCGTTTCCGTAAATATCACGCTTTGAGATCTTAACGGTAATCGGCTTGTTCTCGGCAGTTATCTCAATGACTTCGCCGTCCTCTGAAATGCTTACGGGATAGCTTTCATCGCTTAGAATATATCCCGTGGGAGCTTTTATCTCTCTGACAACATACTCGCCGTAAGGAATGTTTCCAAACTCAAAATATCCCTTTTCATCGGATACGGCTGTCATTATGGCATTGCTTTCTGAAAACACTTTACAGTCCTTTCGGAACAGTCCGAACACCGCATTTTCAAGGGGTTCGCTCTTGTCATCGGTCTTATGTCCCTCTATCCTGCCACGCTTGATAATATTTTCAAACTCTCCGCAGTCGATATCCACGGTCTGAATATCCTGACCCATATACTCGAAAGTCACAAGGTACTTTTCGCCGTTAAGGACATAGTGTTCGTCGGTGGCAATTTCCTGAACATAGTACTTTCCAAACGGAATTTTCTCTGCAATAACAGCAGTCATATTTTCATCAAGCGACACCGCAGAGATCAACCCGCCGGCAGGGATCAACGTGCCGTTTGAAGCTGTGATATCTTTTGCGGCAAACAGTCCGAAACGAACATTTTTGTACTCTCCGTTACTGCCGATACCGAACAGCTCATCATTCTCCATTGTCTTAGAAAGCCTTATCATTACTCTCTGATATTCATTTTCAAACTCTATATCCACAGTATCTCTCACCTCAAATTCCTGTCCTGCATAGATAAGCTCTGCATATTTAGGCTCGCTGTTCATCACATATCCAAAAGGAGCTTTTATCTCTCTGACTTCATATCTGCCAAGATACAGCGGCTCAGTTTCCCCATAGCCGTTTTCATCGGTCATTATCTCCGCTACAACATCGCCTGCCTTTGCGTGAACTGTTCCGTCTGCTGTAACAATATCCTCTGTGGCTGTTACCTGAAATACCGCTCCACTAAGAGCACATTCCGTAAACACAGGCTTGTATGTGGTCTGACCGCTTTCCATGATTTCGCCGTTCTCGTCAACGGATATGGCGCTTCCCATAGCGGTAACACCTGTAAATGCATCGCCCGATTTGTAAACCGATATCTTTCCTTTCTGCGAATCGTTTCCTACGTCAATATTAAGCTTGGAGTATGAAACGCTGTTGCCTGTGAACTTAAATTCAAAGGTCTTGCTGTCGGAGTTAATGGCATAACCCTCTGCCGCCTTGGTCTCGGTAAGAGTGTACTTTGCTCCCACATACATCTGTGCATTTCCCGTATCCGCATGACCTGTGCTGTCGGTTGTCATTTTGCAGATTACATCTCCCTTCTTGTGAAGCTGTTTGCCGCCTATTGCAAAATCTTCCGCCGCTCTTACCTCAAATTCAACTCCTGGAAGAGGTTTCTTTGTTTCGCTGTCTGCTTTGTAAACTTCAAGAGTTCCTCTCTGAACATCGTTTGTTACGGTCACTTCGTGAGGGATAGTAAGGGTATCGGCTTTATCCGATTTCGCCGTAAACTTCGTATTCTCCGCAGAAATAACATACGGCTCGGGAGCGGAAACTTCCACAAGTTCATACTCAAAGTTCGGGTAGATGGGTATTGTCTTTGTATATCCCTGCGTTCCGTCGGTTTCGTATTCTGTGTAGGTGCTTGAGACATAACCCTGTTCATCGGTCACAACAGTACCCACAGACTCGCCCTTTTTCTGAACGGTCTTGCCGTTAAAAGCAATATCCTGCGTGGGAACAATGTCAAAAGCAACACCCTTTATTGGATTGCCGAATTCGTCAACCTTGTGAACCTTTAAATCTACAAGCTGCAAAGTATTTGGAATATCCGCAGTGTAAGTTATCACAGGATTCGTGCCGTCCTCAATATCCGCAATTGTGGTCGTTACAGTAAATGAACGGCTTAACTCTCCGTTCTCGTCAAGCATAATATACTTGTCGTTTTCACGCTCTGTTACGGTATAAACGTTTTCAAAGGTTTCACCGTTAAGCTTGCCAAGAGCAAGATTTTCAACGCAAGCGTAACCATTGCTGTCGGTAGTGACACTCTTTACAACCTTTCCATTTAGCGAAATATCGAAAGTAACTCCTTCTATCTTAATATCATTAAGAACATCATATTTGTTAAGCTCCAGCTTAAGTGTAAAAGGCTTGTCCGTTACTGAATAATTGTAATCCGAAAGCTTTGCATTCTGAAAATTATCAAGGTCGTTCACTACCGAATTTGCACGGTTCACAAGATGATATTCGGTGTCCAGAACATAGCCGTTAGGTGCAGTGATTTCCTTAACATAGTAGTTGGTGTTGGGGAGCAGATCGTAATCGAACTTTGCTTTTCCGTCACTTCCTGTTGTTGCGGTTTTTAAAAGCTTTTTTGCGGAGTTATACAGACCGTACTTTGCTCCCGAAAGAACATCGTTTGTATTGCTGTCCTTCTTTGTAAGCACAAGACTGTAATTTACAAGCTGATTTACTATCTCAGCACTGCTGTGAAGTCTGTTATCTTCAAGTTTGTTTGATGAAATGGGATAAAGATTTCCTGCTCCGAGAATATATTTCTTCCCATTTTCATCGGTCAGAGCATATGACTTGCCTGTATCGTTTCTTATGAGGCCGCTGATATTTCTTTTTGCCGTAGAATCTTTGATAGTACTCAGATTGTACGCTTTTGAAGCCTCAAGACTTTCATCATAGCCATATCCTTTAGCTCCGTTTATCTCGATAAAAACAAGCTCCTTTGCATTGCCTGAGCTGTCAAGAGGTACAAGATCAAAGAAAAGCTGTCCGAAGTGATCGCAGGTGTCACAGCCGCTGTAGTTCGAGCCTGTGCTGAAAACATATGCCTTTGAAAAGTCAGTCGTAGTGCGAGTGGTATCGAATATGAGGTCGTGATTTGCGTTTAATTTTGTTGGCACATAGTAACAGCCATCACCTGAGGAGTAGGTCTTTCCATTAAAGCCGTCAAGGTCGTTAAGATCGCCTGAAAAAGCTTTTTCTGCAGACTTGTGACCCTGCGAGATATATCTCATAACAGGCTTGCCGTTTTCCTCGTCCCAGTAACCCACAATAAATTTGGTGGACTTGTAGATGTCGGAGAGGGTCTTGATGTCGCTCTCGTTATCGCTTGATAAAGCCTTTCCATCACCGTTGAGAATGGTTTTGTCAAGCACCGCAGTTCCAAATTTAGCATTGTAATTCTTTTCGCTGTTGTTCATCTTTATCGTTTTTGTGCCAGCATTGGCAGTAAAATCACTTGTAGGAGAGGGCAGAAGTACTGATTTAGAAAGTTTCTCATACCTTTCATCATCGGGTACTGTATATTCCGTTACCGTATATGTCCTGCCATTTGACGTTGAGGTGGGCAGATCGTTTACTGTGAAAGTACCCTTTGCGTCTGTGTTTTTAATGGTCTTAAACTTTGTAGCCTCGCTGACAGAAGTCACATACTTTGAAAAAACATATCCCGTTCCCGTGCTGTTTTTATCAGCCTGAACATAATACTTTTTGCCGTCATACAGGCATGAAACCACAAACGTAGTCTTGCCCAGAAGGTTATTCAGCTCCGCCGCCGTTATCTGATTATTGCTTGAATCTGTGTATGTCTTTTCAACGGTAAGATTCGGTTCATTGTATGACGCAAGTCCCACATGTCCCACAACGGGGTCGAGCCTTGTTGAAAGCAGGCAGGTCTGATAGTAGCTGTTGGCAAACAAAGTTTCCTGCTTTTTCAGGCTGTTCTTCATCTGCATCGGGATACTTTCCGTAACATATATACTGCTGTCGCCGCTTGAAGTGAACTGCCTTTCCTTTGACCATATGGTGTAAACAGTATTTGTGCCGCTCATTTCTGTTTCAAGGCCATAGTCCTTGCCGAAAGTACCGCTGAATTTAGACTTTATCAGCGATCCAAGCTTGCTTTCAAGGCTGCTGAAATTATGTGCAAGGCTTGACGCTGTGACATAGGAAGTGGGCACAGTCACTTTTGTTTCGTATCTTAGATTTTCAGCGTTGTATTTCATAACGTTCGGTTCGTCCTTTGCCTGAGCTTTGGTGGATCTCATAGCAGAGGGAAGCTTGTAATGATCCTTCACATTTGACACAATATCGTTGTACGCCTTTTCAACTCCCGATCTTGTACACCAGCCACCGCTTGGATAGGTGAAATCATTCCAAAGAATATCCGAACATTTTCCGAAGCCTGCCTGCGTATGACCTCTGTAACCCAGTATCAGCTCCCAGATAAGGCACTGAGTTGCGGCATAGTAGTCACCTGTTTTGTGGCTTGAATAGCCGTAATACTGCACAAGTCCGAGATACTTAGCCATTGGTCCGTCTGTTCCGCCTATGGACTTCCAATATGCAAAGCTGTCCGCCTTGTTTTTATCCGAGAGGTCAAAGGTATCATACTTTGTAAAGCCGTTCTGAGTATACCAGTCCTTGTAGCTTGCTCCCTGCATTGACTTTGCAGGCTCGATACAAAACGCCCAGTCGGAAGTTGATGAGGGACTGAATCTGCATATTTGTTCTCCGGCTTTGATATATTGTCCGCTTACTCCTCCTGTTACTCCGTTCTTTCTGTTTTTGATAGTTGGATTGACCGAGCTGTTCCAAGTGTATCCTATGGATACTCCCGATGTGGCTGCGGAAACATTCGCCGCCAGCGTAGTCATTCCTATTGCCGCCGCAAGCATTGCCGCTGTGCAGCGTTTTAATATTTTTCTTATCTTCATCTGTATTACTCCTTTGTTTTTTGCAAAGAAAAAAGAGCCGAATTTTCGACTCTTTTCCCTGCTTATTCAGTTGTTTTTAGTCCTCCGTAAGAAACCATATTGCCGTGCCGTCAAAGCCTACATTAAACTCAATATCGCTTGCATATTTGAGGGCATTATTGCCGCTGTATATCTCCCACCTGTTGAACAGTCCGTAGTCTATGACGTGCAGGCAGTTTTCTCTCGTTTCACTGACTATGCTGCAGATCTCTTCTTCATTTTCTGCATGATCTATCAGCCACTTGCTGTCTGAGTCAGCATATGCGTCCATGTGAGCATATGACAGGTCGGTCATGTCCTCTCGCACCGTCATATTGATCGGATTCGCATAAGATATGTCATACTCATCTATTCCAAAGCTTACATGGATATCTCTTTTGCCGTTGAAGTTTTTGGCATATTCAAGTATTTCAGATCTTATGAGATTTTGTTCATCACCGCTTAGGCTTTGACCCTCACACAGCTTTCTCCATGCTTTCATGGTATCAGACCATGTTACTGTGCTTTCGGGCGGTTTTGTGGTCGGCGGAGTAGTTGTTTGCGGTTTCTGCGTAGTGGTCACAGGCTTTGGCGGAGCTGTTGTGGTTTGCTTTGCGGTAGTCTGCTTTTGCTGTGTAGTTGTTACCGCAGGCTTTTGAGTAGTATTGACCTGTGTGTTTTCCTGCGGCTTTACTGTCTGAGGATAACTCTGCTGTTTGATTTGTTCCTGCGGTGGTTGCATACTTTTTGTGGTTGTTTTAGCTAAGGAAGTTTCGGATACCGTCTGCGAACTCTTTCGTGTAGTAGTTGCGGTTTCGCTTGTATCCTTTTCTTCCTTTACCGATGTTACCGTGACCGTAGTTTGGTTCACAGCTGAGATTTCTGCACTTTCTACGGACTCCGATACATTGCCGCAGGCAGTCAGCATTACTGTGCAAAGTATTGAAATATATATCGCTTTTTTCATATCATCACGCTCCTTGTCAAGCAATATATCACACCTTTTTGTATATATCCAGCCTTTTTGCAAAAGTTCTGCCTTTGTGACAATTTACACAGCATAAGATTTGGCATACTATATAATTAGCTCAGGTCCTTCATCAAATTCTTCAAGCGGTCCGATCACTTCGGGTTTTGTTTCTTTAACAGCCACAAGCCCTATACCCGGCAGGTCTACCAGCATATGACCAAACTGCTCCTTGTACTTTTCGATCTGCTCATCGGTAAGTGAACAAGAGTCCCATTCGCCGTATTCGTTCAGACAGTTGCCCGAAATATAGAAAGTGCCATGAACAAGAGTGTTTCCTACTATCCTGTTAGGCTTTGAGCCGTTCAGCAGAAACTCATCATTACACCAGCAAAGTGCGTCATTTGTCTGCTCAAAATATATAGGTTCAATGCTTCCTCCCACTACTTCCTGCATTGCCTGGATATCGTCCTCGATATCTTTCACATACGGTTCTTTCAGAGGTTCAAACACAAGTATCCTCATTCTTTTGCCTCACTTTCACAATACTCTTTCAGCGGACACTCGCCGCAGTCATCAAACATTGCACAGGTACGCTGTATCTCCTCTTCGGATATCCCACAGTCAAAATGCTGCTTTTTCTGTTCGTCTTGCCATACGATAAGTGAAACACCGCTGCTGTCACGTTCGACCTCTACCGTTACAGCATTTCCGTGCCTGTCATAAAGCCCAGAAAATTCTGTTTTGCCTTTTGCCGTTAAAACCTGTGCCAATATTATCTTCTTCATAAAAACCTCCTAATCAAAAAGCGAAAGCTGTTTGATAGCTTTCGCACGTTCGCTTGTGTCATAATTTGATATGAGCAGCTCTGCATACTGACAGCCGCCGTCATACCGCTGTGCCAAATTGTTCAGCCTACTTATCTCTTCAATGTGAATGTTTGGTTTATGCCATATCTCACGGATCTCAGTGCAATCGTTATACGAAACCAAAAATCTGCCTTTGATGTCAAGCAGAGCGTCACGCAGTCTGATATGGTCTTTTGCAGTAAAACCTACGTCCTTGTAGTAATTTTCAGTCGCAAAATACGGCGGATCACAGTAAAAAAAGCTGACGGGTCTGTCATACTGCCTGATAAGCCTTTCAAAATCCTTGTTCTCAACAACTACTTTCTGTAATCTTCTTGCGGCAAGGTCGATCATAGGGAAGTCCGACCACATCGAATGCGGCTGACTTCCAAAGCTGTCAAGTCCACTTGCGTAGCTGTATCTAATAAGTTGATAAAACTTTGCCGCCCTGTCAACATCACGAAATCTGCTGAACAGACCTCGCTTGTGAAGACTAGCAATCCAATCGAAATCTTCACGAGAATCGAGGACATACCGTAGTTTGTATTTCAGCTTATTCGGCTTGTCCCTGACACAGCGATAAAGATTGGCAAGATTTCCGTTAAAATCGTTGTATACCTCAAAATCCATACCGGGCGGCTTGCGAAAAAGCACCCAGCCCGCCCCTCCGAAAACCTCGATATACCGTTCATAGTAAGGAGGAAAGCGAGCAAGCACGTCGTCCCTGAGAGCTTTTTTCCCTCCCACCCATGACATAAAACTATTCATGTTTTTCCTTTCTGCCGTATGCCAATGACAGAAAGAAAGTCGCTTTGCTAATTACAGAAGTTTTCTGTCATTGGCAAAACGACTTAATTAAATATTAGATTTTACGCTTAAATATTTGATTTTACGCTGTTTTCAACCCTTGATGATCGGATCGACGTAGCTGAAAATTATTCTTTTCTGGTCAAGATAGCCGTTGGCTTTATTGACCTCGTTGCACAATTCCTTGTACTGCCTTTCCGAAAGTACGGGCTTTGTGGCTCTCAGCATTGCAGGAATACTGCCGAGACAAAACTTGAAGTCCACTTTAGCTTTAATTCTGTTTGTGTGCATCACTTACCTCCTTGTCCAGACGTGCGATCTCTTTTTCAGCAGACTTAAAAGCCACGGCAAGAGAACCTATCGTTGTTCCGATGATAACACCTATCATCATTCCAATGA
>OKSB01003706.1_pt1 | contig 11807 bp, 9 predicted proteins | sample 1601171 | NCBI WGS metagenome assembly OKSB01 (sample SAMEA3541496, study PRJEB24748) | human gut metagenome | biome: human gut; feature: human-associated habitat; material: faeces | place: China | collected 2012 | reverse complement strand
GGCGTAAGGGGGAAGTCGGGCATGTTGCGCTTGAAAGTATCGCGTGAAGCGAATTCGCCTTGCGATACTTTCACGGAAAATCCGCAAAAGCGTTTGGATATTTTTAATACCCGGCCCTGCAAAAAGGCAGCCCCATTGGACTGCCTTTCAAAAGCTCTCGTGTGTCGATGTCGTCAAAACATATCCTGCATGCCGTAAAGCTTCCCCGGCTTTTGTCGGGACAGCCAAGCGGCGGCGCGCAGGGCCCCCTGGGCGAAAGTCTCGCGCGAATGGGCTTGGTGGCTCACTTCGATGCGCTCGCCGGGTCCCATGAAATAAATGGTATGCACGCCCACCACATCGCCGCCCCGGATGGCCTGGATACCGATCTGGGCCTTAGGCCGCTCGCCGATAATGCCGTCGCGGGAGGAACAGCGCACGTCCGGGAGCTTCCAGCCGCGCGCCTCGGCCAGGCATTCGCCCAAGGTCAGAGCCGTGCCGCTGGGAGAGTCCTTTTTGCGGTTATGGTGCAGTTCCACCATTTCGATGTCATAGCTTTCGCCCAGAGCCTTGGTCAGTTCCGGCAGGATTTTCAGCAGTACATTGATGCCGATGCTCATGTTGGAGGACCAGAAAAGCGGCGCTTTTTCAGCCAGAGCACGCAGTTCGTCCTTCTGCTCCCCGGTGAGGCCCGTGGTGCCGATGACCAGGGCGTGCCCGGTACGAGCCGCCACGCGCGCCGAGTGCAAGCTGACGGCCGGAGCCGTGAAGTCAATGACCACCGCGCCCGGAACCTGCGGCAGCAAAGCCTCCAGCGAATCCGCCACCGGGCAGCCTGCCCCGGACAGCGCGTCCAGGTGTTCCTTGCTGTCCACCAGACCGGCCAGCGTGTATGCCGGATCGTTGGCTGCCAGACCGCTGATGGTTCTGCCCATGCGCCCGTTGGCGCCCACGACGATAATGGCTGTACTCATGTGTGGCCTCACTCTGTTGCATGGTCCAGGGGTATTCCCGAAGCGGCGAGCAGTTCGCGGAAGCCCGCCTCGTCCAGCACGGCGATGCCCAGAGCACGCGCCTTGTCCAGCTTGCTGCCCGGCTTGTCGCCCACCACCAGAAAATCCAGTTTTTTATTCACACTTCCCGCCGGAATGGCCCCGGCGGCTTCGGCCAGATGCTGGGCCTTGCCGCGCTGCAGAGAGAGCGTGCCGGTGAAAAGTATGTTTTTGCCCTGTAACGGCCCGGCCTGCGTTTGCGCCGTCTCCGCGCTGTTCGCGTCCGCCAGCGGGCTCAGGGGCCAGAGCCCCAGCTCGCGGAAGCGCTCCAGCTGCGCCCGGTTGGCCGGGCTTTCATAAAAGTTACGGATGGAGGCCGCCACCTCCGGCCCCACGTCGGGCAAGGCCTGCAAGGTTTCGGCGTCGGCCCGGCCCAGATCGTCCAGATCGCGGAAATGTCCGGCCAGCAGGCGCGCGGTCTGCTCGCCGACATGACGGATGCCCAGGGCGCTGATCAGGCGCGGTAACGTGGCCGTATGCCTGGCCTCGTCCAGAGCATCCACGAACTTTCGGGCCAGCACCTCGCCCATGCGTTCAAAGTCCAGCAGCTCTTCCGCCTTCAGTGTAAACAGGTCCGCCGGAGATTGCACCCGGCCCGAGGTCACCAGTTGCGCGATCCATTTCTGGCCCACTCCCTGGATATCCAGACCGGCCTTGGATACAAAATGGCTGATGGCGCGCAGGCGCACCGCCGGACAGGAGAGATTGTCGCAGCGCCAGGCAGCCTCGCCGGGCTCGCGGTGCACGGCTTCGCCGCAGGCCGGGCAGGTGTGCGGAAAGACGAATTCCACGGCGTCGGGCGGACGCCTGGACAGCACCGGCCCCACCACTTCGGGGATCACGTCCCCGGCGCGCTGCACAATGACCGTATCACCCACGCGCACGTCGCGGGCGCGGATCTCATCCTCATTATGCAGGGTGGCCCGCGAAACCATGACCCCGCCCACGGGCACGGGCTCCAGTACGGCCACGGGCGTAAGCACGCCGGTACGGCCCACCTGAATGTCAATGCCCGTGAGCCGGGTTTCAGCCTGCATGGCCGGAAATTTGAAGGCCACGGCGAAACGCGGCGCGCGTGCCGTGAAGCCCAGCGCCTCCTGGGCTTCCAGATTATCCTCTTTGGCCACGGCTCCGTCGATTTCCATGGGAAAATCCTGACGGTGTTCACGCACCCAGGCCGCGTAGGCTTCCACCTCGTCCGCTCCGGCGCAGAGCCTGCCGTCGGGGGGAGTCAAAAGGCCGTAGGCCGTTAAACGCGCCATGAGTTCATGCTGAAACAGGCAGGGTTTCGCTGGCGCCCAGTCCGCTTCGCCCAGGCTGTAAGCCAGAAAGCGCAGGGGACGGGATTCGGTAACGGAAATGTCCAGCTGCCGTAAGGTGCCGGCGGCGGCGTTGCGCGGATTGGCAAAGGTTTTTCGGCCCAAGGCCTCCTGCTGGGCGTTGAGGGCCTCAAAGTCCTTTTTGAACATGACCACTTCACCGCGTACTTCCAGGCGGGCCGGGAAGGGCCCCTCTCCCCGCAGGCGCAGGGGCACGGTGCGGATGGTGCGCACGGCTTCGGTGACCACTTCGCCGATTTCACCGTCGCCGCGGGTCAGGGCTTCAATCAGGAGGCCGTTCTCATAGATAATTTCCAGAGCCAGGCCGTCCAGCTTGGGATCACACCAGAAGCCCAGCGGCAGAGGGCCGTTAAGTTCCGTATCCCAAGCGCGCTGCATGCGCTCCACGAAGTCGCGCCAGTCCTCGTCGGAAAACACGTTGTCCAGGCCGTACATCCGGCGGCGGTGTGCCTTTTTGGCCAGACCATCAAGCAGCCTGCCGCCCACCCGCAAGGTGGGCGAATGCGGGCTGCGCAGGCCGGGCCAGCGCTCTTCCAGCTCCGTCAGCTCCCGGAACAGGGCATCGTACTGTTCATCGCTGATCTCCGGCGCGTCCAGAGTGTGATAGAGATAATTATGGCGCTCCAGCTCGGCGCTGAGCCGACGGGCGCGCTCTCGCTCCTGCGCCGAAGGCTGCGGTGCGAGAAGCGAATGCTGCTCGACAGGGGGCTTGTTCTGAGGGGACATAGGAAAAGCCTTTAGCACGTACTGACTAATAAGGATTTCTGGCCGTTGCCAAGGTCAGAGCATTAATCAGCACTTCCTTTATTCGGGAAGGGCAATAAGCCGGGCGCGCAAAGCGCGGATGCGGTCACGCAGTTCCGCGGCCTGTTCAAATTCCAGATCGCGCGCGGCCTGGCGCATTTCCTTTTCCAGCTTGAGCACCAGGGCTGCCGTATCTTCGGCGGTGAGCGGCGCGGCATCAGCCTTGACGTTGGCTTTACCGTTACCGCGCCCCTTGCCCCGGCCCTTGGCCGCATCGTTATCCACATACAGCGTATCCAGCGGAGATTCAAGACTTTTTGTCGTACTCCGGGGAGTGATGTGGTGCTCTTCGTTGTAGGTCGTCTGCTTGGCGCGTCGGCGGCCGGTTTCGTCCATGGCGGCCTTCATGGAGGCCGTCACCTTGTCGGCATAGAGAATCACCCGGCCTTGGGCATTGCGCGCGGCACGGCCGAAGGTCTGGATCAGCGAGCCTGTGGAGCGCAGAAAGCCTTCCTTGTCCGCGTCCAGAATGCAGACCAGGGAAACTTCCGGAATATCCAGGCCTTCGCGCAGCAGGTTAATGCCCACCAGCACATCGAACTCGCCCATACGCAGGGCCCGGATAATCTGAAGACGCTCCAGGGTCTCGATGTCCGAATGCAGATAGCGCGCCTTTACGCCCATATTGCAACAGTATTCGGTCAGATCCTCGGCCATGCGCTTGGTCAGGGTGGTCACCAGCACGCGCTCGCCGCGCGTAACCCTGGCCCGGCACTCGCTGAGCAGGTCCTCCATCTGGCCCTTGACCGGGCGGATCTCCACTTCCGGGTCCACCAGACCGGTGGGGCGGATGATCTGTTCGGCCACGATGCCCTGGGCCTGGTCCATCTCGTAGCGGCCCGGCGTGGCGGAAACATACACCACCTGATTGAGCAGGGAGGTAAATTCGTCGAACTGCAAAGGCCGGTTGTCCAAGGCCGAGGGCAGGCGGAAGCCGTATTCCACCAGGGTCTGCTTGCGCGAACGGTCGCCTTTGAACATGCCGCCCACCTGGGGAATGGTAATGTGCGATTCGTCCACAAAGAGCAGAAAATCGCGCGGAAAGTAATTGAGCAGACAGGACGGCGGCTCGCCGGTTTTGCGGCCGTCCAGATGGCGGGTGTAGTTTTCAATGCCGTTGCAGTAGCCCAGTTCCTCGATCATTTCCAGATCCAGCTGGGTACGCTGTTCCAGGCGCTGGGCCTCCACCAGCTTGCCGTGCTCCTTGAAATACGTGAGCCGCGCGGCCAGTTCATCGCGGATGTCCCCGGCCGCGCGCTTCAGGTTATCCTGGGCCGAAACGAAGTGGCTGGCCGGATAGAGCACGGTTTTGCCCACTTCGGCCAGCACTTCGCCGGTGAGCGGGTCGATTTCGCGCATGGCGTCAATATCGTCGCCGAAAAACTCCAGACGCAGAGCCCGCTCGTGATGATAGGCCGGAATGATTTCCAGAGCGTCTCCGCGCACCCGGAACGTGCCACGGTGAAAGTCGTAGTCGTTGCGCTCGTAATGCACTTCCACGAGACGGGTGATCAGATCGTCCATGGGCAGGCGCTGCCCCACTTCCACGGGAATGACCATCTTGGCGTAGTATTCCGGCGAACCCAGGCCGTAAATACAGGACACCGAGGCCACGATGACCACGTCGCGCCGGGTCAACAGGGCGTGAGTGGCCGCATGGCGCAGCTTGTCGATATTGTCGTTGATGGAGGAATCTTTCTCGATGTAGGTATCCGAGGCGGGCACATAGGCCTCGGGCTGGTAGTAGTCGTAATAGCTCACAAAATATTCCACGGCATTGCGTGGAAAAAGCTCGCGAAATTCATTGTAGAGCTGAGCGGCCAGGGTTTTATTGGGCGCAAGCACCAGGGCCGGGCGATTGCAGCGGGCGATCACATTGGCCATGGTGAAGGTTTTGCCCGAGCCGGTCACGCCCAGGAGCACCTGCGCGGGCACACCGGCCCGGATATTGTCGGTCAGGGCGGTTATAGCCTCAGGCTGGTCGCCCATGGGCGTGTAGCCGGTCTGCAAACTGAAAGGAGTGGTTGACTTATCTTCCATAGAGATGGCTTTTGGGGTAAAAGGGAGGCGTTGGAACACGCCACACAAACAAGACAGGAACGATTATGGAAAAACAGAGTATTGCCGCGCCGTCCGATGCCCTGCTGGACAGGGTTTATATTGTGGCCGCCACCCTGAGCGCCTTCAAGGGCCGCCGCCATGTGGAAGTGCACATTTTCCGCCACGGGGCCACGGAAGAGGAGCTGGCGGCCCTGCAAGGCAAAAAGCTGGTGGGCCCGCCCGATCCGGCGGTGCCGCCCCAGGTGTTGCAGGGCGCCACCAAGGAAGCCGCCCTGCGCTGCATTCTGGAAGCCTTTACTGAAGAGGAAAGCCGGGCCCTGGTGGACTACCTCGAACAGCGCTATGCCGAGCACATTGAAAAAATCACCGTCTGCCCGCTGGATCTGCCGGTGCCGCTGGGCGTGGCCCCGCTGAGCGGCATTCCCGAGGGCAAGAGCACGGGCTTCATCCGCTTCGAGGCCGTGCCCAACTATCCCCTGCCCTTTGTGGCGCGCGGCTTCTACGATCTGGCGATCCACGAACCGTTAATGGCGGAATAGGAGTAGCCCGTTTTCCAGGGGGCCCAGGGAACGGCGCGGATTTCCCGCCGAAGGGCGTCCGGCTCCCTTGCCTCTCGCTCTTCCCGCCATCCCTCGGCGGCCAACGCCCTTGCCAGCCGCTCCCGAAACGCCGCCCTCGGCAGCATGACCCCGCCCATCCGCATGATGTGCGGGGTCTCTTGCTGGCAATCCAGCACTACGGCCCCGCGCAGCCGTAACAGGGCCACCAGCCCGGCCAGGGCCGCGCGGGAGGCTTCGGATTCACGGTGAAACATGGACTCGCCGAAAAAGGCCCGGCCCAAGGCCACTCCGTACAGACCGCCGACCAGTGCGCCCTCCCGCCAGGCCTCCACGGAATGTGCATAACCCAGGGCGTGCAGACGTTCATAGGCCGCGATCATCTCCGGCGTGAGCCAGGTGCCGTGCCCATTTGCGCGCAATCCGGCGCAGGCCCGGATGACCTCGCCGAAGGCCGCATCCAGGGTAAGCTCAAAGGGGCGGCGGCGCAACGCGCGGGCGCTGCGGGACGGCAGGCAAAAATCCTCCAGGGGCAGTACGCAACGCGGATCAGGCGACCACCAGAGAATGGGCAAGCCCTCCTCGTACCAGGGAAAAATTCCCAGGCTGTAGGCCGCCAGCAGCCGCGCGGGTTGCAGATCACCGCCCGCGCAGAGCAAACCGTCCGCGCGGGCGGCCTCCAAAGGAGGAAACTGTGCGGCCAGATCCGCGAACGTGCCGCTCATGCTCCCGTTCAGGCCTCCACCGGCGCGCGCGCGGCCCTGGCTCCCGCGCGCGTGGGACGCGCGACGGGCGACGAGGCCGAAGAGACAAGGGACAGGGCGTCGTCCTTGAGCGTCAGCCGGGCACTGCCGCCCTTTTTCAGAGCTCCAAACAGCAGCTCGTGGGCCAGGCGGTCCTCCAGCTCGTTGCGCAGCAGGCGGCGCAGAGGCCGCGCGCCCATGGCCGGATCAAAGCCCTTGAGGGCCAGCCACTGCCGGGCCTTGTCCGTCACGCTGAGATTGACCTTGCGCTGGGTCAGGGTGACGCGGATTTCGGCCAGGAACTTGTCCACAATGCGCAGCATCATTTCCTGAGACAGGCTGTGGAAAGGCACCAGTGCGTCCAGGCGGTTGCGGAACTCGGGCGTGAACAGGTTTTCCACGGCCTTGAGGCCCTTGCGGGCCGCATCCTCGGGCGCGGCCTGTCCGAAGCCGATGGCCGAACGCGACATCTCAAAGGCCCCGGCATTGGAGGTCATGATCAGAATGACATGCGAAAAGTCGGTCTTGCGGCCCGTATTGTCCGTGAGGGTCGCATAGTCCATAACTTGAAGCAGTACATTAAAGATGTCCGGATGGGCCTTTTCCACCTCGTCCAACAACACCACGGAATACGGAGCCTTACGTACCGCTTCAGTCAGCAGGCCGCCCTGATCAAAACCCACATAGCCGGGAGGCGAGCCGATCAGCCGGGACACGGAATGCTTTTCCATGTATTCGCTCATGTCGTAACGCAGAAACTCCACACCCATGAGCTTGGCAAGACTGCGGGCCACCTCGGTTTTGCCCACGCCCGTGGGCCCGTAGAACAAAAAGGCTCCGGCCGGGCGCTGTTCCTGCCCAAGACCGGCGCGGGCGCGCAGAATGGCCCGCACAGTGAGCTCAATGGCTTCGTCCTGGCCGAAGACCAGATGCTTCAGGTCCCGTTCGAGATTCGCCAGGCGCGCGCGTTCCCGCCCGGAGACCGTGCGCAATGGAATGCCCGCCATGCGGGCCACCACCCGCTCCACATCGGCCATGCTCACGGCCGGGCGCGTTTCCCTGCCTTGGGGGGAGTCGGGAAGAGCGCCCTGCCGCAGTCGCACGGCAGCCCCGGTTTCATCCATCACGTCAATGGCTTTGTCCGGCAGCAGGCGGTCCCGCACGTGGCGAGCGGAAAGCTCAACCATAGCTTTAAGAACAGAAGGGCTGTAACGCACCCGATGGTGTTCCGCATAGCGGCCTTCCAGGCCTTGCAGGATAGCCAGACAATCCGTGACATCCGGCTCATGCAGATCTATGCGCTGAAAACGCCGGGCCAGGGCACGGTCCTTTTCCAGATGGTTGCGGAACTCTTCATAGGTAGTGGAACCGATGCAGCGGATCTCACCGCCGGCAAGCGCCGGTTTCAGCAGATTGGAGGCATCCATGGAGCCGCCGGACGTGGAACCGGCCCCCACGATAGTATGGATTTCGTCGATAAACAGAATGGCCTCGGGCATGGCCTTGAGGGCCTGCACTATGGCCTTGAGGCGGCCTTCGAAATCACCGCGGTAGCGGGTTCCGGCCAGCAGCAGGCCCATGTCCAGGGCAAACAGCCGGGTATCGGCAAACATCTCCGGCACCCGGCCCTCTGCGATGCGCAGGGCCAGGCCTTCGGCCAGAGCGGTTTTGCCCACGCCCGGATCGCCCACAAAAAGCGGATTGTTCTTGCGGCGGCGGCAAAGCACCTCAATGGCGCGGTCCAGTTCCTGCTCCCGGCCCACCAGGGGGTCAATCTTGCCTTCCCTGGCGCGGGCCGTGAGGTCCACGGTATACTGGGCCAAAGGATCGCCCTTGGCCGCGCGGGCATCGCCGGACGCGCCGTCCGTTTCTTTTTCCTCCACGCCGCGCGAGCCGCCGCCTTCGTCCAGGCCGTGCGAAATGAAGGTCAGCACATCCAGGCGCTCCACCCCCTGCTTGCGCAGGAAGAAGAGCGCGTAGCTCTCATCTTCGTCCATGATGGCGATCAGCAGGTCGCCCAGCTCCACTGTATCGCGGCCCGCAGAACGGATATGGTTGAGCGCGCGTTCCAGCACGCGCTGCACGCCGTCGGTCTGGGTGACTTCATACTTGCCGGGCTGGTCCACCACTTCCAGTTCCGTACGGAAAAAACCTTCCAACTGCTCGCGCAGCACGGCCACGCTGGCCCCGCTGCCCTCCAGAATAATCCGGCCTTTCATGCTGTTGGTCAGGGCGTAGAGCACATGTTCCACTGTCAGCAGATCATGCCTGCGCCGCTGCACTTCCATAAGGGCGTCCCTCAGGACGCTTTGCACGCTTTTACTCAGCATATTTTCTCCCTCCCGCCACAGCCGAAGTCGACTGCGGGGAGCTGTTCCGGCGGCCCGGCCACATGCCGTGCCAAACTACGGCGGTCCGGTCCGCCGCGCCGTTGCCGCGCTGGCGGCAAGGACGATCAATGAATTTTTTCCATGGTGCATCTGAGGGGGAAGCCCGCTCCGTGCGCCTCGCGGTGGACGCGGCTGACCTTGGCTTCAGCCACTTCGCGGGTATAAATGCCGCACTGCCCCACTCCCTGCTGGTGCACGGCCAGCATAATGGCCGTGGCTTCTTCCAGGGGCTTGTGGAACACGCCGCAGAGGATATTGATCACAAAGTCCATGCTGGTATAATCGTCATTATGCAGCAGGACGCGGTAGCGGTCCGGCTCCTTGAGCTTTTTTACGACAATGGTCCGGCTTTCACCGTCGGCTTCGCCCTGATTGTATAGCGGCATGGAGTAATCCCCCGAAAACGGTTCAGGCTTTGGATGCGTTGGGCCGGTCGCCGCCGTGCGGTTCGTTGCCCGCAAGGCCCAGCTTCCGCCGCCAGTCACTCCGTCGCTCCGCGTCGAACACAAAAGAAAAATCCGGCGGCAGGTTGTGCAGGCGACGCCAATCCTGATGCAGCTGATGATAACTTTTGGTGCTTATTTCGGCCTTGTCAAGGCCCAGACGCGTCGCGGCCCGCTCAATATGCGCGGCCTCGCCCTCCAACTCCACCACTTCAGCGAAGGGCAGCACGTCCAATTCCACTTCCACATCCTCCAGACGCCACGGCTCGCGGATTTTCTCATAACGCGCGCCCACGGCGTAGCCCAGGCCTTCCAGCACGGCGCGCATGGCCGCGCCGTCGGCCACTTCCAGTTCGCGTTCCTCGCGCACCTTGAAGTGGCCGCTCTGCGACGCGGGCAGCTTGAGGGTCAGCACATGGCGCACGGCGTCCGGCCATTCCTGCGAGCGCAGGCGCAACAGGCGGCGGCTTTCAAACAGTTGGATGTCGGGTGTGTCAAAAACCCAGTTACTTTCAAAATGCGCGCCCGAAGTGCGCGCGCCCAGATCGTACAACGTCCGGCGCAAGGCGGCGAAATCCACGTGCAGATATTTGCGTTCCACTTCCAAAGGCATGCTTCTCTTCCTCCGCTGGCCGCTCATTGACGATGGAACAGGCGCTGCTGCAAGGCCGCGATGGTGGCGATGCCGCCGCCCTGGCCGCCGTCCGGATAGACGATAGGCTCGAAACCCAGCCGCCGGGCCTGGGAAAGGCGCAATTCCTGCGCGGCCACGGGCCGCACCTGGCCGTTGAGGTCCACTTCGCCCCAGAGCACGCATTTTTCCGGCAGGGGCACATCATAATAGGAGGACAGCACGGCGGCCACCAGAGCAAGGTCCAGGCCGGGTTCCTGCAGGCGCATGCCGCCGCCCACCTTGGCGTAAATATCCACTTGGCCGAAATTAAGTTTGAGCCGTTTCTCCAGCACGGCCAGGAGCAGATGCAGGCGGTTGGCGTCAAAGCCCAGCGCGGCGCGGCGTGGAATGCTCAGAAAAGTGCGCGCCACCAGAGCCTGGACTTCCACGGCCAGGGGGCGCTGTCCGTCCACGGCCATGACCACGGCCGTGCCGGACAGGGAGGCGTCGCGCGCGCCCAGAAAAAAAGTGGAGGGGTCGTCCACCACCTGCATGCCGCGCTCGCCCATGCGAAAGACCAGCAATTCCTCATTGGGGCCGAAACGGTTCTTGAACACGCGCAACAGACGGAACATCTGGCGGCGGTCCCCCTCCAGGGAGATGACCGTGTCCACCATGTGTTCCAGCAGGCGGGGCCCGGCCAGGACGCCGTCCTTGGTCACATGGCCCACCAGGATCAGGGTGCAGCCCACGCGGCGGCAGGCCTCCAGCAAGGCCGTGGCCACGGCGCGCACCTGGCTGACATTGCCCGGCAGGCCTTCGGCCTCCAGACTGGTCACGGTCTGTACCGAGTCCACGATCACCAGGGCCGGGGGTCTGGAACCGCCGACGCCGTTGAGGGCGTCCAGCACGTCCTCAACCTTGGAGGTGGTCAGAGCCAGAAGATTGGGGTCCAGCATCCGGAGCCGCTCGCCCCTGGCCTTGATCTGCGGCAGAGATTCCTCGCCGCTGGCGTAGAGCACCGCTTTGCCCTGGGCCGCCACCAGCCCGGCCACCTGCAAGAGCAGGGTGGATTTGCCGATGCCGGGGTCGCCGCTGAGCAATATGACCGACCCGGGCACAATGCCCCCACCCAGTACCCGGTTGAGCTCCCCCATCCCGGTCAGGTAGCGCTGCTCCTCGCTGGAGTCGATCTCCTCCAAGCTGCTGGCCTGCGCCACCGAGGCGGGAGAGCGTCCCCCTCCCGCTGCAGCGGAAAAGCGGGAAACCGGCTCCTCCACCTGTTCGATTAAGGTATTCCAGCTGCCGCAGTCCGGGCATTTGCCCATCCACTTGGGCTGCACCGCACCGCACTGCGTGCAGACGTAACTTGTCTTTGTTTTTGGCATATTGTATTCCTCTTGTAAAATAAAAAATTTCGGGCTATTATTCCGCCGCCAGATAGTCCATCAGACCACAAAAGATGGTGAAGGCCACCTGCTGCTGGTAGGTCTGGTCCTGCAAAAGGGACGCTTCCTGCGGGTTGGAGAGAAAACCGCACTCGGCCATCACAGCCGGGATCTGCGCTTCATAGAGCAAAAAGAGATTGTTTTCAGCCTGCTTAATCTGACGGGTGTTCTCCGGCTGCAGGAGGGAGACAAACGTCTCCTGAATCGACTGCGCCAGCTTTTGGGACTCCGGGTTGTTGGGGCTGAAAAAAATCTGCGCCCCGCGCGAGGAGGCCTGTTCAAATTTATTCTGATGGATGCTGACAAAGATCGCCTCGGGGTGATCCTCGATGATCGCCAGGCGGTTGTACAGGTCGGAGCGCTTTTGCCGGCTGATC
>OKSB01003702.1_pt1 | contig 11823 bp, 8 predicted proteins | sample 1601171 | NCBI WGS metagenome assembly OKSB01 (sample SAMEA3541496, study PRJEB24748) | human gut metagenome | biome: human gut; feature: human-associated habitat; material: faeces | place: China | collected 2012 | reverse complement strand
ACTGGCCAGTACCAGCCTGCACGTCACCAAGCGCGCCCGGCTGGCCGACCGCGTCAAGTCCGTCGAAGTGGCCGTTGGCACCCTTCAGATAGTCACGGGCGACGGTGATTTCCGAATCACCCATGCCGTCGCCGATGAAGAGGAAAACATACTTGGGTTTGCCGCCGAACACGCCCAGCAGTCCGTTCTCTTCCTCTGCTGCTTTGGCGGCATTGGGGGCAGCGGCGTTGGCAGCGGCAGGCGCTGCGGCCAGCATACCGGCGGCGGATGCAACGGCACCGACCTTCAAAAAGCTGCGGCGGGACATTTTATTCTCTTTCATGCGAAAGTCCTCTCTTTCCATGAGCCTCATGGCTCCTTCTCTCTTTTTCGATTTACCGGGAACGGCCTTATTCTACCGCCGCAGCCGCCCTGCCCGAAACCATGCGGACGCAAAATCGGCGTAAAACCCCGGCGGCGGCTTTGGGCCGTCTGTAAAAAAGAAGACTTCTGCTGTGCAAAAAGCGCCCCTCCGGTAAAACGGAGAGGCGCTTTTGTGTGTTACGGGTCAATTATGCGTTGAACTTTTCCTCGTTCAGCAGACCCTCGCTCTTGGCCACGCAGATGCTGGCCACAGCGTCGCCCACCACGTTCAGGGAGGTGACGAGCATCTCGATGGGGCGGTTGATGGCGAGGATGAGGGAGTAGGCCAGCAGGGCGCTGTCATTCACGAAGCCCGCACCGGACAGGATGGTGAAGAGGATGACGGCCCCTGCGCCGGGGGCGGCAGGCGTACCCACCGAGGCCAGCAGAGCCAGCAGAGCGACCACGACCAGCTGGGCGGGAGTAACGGTGTAACCGGCGCAGCCTGCAATGAAGACGGTGGCCACCACCTGCATGATGGCGGTGCCGTCCATGTTGATGGTCATGCCCAGAGGCAGGACGAAGGAGGCGATGGACTCATCGACGCCGAAATCCTCGGTGCAGACCTTGATGTTCAGGGGGAGAGTGGCTGCGCTGGAAGAGGTGGAGAAGCCGAAGACGGCCACGTTGGCGATCTTCTTAATGAAGGTGATGGGGTTCTGCTTTGCGCCCAGCGCCACCACCAGAGGATAGGCCACCAGCAGGAAGACGAAGAGCAGGACCACCGTGACCACCACATACACCAGAGCGGGCTTGAGGTAATCAATGCCGTAGATGGCGAAGGTGCGGGTCAGCAGCACGAAGACTGCAAAGGGCGCGAAGTTTGTGACGACGAAGTTCAGGAAGACCACCACCACGTCGTTCACCTCGCCCAGCAGACGGCGGAGGGTGGAAGTACGGCTCTCACCCAGCACATTCATGCTCAGGCCCACAGCCACCGCGAGGAAGACGGAGGAAAGAACAGCATTGTTGCTGCCGAAAGCCGTGACGATGTTGGAGGGGATGACATTCAGCACCACATTCAGGGGGTTGGAACCGGTGGAGCCGGCGGCTTCCGTCAGGCCCTCGATGTGAGCGTTGAAGAGGCCCATGGAATAGGTGGCGTAGCCCACGCATCCGGCCAGTGCCAGCGCCATAAAGGAGCAGAGCAGGAACCAGAAGAGGGTCTTGGCCGAGATGCGGCCCATGGTACGGGTATCGGCAATGCTGCCGATGGCCAGCGCGATGGAGGTGAAGACCATCGGGATGATGACCAGCTGCAGTGCTTTGATGAAGAGCTGGCCGATGATGTAGAAGAGGCCGAGCGCACGTTCCGCGCCCTCTGTGGTGATGTCCTGGAAGAGCAGGTCGTTGATGGTCTGCCAGATGCCGCTGCTGCCGGAAGCCACAAGCTTTTCGCGCAGCATCATAAAGGCAAAGCCTGCCGCCAGGCCGCAAACCAGAGACACTGCCATCTTTCTTGCCAGTGCCGAGCCGCTGTTCTTATTTTTTTCCATACGATTTTCCTCACTTTTGTCCATTTCCCAGTGTGTTTCGTTCACATTCGACCTATCCTACCACGGCAAACTATTGGATGCAAGGGAAAAATCGGCTTTTCAGGCGATTTTTTTGCAAAAGTACGACACATGAAAATTTAATGTAAAAATTACGTTTTGGATAAAAAGACAAAAACCTCTCCGTCACGCCTACGGCGTGCCACCTCCCCTATCGAGGGGAGGCCTTGGCATTCCGTAAAGCTTCGCCTTTTCGTCAGAGGCTCCCCTACCAGGGGAGCTGTCGAGCGGCAGCGAGACTGAGAGGTTATTTCTTATGTATTGTCTGCGCCCAGTTCTGCGGCTTCCAGCACCTTGATGCCTTCGGCCTCGAACGCGGCGCGCAGAACCTCGGCAAAACCGGGGCGCGGCACCTTGTTCTTGACGCAGAGGGTGATGATGCCATGCAGGCTGGTGCATTCCAGACCGATGGAAGCGCCGTCCGCCGGCACCCAGGTCTGGAAGTCCTCGATGTACCGGGTCAGCTCCGGGCTGGACGGGGCGAAGGGGTCGCCCAGATAGCTCACCCAGAAGTCCGCCGGGAAGCCGCTGATGTACTCGCCCATCTGGAAGATGCGCTTTTTGATGCTGAGGCTGGCTTTCTGCTGGTAGACCCGGTAGACCCAGCCCATCTGCTCCGCAATACGGAACAGTTTTCGTTCAGCGGAAAGGTTCTCTTTCAGGTCGGCGTCCACGCCCACGGCCACTTCAGCCAGCGGGGCATCTGCCGTCAGCGGCAGCTTGCGCTGGAAGGAGGCCACGCAGTTGTAGAGGGCGTTCGGCGCACCCCGCGCGTCGCGGGCGTCTGTCGAGTAGCTGTAGAGCACCTCGTCCTTGTCCAGATACGCCCGCACCGCCTTACAGAGCAGGGCCGTGAGGGTACTGAAAGGCTTGACGCCGCAGCGGAGGGCGGCGTCCACAAGCCCCGCCTTTTCCAGCCGGATGCGGCAGCAGGTGGGCGTCTCTTCAAAGGTCTGCACCACGGGGCGCTGCATATCGTTAGCCACCTGACTCTCGGGGTACTTTGCAAGGATGTCCTCGATGTCGTAGGCAGGGTCCGTCTCAAGGGTCCGGCCCTCGAACGCCGTGCCGTACCGCAGGTTGCAGTAGAACTGCAGCACCATGGTCATGAAGGGTGCTATGCCCCGGCCATCAGCCAGGAAGTGGAACCAGTCAAAGTAGACGACTTTCCCCTCATAGCTCAGGGCAACCGTAAAGCCGTTCTCGTCCGGAAATTCGGGCTTTGCGCTGCCCTGCCGCACCGGGCAGGGGGCGTCCGACGGCTCGAGGTGGAGCAGCTTTTTCTCCCACACCGGCTTCTGGAAATAGTAGGGAGCCTTTGCCCGGGCCGCATCCAGAGCCTGCTGCAAAAGCGCACCGTCCACGGCATCTTTCAGCGTGACCTGATAGCGGCAGTTGACCATGTTTTCGCGGTAATAGTAAACGATGCCCTGAAAAACAGAGCGCTGTTCGGCATCCATTCCTTATTCCCCCGCGTGTGCGGCCAGATAGTCGGCCAAATCGCTGATGGTGACGAAGTTGCGCAGCTCCTTTTCGGGGATGCGCAGGCCGAAAGTCTCCTCCAGGTCGGCGACGACGGTCAGGATCTCCATGGACGACAGGTCCAGGTCGTCCATCAGGACGCTGTTCTCGTTGACATCCTCGGGGGAAATCTCTGCAACATCTTCCAGAATTGCAAGGATCTGGGACACGATCTCGGTTCTTTCCATAGTTTGAATCTTCCTTTCGTAATTCCATTAAAGGCGGCCGCGGCTCTTTTCCAGTATTCCGCAGCCTGCCCGGTTTATTCTTACTTGCGCAGCAGCTTGCCGGTGCCGGTGCGGGGCAGAGGCTCGGTGCTGAACTCCACGGCGCTCATCCGCTTGTAGAGCGGCAGGGTGCGGTTGGTCTCGGTGATGAAGTCGCGGACGGTCTGCTGGTCGGCCTCGCCGCAGTAGATGACGGCACAGATCTTCTTGCCCTTCTCCCTGACGATGCATTCCTTGACGGCCTCGCACTTGGACAGCAGATTTTCCAGTTCTTCGGGGCTGACGTTCTCACCGTTGTCGAGGATGATGATATTCTTCTTGCGTCCGGTGATGTAATAGAAGCCGTCCTCGTCCACACGGGCCAGGTCTCCGGTGTGGAACCAGCCGTCGGCGTCGAGGACTTCTGCGGTGGCCTCGGGGTCCTTGTAATAGCCCAGCATGACGCAGCCGCCGCGGATGCAGATTTCGCCCGTCTCGTCCAGCTTGTACTCGGCGTGGTCGTCGGGCTTGCCCACGGCGCGGATGTGCTTTTCGTCCTGCTCGTAGTTGATGATGCCGTCGCCGCAGGTCTCGGTCATGCCGTACACCTGAGTGATCATCATGCCCTGCTGTGCCAGCTCGGCCAGCATGGCGCCGTCAAACATGGCAGAGGAGCCACAGGGGTTCCAGACGCCGTTCAGGCGGGCGCGGCGGCCCCGCTTGACGTCTTTGTAGATGGCCTCCATCAGCATGGGAGCCACAGCGATGGCATCGCTGTGCATCAGGCCGAGGTCGCGGTAGAAGTCGCGGATGTCGGCGGAGAGGTTCAGCGCCCAGCCCTTGCAGGCCCAAACGAAGAGGCAGATGAACGTACCCAGATGGAACAGGGGCAGGATGGCAAAGTTGCTCAGGACGTCGTTTTTGTCCTCGGGCATATGCTCGTGCTTATAGTCCAGCATGGCGTCGCCGAATTTGACCTGGCACTCCACCGTAGTAAAAAAGTTGCGCTCCGAGAGCATGACGGCCTTGCTGCGGCCGGTGGTGCCGGAAGTGAACATCAGCACAATCAAATCATCATGGCCCACGCAGTCAACAAGCTCTGAAGGCGCGCTGTCCTTGAAGGCGTCCATCGGGCGGAGTTTATCGCCGTAGGCGGCCTCGATGTCGGGGCGGCAGCCATAGTCGATGCCGTCGTTGACGATGAGGGAAGGCTCGACCAGGCCCAGCTCATATTCCAGCTCGGGCCAGGTCTTTTTCTGGTTGATGGTCACGACGACGGCCCCGGCGAGGATAGCGCCGAAGCTGTTGACACCGTACTCATAGCAGTTGCGGCTCATGATGCCGACACGCTTGCCCTTGATGTCGGGGATATTCTCCTTAAAATAAGTAACGGCCCTGCGGATGTCCTGCACATACTGGGCGTAGGTCTTTTCCACCACAGTCTTGCCATCGGCGGCCACATAGCGGAACGCCACCCGGTCGGGGTACTGCTTCGCCATGACGTCCGTGATGAGCTCATATACAGTATTTATCATTTTTGTCGCTCCTTGCTGTTTTTCTTTATTGCAGCGAAACGCCGGCAGCTGACATTTTCTGCCTCAACGTAATAATACCTGTTTCGACAGAGAAATGCAACCACGCGGCGTATCCTTTTCACTGTTTTATTGTTTATTTGCGCAGCAGCTTCCCCAGAGCGTTGCGGGGCAGGGGCTCAACGGTGAACTCCACGGCACTGATGCGCTTATACAGCGTCAGGCTGCGGTTCACCTCGGTGACGAAGGCTCTGACCTCTTCCTGCTTATCCTCAGGGCAGTGGATGACGGCACAAATTTTCTGGCTCTTCTCCTTCACGATGCACTCGGTGATGGCCGGGCAGAGGGCCAGCTTCTTTTCCAGCTCTTCGGGGCTGACGTTCTCGCCGCTGGCGAGGATGATAAGGTTCTTCTTGCGGCCGGTGATGTAATAGAAGCCTTCCTCATCCATCCGGGCCAGGTCGCCGGTGTGGAACCAGCCGTCGGCGTCGATGACCTCTGCCGTGGCCTCGGGGTCCTTGTAGTAGCCCAGCATCACGCAGTCGCCCTTGATGCAAATTTCTCCGGTCTCGTCCAGCTTATACTGAACGTGGTCGTCGGGCTTGCCCACGGCACTCATGTGCTTTTCGACCTGCGTAAAGTTCAGGATGCCGTCGCCGAAGGTCTCGGTCATACCGTAGCACTGGTTGACGACGAAGCCGTTCTGGGCCAGCTCCAGCAGCATCCTGGGGTCGAGGGCAGCGGAAGAGCAGCACAGGTCCCACAGGCCGTTCAGACGGCTGACGCGGCCGCGCTTCATGTCGTTGTAGATGGTCTCCACCAGCATAGGGGCCGAGGCCATGACGTCGCTGTGCATCAGGCCCAGGTCGCGGTAGAAGTCGCGGATGTCGCCGCAGAGGTTCAGAGCCCATCCGGCAGGCGGGTAGGACATGACGCAGACGAAGCAGGCCATGTGGAAGAGGGGCAGCAGAGTCATATGGCTCAGCGGCAGCTTCTGGCCTGCCGGGAGGCGGTCGGTGATCCAGTTCTCTGCCACCTCCGAATAGGTGTGCAGGCTGGCGCACATATTCCGCTCCGAGAGCATGACGCCCTTGCTGCGTCCGGTGGTGCCGGAGGTGAACATCAGCATCATCAAATCATCGTGGCCCACGCAGTTGGTCAGCTCGCCGGGGGCAGTCTCTTTATAGCAGTCCATGGGGCGGAGCTTCGGGCCGTAGGCGGCTTCCAGCTCGGCGCGGCAGCCGTAGTCGATGCCGTCGTTCAGGATGAGGGCAGGCTCCACGAGGCCCAGCTCATATTCCAGCTCATCCCAGGTCTTTTTCTGGTTCAGGGTCACGAGGACGCCGCCGGCGAGGATGATGCCGAAGGACGCCACGCAGAATTCATAGCAGTTCCGGCTCAGCAGAACGATGCGCTGGCCCTTGATGTCCGGCACTTCGGCCTTGAGATAGGCCACCATCCGGCGGATGTCCTGCGCATACTCGCGATACTTCTTCTCCACGACAGTCTTGCCGTCCTCGGCCACATAGCGGATGGCCACATGATCGGGGAACTCCTGCTCCATGCAGCGGGTCACCATGTCGTATACGCCTGCGGGTACTTTGATGTATTCAGCCATCGGTCTTTCTCCTTTTTTGTCAAATTTTCAGCTCAGCACTTTTTTCATTCACCTTCCAGAGGCATTCCGAATCTCTGGCAGTTCGAGGAAAACTTTGGCACGGCTCCTTATGGCAACAGTATACCGCAAGCAGAGCACAAACGCAAGATTTAATTGCACAAATATGCAACTTGAGCTTGCATTCGATTTGTGCAGGCAGATGTAATTCTTTCCTTTTGTTGCGATGTGCGAAAAGCTGTGATACACTTTTTTCGTCAGGACGAAACTTCACCCGGAGGTCGAGTCCTTATCAAATTGACAGCAAGCCCAAAAAGCATTATACTGTTTATATCATTTGGCAAAAAAGCTCCCCGCCGAGCTTCATATTTTTATTTATCGCGCCTAAAACACGGCCTTCCGGGGCCTCCGGGACGAATGGCGCACAAGGAGGACCCTTTTCATGGAAGGCACCAAGCCCCGCACTGTAAGCAGCCTTGGCATGTTCGACCTGCTGAAAGGCATCGGAATGCTGGCCATCGTCTTTGCCCACACGGCAGAGCTTTACCCTCTCGGCACCAACGACGTCACCCCTTTCGCGTTCGCGCTGTTCGCTTACCGCGAAGCGCTGATGGCCGCCTTTTTTATTGCCAGCGGCTACGGCTTCCGCAAGCGCTCCATCCACAAATGCATCGAGCAGCAGCTGAAGACCCTGCTCAAGCCTTACCTTTATACTGCACTGGCCACCACGGTGCTCCACGCTTTCATTCACCACGCAGCTTTCGGCTCGTGGGATGCTGCCATCTCAGAATCGGCCAAGGTCTTAGGCGGTTTCCTGTTAGGCCTGCCCCACACGGCCACTTACTTCGGGCATCAGTTTTTCTCCTGCGGACCCATGTGGTACTTAGTGGCCCTGATGCTGGCGTGGGTGCTTCTGGACGTGCTGCTCGAGATCTTCCCCGAGCGGTACATAACCCCCGCAGTCGTCGGCGTCACCCTGCTTGGCTGGGGCGTCACGCTGGTGTGGGAGGCTCCTTTCTGCATCGCACAGGGCATGGTGTCGCTGCCCTACCTTTACATCGGCTATCTGGCCAAGAAGCGCCGCCTTTTCGAAACTCCCCTTTCCGGCAGAGCCAAAGCCGGACTTATCGTGTCCGCGCTGGGCGTCGTCGCGGGCGTTTTGCTGACCCAGAGCACCGACTGCGTTTCGATGGGTGAGTGGACGATGGGGCCGCTGAGCATCCTGCTGGATGGCGCAGTGGGCTACGGCATCATCCGGCTCTTTTTGAAATGGCAGCGCCGAGTGGACGGCCCCATCTCCCATGCCATCGAGTGGGTGGGCCGGCGCTCGCTCTTCATCTTCTGCATCCACACTGTGGAGCTGACGGCTATCCCGTGGTATCTGATGGCTGCAAAGTATGCTGACCATCCGGTGCAGGGGATGCTGCTGCAGTTCGTGTTCTCGCTTGTGTCCATCTTCGCCGTCACCGAACTTCTGATGCGCCGCAAAGAGCTTGGCCGGAAGCTTCGGGGCGGCAAGCCTGCGGACAAGCCCCGGCAGCGGAGCAAGACCCGCCGCTATGCGGCAAAACACTGAAATTCCTGCGCTTTGGTATCCAGCCATTTTGAGGGCAGACTATAGTTACTTTTGATGCATGGGCTTGCAGCGCGGGTTGTACGCCTGGCGATAAATCGGAGGAGGCCCCGGTAATGATGAACGAAACTCCTGAAGCGGCTCTGCGCAGCCGCATTGCGGACCTTGAACAACAGCTCAAACTTGCAGACGAAGGCACTTCGCGGCTGGCCCAGCGCTGCCTTGAGCTGGAAAAACAGCTGCAGACCTTCTATGCTGCCCACCCCCAGAAAGAGAGGCAGACCGACTCGCCTGCTCTGGTGCAGCCGCTGCTTTACTATGATGCCGGGTTCGGCTTTTCCCAGAAAGACACCGTCAAGGCCCCGGACTACGAATACGACGAGCTGAACGGCATGGTGACAGCGACCTTCGAACTGCCGGAGGCCGCGTTCAATCTCCGTCTCGACCCCGGTGAACTGCCTTGCTGCATCACCGATTTCGTCTTCTCGGATGACCGCATCCTCTGCCGCCCGGTGAACGGTGTGCCGCTCCACGGCGACGGCATCCTGTTCCTCAACAACGACCCGAATTTCATGCTGGAAGGTCTGAACCGTTTCCCCGCCGGGATGAAGCTGGGCGTGAGCTACTGCTACTTCCCGCTGGAGCCGCTGTCTGACGACCCATTGTTCGCCGCCGTTCTCGAGGGCGTACAGTATTTTCAGAAGACCCGCGTCTGCGAGCAGAAGCACCTCGACCAGCTGGAAAAGACTACGGCTGACCAGAAGCAGACCATCGAGGCCCTGCAGAAGAATCTCTCCGAGCTGCATCAGGCCAACGCCGAGCTGAGCGCCCGGAGCAAAGCCTACGAGAGCTCGCTGGAAAACATCCTCTCTTCCAGCAGCTGGAAACTCACGCTGCCCCTGCGCCGCCTGCTGGGGCTGTTCCATCGCAGCCATTGAGCCTGCCTGCGGAGAGGAGGATACGATGTACAGCAGTTATACCACTCTGCAGCGGGTTCAGCTCGCCAAACAGGAATATCTCGACACCCAGGAAGTTTTTCTCGGCGTCTATGCGCCAGGACGGAACGCCTCCCTGAAAGCTTCCCTGCAGGACCAGCTCCACCGCAAATTTTTATTGACGGACAGCCTCCGCCCCGAAGCCCTCGGCAGCGCCGTCGGTGTGCTTCTGGTCAGGGAAGACCTTTTCCTGATGTCCACGGCCCTTTCCTGCTTTGCGGACGCACTGCGCAGCGGCGCAGACTACGTCACCAGCGACGCCGTCTTCGGCTACTCAGGCGTCACCACCCTCTACCACAGTCAGGGCTTTGCAGCCTGCCCGGGCTGCGCCCTCGTCTCCCGGGAGCTGCTGCGCCGCTGTCAGGCGGAAGCCCGCGACCCGGAAAATCCCGTCGAACTGCTGACGCTGGCGGCGAAGCTCAGCCGCAGCCACGTCTGCCTCCCGCTGGCGCTGGCCCACTATGAGCGGGACATCTGCGCCGAAGACGTCTGGTCTGTAAAGGGGAAGCGCGTCTTTATCATGAGCCACCTGCTGGACATGACCGGTGCGCCCATCGTGCTGGTGAGCGCCGTGCCGGTGCTGCGCAGCATGGGCTACGAAGTGGTCGTCCTCGGCCCTGAGGACGGCGGCTCCATGCCGCTTTTCCTCGAGGCGGGAGCTACCGTCATCACCCGCAAGGGCTGTGTCCAGTCGCCCCTGCTCTGGGGGCTGGCCCTTTGCGCCGACCTCGTTCTGGCCAACACCGTCGTGGAGGCCCGGGCCGTCCGCGCCCTGAGCGGTGCGCGGGTACCGGTGCTCTGGTGGCTCCACGATGCCTTTGCAGGCTACCCCCACATCGCCCACCAGATCCCCAGAGAGCTGGGCGAAAACATCCGGCTCTACTCCGTCGGCAGCCACGCCGCCAACGCCATGCACTCGGTGCGGCCGGAGTTCAACATCCGGCCCCTCATCTACGGCCTGCCGGACTACGCCGCCGAGAAGTTCTCCCACTACGATCTGAGCTATGCGGGCGGGCGGCCTCTGTTCGCCACCGTGGGTTCCTTCGAGAACCGGAAAGGCCAGGACATCTTCTGCAAGGCCATCCGGCTGCTGCCGCCTGAGACCATGAAGAAGGCATCCTTCCTCTTCGTGGGCAAGGCCGCAGAGGCTGCGATGATGGACGCCGTGCGGAGCCTGACCGCTGACTGCCCCGACAACGTCTTTTATGTCAAGCGGCTCACCCGCGACGAGATCAAGAGCCTGATGGCCCAGTGTACCTGCCTCGTCTGCGCCTCCCGCGACGACCCCATGCCTACTTTCGTCACGGAGGGCCTCATCTTCGGCAAGCCCGCCATCGTGTCGGAGCACACCGGCACCGCCGGGCTCATCACCGAGGGCGTGGACGGTTTCGTCTACGAGGACGACGACCCCGAAAAGCTGGCCGAGCGGCTGGCCTGGGCCATCGAGCACCCGGAAAAGCTGGCTGCCATGCGCCCCGCCTGCCGTGAGCTTTACGAGAGTCATTACTCCAAGCAGGCGTTTTCCGACAGTTTGCAACAAGCCGTAAAGGAACTCACCGGCGAGTAAGCTCCCCGTTCTTTATCATTCTGCCGAAACTGAGGCAAAAAATTTGGCAGTTGTTCACAAACACACCTCCGGACTGTGATATACTCTCCTAAGAGTTTATCCCAGTCCGTTTTTTGTTGAAATTTGAAAGGAGTCCCCCCATGAGTTCGTCCGCCTCCCCCGCCCCTTCGCGCCGAAAGACCCTGCTCTCGCTGGGCGTTCTGGCCCTGCTGACCGGCATCGTGGTGTTCATCTTCCGGGAGCACTGGGCCGAGATCTCCGAGGCGCTGAGCCGGCTCACCCTCGGGCAGGGGCTTCTGGCACTGGCCGTGGGCCTGAGCTACCCGCTTCTCGAGGGCGTATCCAGCTGGCTCATCGTCCGCAGCCGTCTGCCCCATTTCCCGCTGCGGCAGGGCATCGACAATGCATGGATGGGGACCTTCGGCAATGTGGTGGGCCTCGGTGCAGGGTCGGTGCCGTTTCAGACGTGGTATCTCCACCGGCGCGGGCTGGACGTCGGCCCCGGCGTGGGGCTGATGACCCTGCAATACGTCTTCCACAAGACTGCTGTCCTGCTTTACGCCACCGTGCTGCTTCTGGCGGGCCGCCCCTGGATAGCGGCCCACTCCGACGGCGTGCTGCGGTATCTGCCCGGGGCCTACGCTGTCGTGGCAGGCGTCATCGTGGGGCTCATCGCCCTCTGCGCCCTGCCGGTGGTGCAGCGTCTGGCCCGCTGGCTGCTGCATTTTCTGCCCGACACGGGCCGCTGGGCCGAGCGCCGGGAAAGCTGGCTGGAGCAGCTGGACACCCTGAGCACCGAGAGCCGCCATCTGCCGGTTTCCCCCTGGTCCCCGGCCCGCCCTCACCAGGCGCTGTGGCT
>OKSB01003695.1_pt1 | contig 11861 bp, 7 predicted proteins | sample 1601171 | NCBI WGS metagenome assembly OKSB01 (sample SAMEA3541496, study PRJEB24748) | human gut metagenome | biome: human gut; feature: human-associated habitat; material: faeces | place: China | collected 2012 | reverse complement strand
ATTCAAATAAAAGTGTGGGAGGACCAAAACTAATCTGCAATTTGCGATAGCGCCCTCCCTGTACATTGTAGAATCCATTCCCCAATAAGATTCCTACAACATTCTCACCATCCTGTAACTGCTCCGTTACATCGTATGTATTATAATAAACACTCTTATCATAATCGCTCCAAAGCGGAGCAAATTCACTATCTCCTATTTTTTTGCCATTCAGAGAAAACTCATAAAATCCCAGGCCACAAACGTACGCAGTAGCTTCCACGATTTTCTTTCCGGATTTCCGATTCGCATTCTTCCCTTTTGTCTCTCCTGTCTGAAACGTTCTTCGCAAGCAAATACTTTTCTTTGCCAAAGTATCTACCGCTTCCCAAGCAGCTTTCACCTCCGGTTTCTTCAATTCGCCGCCATGAAACTTTCGCCCTTCGGGAAGGTGCGAATCCTTACGAGTGATGGCTCCGATCCATTTCCCTGAAGAAAAGCCATCGGATGCCAAACGGAATTTTGATTCCTGACTCCATTCGGAAGGAGTATCCGTCTCATCCCAGACACGCACACGCCAACTATAATTAAATGGATTATTCAGACATATATCCGCTCCTTCAGTCGGAACCAGCTGACTCTGTGAAGAAGTTACCTTTCCACTATTCCAGACGGAACGTCCGGTAAAAGCCTCCCTAATCTCTATTTCATAAGCAGTCTGTCTCGTGCCATTCTCCGGTGATTCCATTGCCCAAACGGGGACAGCTTTCAACGACCACCAGCCCTTCCTGCATTTCGCAGGTAAGGCGGCTGATCGTTATATTCTTTGCCTGTACGAAGCATGGCAGACAAAGTAAAAGAAGAAGATATTTCTTAAAAGTCATTATTCGTTTTTTAATTCGTTATGAATAATCGTTTAGGCACGGATTACACGGATGAACACGGTTCTTCCCACATGGTCAGTCGAAGCAAAACCGTGTAATCCGTGCCTCCATTTATTTTATTAATTTGTATTTATCGCACAACACAGATTGTTAACAGATCTGTAATACTATCTTAATCTGCCTTGCATTCCTTTGCACCGTGAAACAAAAACACGGGTGTGAATAACTTTATTGCATTTAATAAATTAAAAGAAGCAAGGTAAAAGATTATGAAAAGAAACAAATGGCTGCTTTCTCTGTCAATTGGGCTCTTGTGCTGTGGCTCTGCATACGCACAGACAACAGTGAAAGGAAAAATAACGAGTGAAGGTGGGGAACCGTTAATCGGGGCTACCGTAGCTGTGAAAAACTCGACAGACGGCACGGTGACCGACATCGACGGAAACTACTCCCTGAAGACTAAGAAAACATTGACTCAAAAGGATTTGCTTGTATTCAGTTATGTGGGATATAAAACGCTACAGAAGAACTATGCAGGCAATACGATGAACGTAAAACTGGCGGAAGAGTCGCAACAACTGAATGATGTGGTGGTGACTGCCCTGGGGATCAAACGTGAAGAAAAAGGATTGGGATATGCCACGGAAACCGTGAAAGGGGATATGATTACGAGTGCCCTGCCCACCAACTGGTCGACGGCACTGAACGGCAAGGTAGCCGGATTGAGTGTTATCTCTTCCGGTGGTCCGCTTAATTCGAGCCGTATCTCGCTGCGGGGGGACGTCTCGCTGAACCAGAACGGAAACGACGCATTGGTGGTAGTGGACGGTGTACCGATGAGTAGTCCGATGACCAATCCGGGTGTTGCCTACGGTGCAGGTTCAAACAGCGAACTTTCCGTGGACTATGGTAACGGATTCTCCGACATCAATCCGGATGATATCGAAAGCATCCAAGTATTAAAAGGGGCCAGTGCGACAGCCTTGTACGGTACGCGTGCAGCCAATGGCGTGATTATGGTGACTACCAAATCGGGAGCGGGTGCACCCAAAGGTATCGGTGTGTCTTACAGCGGTAACTTCAGTATTGACGATGTGATGAGATGGCCCGATTACCAGTATGAATTCGGACAGGGATTGCCGAGCAATATCGGTCCGGCAGGTTCTATCTACGAAGGCCAGCCCTATTACTCTTACGGGAAAGCGGAAGACGGCAGTTACGCAAGCACTAGCGGAACCAGTAGCGCTTACGGAACACGTTTCGACGCCAACAGGTTGTTCTACCAATATGACCCCGTAACGCAGGGACGCGCTTCTGTTGCCACCCCTTGGGTAGCGTACAAAAACAACCGCAAAGATTTGTTCCAGACAGGATACACCCTGACCAACTCGGTAGCCTTGACCGGAAAATCCGACCGGGGCAGCGTACGGGCGTCCATCACCCACACTAAGAACGAATGGATTCTCCCCAATACAGGTTTCCAGCGTATCACCGCCATGGTTTCCGCCCAACAGCAGATTTCGAGGGCACTGCGCATTAATTTCAAGTCGAGTTATACGTACCGCAAGCTCAACAACACGCCTGCACTGGGATATAACAGTAACTCTATCTCCTACTTCCTTATCTTCCAGAATCCGAATGTCAACCTCGACTGGTTGCGTCCGATGTGGCGTACCGGACAGGAAAATGTGAAACAGCTCCAACCGTACAGTTCCTTTATCGGAAACCCGTATGTCATTCTGTACGAATCTGAAAATCCTTCGGAGAAACACAGTAATGTATCATCCATTTCTGCCAATCTGCGCATCAACAGTAAATTCGATTTCATGATCCGGTCCGGTATCCAGTTGTCAGCCGACCAACGCGAACAGCATCGTCCTATCAGTGACGTGGTTTTCGGAAACGGGTTTTTCAAGAAGCAGAATGTGTTCGATTATGAATTAAACAGCGATGCTTTATTTACTTACCATGATTCATTCGCCAACGGATTGCGTGTCAACGCTTCGGCAGGTGGAAACATGATGCAACAAAGCTACGATATGTTGGCTGCCTCGGTGGTAGGATTGATTACGCCGGGAGTATACAAACTGGCAAACGGTGTTTCCAACCCGAACGTGCAGACGGTTATCAAAAAGAAAGCGCTGAACAGTCTTTATTTCACGGCCAATTTCTCGTATAAGGATAAACTGTTTCTCGATGTCACCGGGCGCAATGACTGGTCGTCTACCCTGCCGAAAAGCAACCGTTCTTTCTTCTATCCGTCGGTCAGCGTCAGTGCAGTGATGAACGAGTGGTTCACGTTGCCGGAACAGATCAGTCTGTTGAAAGTGAGAGGTTCGCTGGCACAGGTCGGCAACGACACAGACCCTTACAAGACATCGCCCTATTATGGCACAAGCGATTTCCCCGGATCGGCCATTGTATCTTCTACGCTCTATAATCAGGATTTCAAACCGGAGATTTCGACCAATTACGAAACGGGATTCGACTTCCGTATGTTTCACAACCGCATCGGACTCGATTTCACATTCTATTATAACCGCACCAAAAACCAGATTCTGGATGCTCCGATGGACCCGACCACAGGTTACAGCAAAGCTACCATCAATTCGGGATGCGTCCGCAACCGCGGTTACGAAATCCAGTTGGACGTTACTCCGGTAGTCAGCAGGGATTTCCGATGGAATGCTACTTTCACCTGGTCTAAGAACGAGAACCGGATTCTCTCACTGGCGGAAGGGGCGGATGAGAACCAGTTAATCAGCAGTATCGGTAGTGTGTCTATCATCGGACGTGTGGGTGGAACTACGGGCGATCTCTGGGGATATAAACTGGTACGCGACCCGGAAGGAAATGTGGTCATCAACGACAACGGATTGCCCGAACGTTCGGGAGAGATCGAATACGTCGGCACGGCCTATCCGAAATGGAAAGCCGGACTGTATAACGAATTTTCTTATAAGAACTTCACGCTTAGCGTCCTGCTCGACGGACAGGTGGGAGGTAAAATGTACTCGCACTCGCACCACAAAATGACGGAACAGGGAAAACTGCAACATACCCTGAACGGACGTCTGCCGGGAACGGAATTTTATATGTCGAAAGACGATCCGCGCATCGCTGCCGCCGGACTTTCACCACAAGACGGGATGTACATGATTGCTCCGGGAACAGTGAAGAACGATGACGGAACTTACTCGCCAAACACCAAAGTGGTGACCGTGGAAAGTTATTATAAGGAATATTACCGGATGGCCAATGTGGAAACTAACACGTTCGACACTTCATTCCTCAAGTTGCGCGAAATGAGACTGGAGTACAAATTGCCGAACAGCACACTGAAGAAAACACCGTTCAGCAAAGCATCGGTGGCACTCTACGCACGCAACCTGTTCTGTATCACCGACTATCCTCTGTTCGACCCCGAATCTGCCGCCCTCAACGGAAGTTCGATGGTGACCGGTGTGGAGACGGGCTCACTGCCTACGGCACGTACTTTCGGACTGAATATTAACGTATCTTTTTAAACACTGACTTATGAAAACCAATAAACTTTTCAAAAATATAGTATGGGGAATGACTTTGTGCGGAGCTCTCTGCACGACTTCCTGCACCAGCTTCGACGAACTCAATACAGACCCCACCCGCATGGATGAGGTGAATCCCGGCACGCTGCTCAACCCGATTTTATACGAAACATCGGTCTACAACTGGAAACGCTACAACAGCTATACCTACGACCTGATGCAATGCGCCGTATCTACCAGCAGCACCAACGGTGTGGGATGGTGGTATATGACGGACAGCGAAGGAGACGGCACATGGACTACTTATTATAAATGGATCAACAACGCCAAAGAGATGATGCGCCTCACCGGAAAATTGCCGGAAGCCTCCAAACAACCCAACTACGATGCTATATCGCTGACTTTGCAATGTTGGCTATACCAGATTCTGACGGATGCCTTCGGTGATATTCCGATGAGCGAAGCCTGCTCCGCCGACGAGGGAATACTTGCACCGAAGTTCGACACCCAGCAGCAGGTGTACCAACAGATTATCGACAACCTGAAAACAGCTAACGAGTTGTTCGACAAAGCTAACGGGTTGATCTACAACCAATCGGGCGAAATGTTGTACAAGACGTCCAAAGGGGATGCAACCGGTATTTTGAAATGGAAGAAGTTCTGCAACTCGCTCCGTCTGCGTGCACTGCTCCGGGTGATCGACGTGCCGGAATTCAACGCGAAACAGGAGCTGCGTACCATGCTGACCGATCCCGCCACTTATCCGGTATTCGAATCGAACGATGATGCTGCCCTGCTTGCCATCAGCGGAACTTATCCGGAGGAAGCTCCGCTCACCCGTCCACAGGATTTCACTTCTTATGTTCAGATTTCAGAGTTCTTTGTTAATCTGCTGAAAGGTTGGAACGATCCCCGTCTGCAGATGTATGCAACACAGGTCACTCTCCCCGACCAGACTAAAGATTATGTGGGTTTGCCCAGCGGTTATCAGACGTTGCCTTCAATCACTGCTTCGGGACTGAATCAGGAAATGGCGAAGGCACCTATGAAACTTGCCATGATGCCTTATGCCGAAGTGGAATTCATCAAAGCGGAATTACTGAAAAAAGGAGTGATCGACGGAGGAAGTAGCGCTGCCAAAGAGGCTTATCAGAAGGGAGTGCAGGCGGCTATCGAACAGTGGGGACAGAAAATGCCTGACCATTATTTTGAAAATCCGGAAGCTGCTTATGATGATACGCTGGAACGAATCATGAACCAGAAGTTTGTCGCACTGTTCTTCTGCGATTATCAGCAGTGGTTTGAATATAACCGTACCGGTTTTCCTGTGTTACCTGTGGGGCCCGGCATCGCAAATGCTAATAACAAAATGCCGAAACGCTTTAAATATCCATCTGCTCTGCAGCGTACTAATCTGAAGAATTATCAGGCGGCTAAAGCGAACATGGGAGGCGATGACTTCCATATCCGACTGATGTGGCAGCAATAAATGAATGTGTCGGTCACCAAGATTGCGGCAATAATTATCATTTCAATCAATCTTTAAAATTCAATGAATATGAAAAGAATAATCAGTATGGCTGTTGTGTTAGTTATAACGATGGCAGCAATGGCGCAAAAAGGAGAGCTCGCCATGAACGAGAATATTTCCGGAAAAGACCATATTTCCAAAAACGAAAAAGAAGCTACTCCCGTAGGCAAAAAGCCGAAAGCGGCGTTTATATTCGACGTGTATGGAGAAATCCCGACTACCAAACCAGTGTTTGAAGCGGAACATTATCTGGGGAGTGACATTACCGGAAAATGGAATACTTTCATCCAGAATTATACGCATGAGTATGATGTAACAATCGGATTTACGGATTCTTCGGTCGAAATTTTGAAGCCTTCTATTTACAAGGCGGTTAATAAGGTGAATAAATATTATAAGAAGGCATTGAAGAAAGAAGAGGTGAGCCGGGAAGTTGCTACATTCAACATGGGTCATATTCTGGATTGCGCCAATGTGATGTGTTTCGATGATAACAGCAAGTCTTTTGAGGAGGCTCTCAAGTCGGCAGATGAACCGGAAGAAATTATCGCATTATTCAATCAGGTTACTTTAAGAAAGTTATAAGCAATGAAAAAGATCAATTTTAGAAAAACGCTGTTTGCAGCGGTTTTGCTTTTCCAGCTGAACGCTATTGCCGCCTTTGGTCAGACGGTGGTGAAAGGTAGTGTGAAAGATAATACAGGTAAACCCATCAGCGGTGTAGTGGTGACAGACGGGGCACATTTCAATACGACTGATGCAGAAGGAAATTATGTTCTGAACACTGATCCGACACGTTATCCAATGGTTTACATCTCTACTCCGGCAGCGTATGAGCTTCCTTCCAAAGAGGGGGTAGCCGATGGTTTCTATCAATATCTGGATGCCGGGAAAAGCGAGAACCAATGTGACTTCGTATTGACTAAACGGCAGAAACCGGTGGATGAATTTGTCTACATCGTCCTTTCCGACCCGCAAGTGAGAAACGAAAAGCAACTGGACCGCTTCCGCACGGAAACAGTGCCCGACCTGAAACAGACTGCCGACTCACTAAAGAACTTCGAAATCGTCGGCATGGGACTGGGGGATCTGGTGTGGGATGCCATGAACCTGTACGCTCCTTACCGTCAAGCGGTGTCCAACTTAGGAATGACGATGTTCCAACTGATGGGAAACCACGACTTCAACCTGCTCTACAAATCCATAACGCAGACGGATCATCCGGCGGATGGTTATGGGGAACAGAATTATTATCAGTCATTCGGCCCGGCCAACTATTCATTCAATATCGGTAAAGTTCATGTGATAGCAATGAAGGATATTGATTACGACGGCAACAAGAAATACACGGAACGCTTCACGCCGGAAGATTTGGACTGGTTGAGAAAGGATTTAAGTTATGTGCCCAAAGGAAATATCGTGTTCCTGAACGTTCACGCTCCGGTAGCTAATAACACGGTAGCTGCGGGTGGAAATGCGCGCAACGCCAATGCGCTTTTCCAACTGTTGAGGCCTTACCAAGTACATATTTTCTCCGGACACACGCACTTTTATGAAAATCAGTCGCCCGCTCCTACCATTTACGAACATAATATCGGGGCTGCTTGCGGCGCATGGTGGGCAGGGCACGTGAATCGTTGCGGAGCACCGAACGGTTATCTGGTGGTACAAGTGAAAGGTGATGATGTGAAATGGCGTTACAAGGCAACAGGGTGTTCTCCCGACTATCAGTTCCGGCTTTACCAACCGGGAGAGTTTGAAAGCCAGAAAGACTATATAGTAGCCAATATCTGGGATTGGGACTGGACGTATACGGTAAACTGGTATGAGGATGGAGTGTTGAAAGGTGCTATGCAGGCTTTTGACGATGAGGATCAGGATTATATCAATATGGTAAAGGGAAAGAAAACGGGTTATCGCACACGTCATCTTTTCCGTGCACAGCCTTCCAAAGATGCAAAATCTGTCAAGGTGGTGGTTAAGAATCGTTTCGGGGAGATATTCACGGAAGAGATAAAGCTGTAGTTTCTCCTACGAAACACAAATAAGTATTGATTCCTGACATCCTACCATCGTGACAAAAAATAGAGTTTATATCATCCGGCTACGAAAATAAACTATTGTAGCTATCCGACATAAACTCTACTTTTTTCAAACCTGTCGCCTACCTCTTATATCTTTATAAATATTTGCTTTTTGTACAGCACCCATACAATTAGATAATTGAATCCGATAAACAGAAGGGCGTAAATCAGAGAGGCCAGATGAGCATCGGGAAGAACGCTCCAAATGGAAGTGTAAATCTTCTCCTGCAAGCTACTCCCCCCAACCGTAATTACTTCCAGCAAAGTAGCTAACACACCGGCCACTATATAAATAAACAATGGATTCGTACCAAAAACATGGAAAGGATATCCCCATTTCTGCTTTTTACGAATATCAATCAGCCAGGTGAGAAACACAAGCAACAAGGAAGCAAAACCACAAGTCACCAGCACAAAAGTCGGACTCCATACTTTCTTATTCAACGGGCAGCCGTAACTCAACAACCATCCTGCAAACAAAAGAGCAATACCCAGTATGGAGATCTGCAACAGCCGGTGATGGATTTCAGTCTTCTCCCGCAAAATATTTCCGCAGAAATAACCGATAATCACTTGCGCAATGCACGGCAAGGTACTCAACAGGCCTTCCGGGTCGAAAAAGATACGCCCGCCATCCGGCAACCACTCCCGATACAAATGGGCTTCTCCGAATAGTGTGCGATCTGTAACGGCAATAATATTCTGTTCGGAAAGTTCAAATCCGTGTCCCAAAGCCAGCAAGATGGAATAACCTGCCAGAATGATCCCGGAGATCCATGCCAGATTTGCCGGACGCCGGACACCCACAATCAGCAAGGAACCAAAGAAATAAGCCAATGCCAACCGCTGCAACACTCCCAGAATACGTATGTGCGAGAAAGGTTGTTCTACTCCTGTGCACACCAACGAGAACCAAGAAAGAAAAAGTCCCAACAAAAACAAGATCACCGTGCGCCGTACCAGTTTGATGATAAAACCGCGACTGAAATGATGATCGAACCGGGATAAGGCAAAACTCATGGAAACGCCCATTATAAACATGAAGAACGGGAAGACCAAATCAGTCGGAGTCAGTCCGTTCCATTCGGCATGTCGCAAGGGTGCGTAAATGGATTCCCATGTTCCGGGGTTGTTCACCAAAATCATTCCGACAATGGTGATTCCCCGGAGTATATCTAATGAAAGTAAACGTTCTGATTTCATATTGTTCTTAGTGTACCGGGATTAAAGAAATCCCGGTTTGGTGAAATAGAATCCATTCGCATTCAACCATTTAACATGCCATTTCAGGCGATTGGTAAAATCAATCCAGTTACGGCTACTTCCCCACGCCAACTCCGAAAATGCTTGAAGAGAGGGAAACACGTGCTGGCCAAACTTCCGTTCATTAGGAATCATCTCCGTCCATACACAAGCCTGGAAGCCTAACACATTTTGCTTCACGATGCCGGGAAACTGGGGTTCGAACTCGAAGTTATACAAAGAGCTTAATCCTTCGTCTGAAGGCGTTGCACTCAAATAGAAACGGGACCATTCCATGAATATAATCGGATACCCTTTCTGGGTAATCTTTCCCGGCTGATCGGGCAGCCAGTCACGCCAATAAGTATAAATCAAATCCTGTGGCTCTTTTTCAAGAAAAGCATCGTCCCATCCCATCACTTTCTTGCCTTTACCCTTCACATAGTTCGTCATAATCTTCACAAAACGGTTTTGCAGTTCATCCACTTTCTGATAACCTTCCTGCTGCATCAATCGCTGACAAACTTCACACTGTTCCCAGTTATCTTTCTCCACTTCATCTGCTCCGATATGGAAATATTCCGAAGGGAAAATCTCGACCATCTCATCAATGATGGACTGCACGAACTGATAGTTCTCCGGGCGCGAGGGACAGATAGGATAAGAGAATTCTTCTCCCCATCCGGCTTCTCCCGTGCACGACAACTCGGGATAGACTTTGATAGCCGCCGAGAAATGACCTGGCATGTCAATTTCGGGTACAATATCGATCCCTCTTTCCAACGCATAACTTACCAAACCTTTCATCTCTTCCTGCGTATAATGACCACCATATTGAGAACCGTTTCTCACGAAACGGGGATCTATCTCATAGTTATAATCCTGTTGGGAAAGTTCTACGCATCTCTTGTCATATTCGTCAAAGTCGCGCCAGCTGCCTTCCTGCGTCAGCAACGGATATTTTTTCACTTCAATGCGCCAACCCTGATCGTCCGTCAGATGCAAGTGAAGCTTGTTTATCTTGTAGAAAGACAAACAGTCTATCACCTTTTTCAGATAATCAACCGTAAACATGTGGCGGACTACATCGATATGAAATCCGCGCCAATCATATTTGGGAGCATCTTTTATATCGACCATCGGAAGATATTTAGCACTTCCGGAAGTGAAGAAATTTGCTTGTTCGAGCGCTTGTCTCAATGTCTGGATTCCCCAGAGAAGTCCGGTTTCCGTTGAATAATAAACGCAGGCTCCCTCTTTGGTAACGGTGAGCCGGTAAGCCTCTTTTGCCAAATCCGATTCCTGTTTCACACGGATAAAGGCACGATCGTTGGAGGCATCACTGACGGAAAGAGAAAGTTTCTCTTCCAGGGTGGATTTCAACAGTTGCGACGTGGAAGCCGGAATGTTCTGGCTGACAGTCACATTCTGCGGAAGAGAGACAACCGATTCTTTATAATCGACTCTTTCCGGCAAAGGCATCACCGACAGGCGGGTGGGCACTCGCTCCGGGTAGTTCCCGTTATCATTATCATTGCACGACAACGATGTGATCGCACCTATTCCCAACAAGAATAATATTCCGGTTCTTTTTATCTTATCATAGTTCATAACTTATCTACTTTTGTGGATTAATCTACTTTGAGAGTGCTTGTTACACTCTCTTTATTTAAATAAAACAGTTTCGCTTTCACAACGGAAGCATCACAGGCTACGGGAGCTTTCCAAAGTTCCGAACGAAGGGTCGGTTCCGTGCCATCGGTCGTATAGCGTATTTCACCTCCCCGGATAGGGGTACTGGCATGGAGTTGCCCTTCTTTGATGCAAAGTCCGGGATGATGTAAACGGAAATTGATACTTCGGGACGCCCAGTGAGGCATTTCTTTCTCACTCACTTTGGAGTAGAACAGGCCCAGTTCTTTATTGAAAGCCTGACGTTCTTTCTCTCCTGTTAAAGTGCTCCAGGCGGGAAAAGCGTTCCAACCGCGTTCCACCAATCCGAGGATTTTGGGGAAGGTGTAATATTCCACCCATTCAAAATCACGGATGGTTTCAGCAAATAATTGTGCCTGCACTCCCTGGATATGTTCCTTTCCGGAAGCGGTCAAAGTCGTTTTTCCCTTTCCTGCGATGTCCGGATCGACCGGATTGCCTGCCATATCGGTACGCGAAGAACGATAAATGCTATATGGAAGCATGGAGAAACCTTTGGACTCGTCGACATATCCCGCCCACGAGAGACCTCTTTCGTCGGGATGAGCGTCATAGGCCAAATCCAGATAGAAATTGTTCACGTTGCAGAGAATCACCGGATATCCTTTGTTAGCTATCTGGTAAGGTATTTCATCCGCTTCCCATTCAGGAACCGTATTCCAGCAATACACTCCTGCTGCAAGTTGGTTCAAATGCCGATCGGTTGTTTCCGGATGTCCCAACGCTACTTCCTGCCAGCCGCTGAATTGCAAATGATGTTGTTGCAGATAGTCTGCCATCTTCGTAATATAGTATTCAGACAGTTCGTGGGCACTTGTCATCCCGTTTTCATCCATAAACGTCCGGCAGACAGGAGAACCCCTCCAGGCTCCTTCGGGTACCCCCAGGAGGATGAGCTGCG
>OKSB01003688.1_pt1 | contig 11884 bp, 12 predicted proteins | sample 1601171 | NCBI WGS metagenome assembly OKSB01 (sample SAMEA3541496, study PRJEB24748) | human gut metagenome | biome: human gut; feature: human-associated habitat; material: faeces | place: China | collected 2012 | reverse complement strand
CGATTCCATTCTTTACCTAAAAATTATTCATCCCCCAAATTTCCGTGAAGAGCCAAAAAAGAATCATGAAGATGAATGTTCATTTTCATGGCTCTTTTACTTTTATATTCTTTTTTACAGTCCTTCAATGATTGCAAGGATCTTTTCGAGGACTTCTTCTTCGGTTCCATGGTTTCCTATGATGGTGTCGGCGGCGTTCCGGTAGAGGGTGATTCGTTCCTGATAGAGGTCGTAGACTTTCTGGGGGCCGTCTTTGAGGAGCGGGCGTTTTTCTACTTCTACGTCGCTGGCAATATCTTTGGCGTCGCGGTCAAGGAAGAAGATGTGGCCATTTTTCTTGAGGTTTTCTATGCTGGCACGTCTTTTGATGACGCCGCCTCCGGTGGCTATGACGAGGTTTTCCTTTTCGGAAAGGTCACGGATGGTTCTTTCTTCGGCATCGCGGAAGGCGTCTTCGGAAATGGCGAAGAGGGAGGCGATGGTTCTTCCTTCTTTTTCTTCGAGGTAATCGTCGGCATCGATGAAGGGGCGGCCGAGTCTTTCGGCGATGGCTTTGCCGAAGGTGGTCTTGCCGCTTCCGGGCATGCCGATCAAGATGATGTTCCTCATAGGCCTGCCTTCTTTTCTTTCGCTCTTTCTGCTTCGACGCGTTCTTCCTGGAGCTGCTTCATTTCTTCGACGATTTCCATGGCGACGAATTCAGGGATGTCGTGGCCGAGCCATATTTCTTCGGCGCGGACGGCCTGCATGACGAGCATGTAGAGGCCGTTTGATTTATCGGCATTCATGGCATCGGAGAGGAGTTTTGTCTCGGAGGGGTTGTAGATGAGGTCGATGACCTTGTCGAAGCGTTCAGCGACCTCGGCAGGCACGGGGGAAAAGCCTGCTTTCGGGTACATGCCTACGGGAGTGGCATTGACGAGGAGGTAGCCGTCTTCCTGGTTGAGGATGCTGTAGTCGATGATGAGGCAGTCTCTCTTTTCCGCAAATTCCTGGAAGGATTCATCAACGGCTTCAGGGCAGCGGCTGACGATGAGAATAGCGCCTGCGCCTCTGTCGTGGAGGCACTGGACGACGGCGCGGGAGGCTCCGCCATGGCCCATGACGAAGACTTTCTCGCCTTTGACATCGGCCGCGATCTTGTCGAGCGTCCTCGCAAATCCATCATAGTCAGTGTTGTAGCCGTACCGTTTGCCGTCATGGACAGCGACGGTATTGACGGCGCCGATGGTCCTGGCTTCGGGGGATATTTCATCCAGGAAGGGCATGATGTCTGTCTTGTAAGGGATGGTGACATTGAAGCCGTCCATGCTTTCAAGGAGGGTTTCGACAGTATCCTTCAGATTCATCCTGGCGATGGGAAGCAGGTTGTAGGTGCCGCAAATGCCCAGTTTTTCAAAAATTTTCTGATGTATTTCAGGGGAAAGGCTGTGTCCCAGCTTTTCTCCGATAAGCCCAAGTTTCATCGCTGCTCCTTTCTTTCCTCTTCACTGATACAGGAAGGATAGTTTCCCAGTATTTTGAAATAGGTGCACATCGATTCGAGGCCCTTCAGCGTGTGCTGGTTGGACGGGTCCATGAGCCGGCCGGTGACGTCGATGTGGAAGAAATATTCGAAGGGCCGCCCTGCCATGGGACGGGATTCGAGGTGTGTCATGTTCATGCCGCCGTAGAAGAAGTAGCCTAGGACGTGGTAAAGGGCGCCCGGCTCGTGGCGTACGGCAATGACGAGGGTGATCTTGTCGGACTTCTCCGTGATTTCCATGTGCGGTCCGATGACGAAGAAGCGGGTGCAGTTGCTGTCGTTGAAGAAAATATTTTCCTTCAGGATGGAAAGGCCGTACAGCTTGGCAGCAGCCCTTCCTGCAACGGCCGCCTGGTTCTTCTTCCCGTCCTCTGCAACCTTCTCGGCACTCCTTGAGGTCGAGAAATACGGCTTCAGCGTCCAGTCCCTGTGCTCATTGAAGAAGGGACGGCACTGGGCAAAGCCCTGCGGGTGCGAGTAGACGGTGTCGATATCCTCGATCGTCGCGCCCGGCACGCCCAAAAGGTTGTGCTCGATCTTGATCAGCTGCTCGCCGACGACGGCGCAGTCATACTTCATGATGAGGTCATAGACTTCAGTGATGCCGCCGGTCGAGGAGTTCTCGATAGGGACGACGCCGTAGTCGATGGCGCCTTCGGAGACAGCTTTGAGGACATCCTCAAAGAGCGGGTAGTAGTGCTCTTCCCTCTCTCTTTCGCCGAACTGGCGCTCCATGGCTTCATACGTGTAAGAGCCCTTCGCGCCGTAGCATCCGACGCGGAGTTTTTTCATTTCATCGGCCATAGTGGTACCTCCTTCCCGTGAGAAGCAGGTCCAGCAGGACGAAGGCAGCGGCATTCTCGACAACGGGAATGGCACGCGTGACGATGCAGGGGTCATGGCGTCCGCCGATCGACAGCATCGTGTCTTCCTTCTTGGAAATATCGACCGTCTCCTGCCTTTTTCCGATGGAGGCCGTCGGCTTGATCGTGACGGTGAAGCGGAGCGGGTTCCCGTTGGAAATACCGCCGAGGACGCCACCATTATGGTTCGTGATTGTCTTCACTTTACCGTTTTCATAGCGCATGGGATCGTTTGCTTCCGAGCCTCTCATGCCGGCGAGCGTTTCTCCGTCGCCAAAGGAAATGGATTTCACGGCCGGAATGGAAAATGCCATGTGCGCCATTTCGCTTTCGAGGGAATCAAAGAAGGGTTCGCCCATGCCGACAGGAAGTCCAAGTGCCATGCATTCGATCTGCCCGCCGACGGAGTCCCCTTCCTTCTGCGCAGCAAGGATAGCTTCTTCCATCGCTGCCCCCTGCTCGCCGTCAATGACGGGAAGGCGCATGGAGGAAAGTTTCTCAAAGAGATCCGGTTCTTCTCCCAGCGGGTCGAAGGGGAAATCCATGATGCCTGCGACGGAAAGCGCATGGGCTCCGATCACGATGCCTTCTTTGGCAAGGATCTGCTTCGCAATGGCTCCGGCAAAGGTGAGGGGCGCGGTGATGCGTCCGGAGAAGTGGCCGCCTCCCCTGTAATCGTTGTATCCGTCATATTTCACATGGCCCGTGTAGTCGGCATGACCCGGGCGCATGGCATCTTTGAGACGGCTGTAGTCTTTCGAGTGCTGGTCGCCGTTTCTGATCTGCATGGCAAGGGAATCCCCTTCCGTGTGGCCGTCAAAGTAACCGGAAAGGATTTCAAATTCATCCTTTTCCTTCCTTGGCGTTGCCAGAGGGGAAGAACCCGGCGCGCGGCGGCGCATTTCAAAGGAGACCTTGTCCCAGTCGATGGCTATCCCGGCAGGAAGGCCGTCGATGACGCAGCCGATGGCGGTCCCGTGGGATTCGCCGAAGATAGTGAGATGAAGCGTGTTTCCGAATGTATTTCCCATGAGCCCTCCTTATTCTTTGATGACTTCAGGCGGAATGCGGGAAATCGAGGCAAAATCGTCCCAGAAGCCCGGGTACGACTTGGCGACAACTTCGGCGCCTTCAATGATGAGCGAATCTTTGCAGCGAGGCGAGATGGCAGCAAGCGCCATGGCGATGCGGTGGTCGTTCCAGGAGGAAACGGTGCCGCCGGTAAGGGCCGGCACTCCTTCGATGATAAGGCCGTCCTTTGTTTCTTCCACCTTCGCGCCGATCTTATTCAGCTCGACGGCCATCGCATGGAGCCGGTCGGATTCCTTCAGGCGGACGCGGGCTGCATTGACGATTTCCGTCTTTCCTTTGCTGACAGAAGCCAGCGCGGCCAGAACGGGCACGAGGTCCGGGCAGTCCCTGGCATCGATCACCGTTCCCTCTGTCTGGCTCTCGACGGCAATGATGTCGTCATGCTCAAAAGCTAGGAACGCATTCATGCGGATCAAAATATCCAGGATGGCACGGTCGCCCTGACGGGAATTTCTTGTGAGCCCTGTCAGCTTGACCGTTCCTCCGGAAAGCCCGGCTGCGAGCCAGAAAGCGGCCTGCGAGTAGTCGCCTTCTACCGCCGTGTCAGCCGCTTCGTACTCCTGCGGGCCGAAGACTTCATAATAACCTGCCCGGCGGAGCGTCAGCGCGATATTTCTCTTCCGCATCGTGTCGATCGTCATATTGATGTAGCCTTCCGATTCGACCTCGGTCGTGCTTTCCAAAGCGGAGCCTCCTGCAAGGAGCGGAAGGATAAAGAGGATGCCCGTGAAGAACTGCGAACTCACATTTCCCGGGAGCTCGAAAAGGCCGCCTTCCCATTTTCCTTCAACGGTGAGAGGCAGTCCGCCGGATTCAGCCTGGTACGCAATGCCTTTTTCATCGAAAAGGTCGTAGTAAGGCGTGAGCGGTCTTTCAGACAGGCGTCCGTGTCCGGTCCACTGGACGCGGTTTCCTGAATAAATGCCGATCGGGATGAGGAAACGAAGCGTCGAGCCTGATTCGCCGGCATCGGCGATGATCGTCCCTTCCTGCTTTTTGAGGCCGCCCGTGACATGGATAAGGGTTTCCTTCTCTCCCTTTTCCACATCGATGACAGCGCCGAACTGGCGTAGGATGCGGATGGTCGCTTCGATGTCCTTGGACATGGTGACGTTCCGAAGAGTCGACGAACCTTTGGCAAGCGCGGAGGCGATGAGTTCCCTGTGCGTCATGCTCTTTGACGCGGGAACGTGGATCGTGCCGTCCAATGTCTGCGGTGTGATTTTGATAATCATGATGCACCTGCTATTCTGTGACGATGTATTTATCAAGCTCGCTCGTCTTCACTTTGAGAAGGTGAGCTTTTCCGATCTTATCCAGTACGACGAGGGTGATTTCTCCGCCGCGCCGCTTCTTGTCATGCATGATCTGCGGGATGAGTTCCAGAGCGGGAACGGCGATCGAAGTCGGAAGGGAGAGATGATGGACGGCGCGGATGACGCGTTCTGCCGTTCCCTTTTCCGTGATGCCCAGCCGCTCCGTCTGCTCAGTCAGAAGGCACATGCCGATGGCAACGCCTTCGCCGTGGGTGTAGGTCGAGTAGTTGAAATACCTTTCAATGGCATGGCCGATCGTGTGGCCGAAGTTCAGCATCTGACGGCTGCCATTGTCGTAGCGGTCTTCCTCGACGAATTTCTTCTTCTGAAGGACGCTCCTCAGGATGATTTCTTCCATATGATTCCGGAGATCTTCCTCGCTTCCGATATTTTCCAGAAGCTCGAAGAGCTCAGGATCGCCGATGCATCCGTACTTCAGGGCTTCTGCGAGGCCGTCATGGACGTAGCGCGTGGGAAGCGTATCGAGGAGGTCGGGGTCGATGAAGACACCCTTTGGCTGGTAGAAAGCACCCGCCAGATTCTTGCCGCCGGGAAGGTCGATGGCGACTTTTCCGCCGACCGAGCTGTCGATCTGCGCAAGAATCGTCGTCGGCACCTGGAAGAAGGGCACGCCTCTCATGTAGGAAGCCGCCGCAAATCCGCCAAGGTCGCCCGGGACGCCGCCCGAGAAGGTGACGATTGCATCGTCCCTTGAAAGGTTGAAGTCGCAGAGCTCATTGTAGACGCCTTCCAGGACGTGGATATTCTTATTCTCCTCGCCGGCCGGCATTTCAATGATGCGCACGTGGAAATCGCCCTGCTGCAGGGATTCGCGGATCTTGTCCCCGTAAATCGCCTGGACATGGTTGTCCGTGATGACGGCGATCTTCTGCGCCTTTGTCAGTTTCCTGATCTTTTCCCCGATATGAGGGAGAAGCCCTCTTTCGATTTCAATCTTGTACGATTCTTTCCCGAGATCCATATTCACTACTGCCATGGCTGTCCCATTCCCTTCTTCTCCGGCCCGCTTCCGAAAGGAAGGTCCGTATGCTGTCTTCATTCTTTTCTTCGATGGCACGCCTGAGCGTTTCAAGCGCCGCCTCGAATCGTTCTATTTCCGTAAGGACATTTTCCCTGTTCGACAGGAAAAGCGATGTCCAGAGTTCTTCATTGATATCTGCCACGCGCGTCTCGTCCCTGAAGGATCCGCCGGTGAAACGGTTCGTGTCCTTCCTGTAGGAGGCGCTGTTCATCAGAGCCGCTGCCGCCGCGTGGGGCAGGTCGCTCGTGTATGCGATGATTTCATCATGCTCATGGGCCGTCACGGCCGGTGCATGCGCGCAGCCCAGCGCCTTGATCATCTCTTCGATGAGTGCGACATTTTCCTTCCTGTTTGATTTCCTCGGGATCACGATGTAATTCGCGCCCTTGAAAATATCTGCCGATGCCTGCGAAAGGCCTGCGCCTTCCCTGCCGCACATGGGGTGGCCGGAAATGAAATCCTGCGTCGGAAGGATCAAAGACTCTGCGATGTCTGCAAAGCCGTCCTTGACGCCTGCGATGTCGGTCAGGATGGCATCCCTGGCAAGAAGAGAAAGATTCTCTTCCAGAAATGCTTTCGTCGCTTTCTCCGGCGTGCAGAAGACGACGATCCTGCACTCTTTGAGATCCTTAGGATCTGCGGAATCGATGATTCCCATCCGGAGGGCTTCCTCTTCCGCACTCTTCGTGCGGTTGATTCCGATGACCCTGTTTCCGATTTCCTTGAACCGTTTAGCGAAAGAACCTCCCATAAGGCCCAGCCCGATGACGCCGACGGTAATCTTGCTGAAGTCACTTGTACTCATATTCTCCCTTTTCTTTCTGCCTGACTATGAAATTCACTGATTCTTACTCTATTGTATACGAAAATGAAAATCCGTGGAAATAGTATTTTTTCCTGTTCTGCTCTGCTTCTATATTTATTTTTATACTATATATACTGCGGATTTCCTTCTTACAGTTCGCGTCCGACGATCGGTGCGATCTCGCGGAGCTTCTTCATTATGTGGTCGAAGGTCTCCGGCGTGATGGATTCAGCGCCGTCGCACCATGCATTTTCCGGATCGTTGTGGACTTCGCACATGATGCCGTCCGCGCCGGCTGCAATGGCTGCCATGGCCATGGATTCGACCATCCATCTCTTGCCCGTCGCATGGCTTGGATCGACGATGATCGGCAGGTGGCTCATGCGCTTGACGGCGGCGATGGCGGAAAGGTCAAGCGTATTTCTTGTCGCCTTTTCGAAGGTGCGGATGCCTCTTTCGCAGAGGATGACATTGTGGTTGCCCTCGCTCATGATGTATTCGGCGCTCATCAGCCATTCCTCAATCGTGGCGGACATGCCTCTCTTCAGGAGGACCGGCACATTCAGACGGCCGACGGCTTTCAGAAGGTCGAAGTTCTGCATGTTTCTCGCACCGATCTGGATGAGGTCGATCTTCTTTTCAAGGAAAGTGCCGATCTTGTCTGCGCTCATGAGCTCGGTGACGACCGGAAGGTCATTGTCGCGGGCGGCCGAGAGAAGAAGGTCGAGCCCCTTTTCGCCAAGTCCCTGGAAAGAGTACGGGGACGTTCTCGGCTTGAATGCGCCGCCGCGAAGGATAGCTGCGCCGGATTTCTTCACTTCTTTGGCAATGCCGTGGATCTGATCGGGCGTTTCAATCGAGCACGGTCCTGCCATGACGACGAGCTTCTTTCCGCCGACCTTGACGCCGGAGACATCGACGATCGTGTCCTCCGGATGGAAAGCGCGGCTCGCTCTCTTGTACGGCTCCTGCACGCGCATGACGCGGTCGACCCATTCGTGGCCCATGAAATCCCTTTCATCGAGGGCCGATGTGTCTCCCACAAGTCCCAGTACGACTTTTCTTGACCCGGTGCTCTTGTCGATCTGGAATCCTCTGTCCTCGAGAGATTTCACCATACGTTCAATTTCCAGTGCCGGTGTGTCTTCCTTCATAACGATAATCATAATAATCCTCCTTGCCCCTTGGGCGCTCCATCCGCTACTGCGGTTTCTTTGGTCTTGCTCTATGCTTCCATCCTGCTTCCGGGTAATAAAAAAAGGACAGGCTCTCCTGAGTCTGTCCTGATCGTCCGGTAAAGGGTAGGGTTATGGCTCATGAGACGGGTACGCTAAATAGCCGCGGGTAAAGTAATAACCGCGGTAATAAACGTATGCTGCTGCCATAGCTGCCTGTCTCATGATGACCCCTCCCTTCTTAGATGTTGGTTTAGTATAGGCTGATTTCAGAAACTCTGTCAAATAGTATGCATAAATCGCATGAAATATTTGTCATATGCCGTGCAAGGCATGGAAATTCATTTCCTGAACGAACTGTTTCCTACGGGACGGTGAGTTCTCGTCGGTGTATATCGACCGTTTTAGATTGAAAAAGTTTCTCATTTAAGATAGAATACAACTAGAACGAATTGCCCGATTTCACAAAAGAGACCGGGCTTTTTGTCAGAAATGCAAAAAGAAACGAGAATCTTATGACCAATTCTTACGATAAATCCTATTTGAAAATCGCACTGCCGGCCGCCTTCGAAGGGCTCTTCATGATCCTTCTCGCCTCGACGGACCTCATCATGGTCGGCACGCTCGGAGCTTTCCCGATCGCAGCGGTCAGCATCTTCGCCCAGCCAAGGCTCGTGCTCCTCTGCTTCTCAAGGTCGCTGGCCTCCTCTGTGACGCTCCTTGTTTCGAGAAAAGCAGACGAAGCAGGAAAAGAGGCGGCTTCTTCCATCATGAAGAAATCCCTCACCGTCTGCGCCCTGCTCCTCGGCATGCTCCACATCCTTTTCTTCCTTTTCCTGGAAGATATCCTTTACCTTATGGGAGCGACCCCTGATTACATTTCCCTGGCCATGGACTACAGCGTCCCGGCCCTCATTGCGACATACTTCACTTCACTGACGCTGATCCTCCAGGCCGTGCAGCTTGGCTATGGCAAGACGGCTGTCATCATGAAGACGAATGTGGCAGGAAATATCATCAACGTCATCCTGAACTTCATCCTGATCTTCGGCATCGGCCCCGTCCCTGCGATGGGCGTCGCCGGAGCCGCAATCGGCACCGTCTTTGCCACCCTCTTCACCCTCATTGCGACAGCGGCAATCCTTAGGGGCGACGGATTCTTCGCCGAAAGCTCCTATGTCCCTGACAAGGATTATTTCCGCCAGATACTTCCAATCTTCGGCAGCATCCTTAGCGAGCAGGGCAGCGAAAGAGCCGGCATGGTCATCTTCTCCCGCATGGCGGCAGGCCTTGGCCCCATCCCCTTTGCCATCCACAGCGTCTGCATGAATATCTGCGACATTTACTGGGACTTCATCACAGGCTTCGGCAAGGCAAGCATGGTCACCGCCGGACAGTCCTGCGGCCGCGGCAGCGAAGAAGACGGGAAAGCATACAAGAAGAGCGTCATGCGCCTTTCCTTCTATGTCCGGCGCCGTCTTCGTCCTGACGCTCATTTTCAGGAATGAAATCTTCACCATCTATTCCGGCGACGGCATCGCGCCTGAAGCCGCTTCCATCATCATGATCTTCGTAGCCTTCGTTTCCTTCCCGGAAGCCTACGGCGTCATCGGATCCTCCATCCTGCGCGGCAGCGGAAGGACAGCGGAAGTCGCTGCTTACTCCTTCTTCTCCGTGACACTTCTGCGCCCGATTATGACCGGCCTCTTCCTCTACGGCTTCGGCCTCGGCCTCACCGGCGTATGGATGGCACTCGTCCTCGACCAGATGATCCGCGCCACCTGCGCAATCTATTTCATGAGGAAACTCAAAGCCCGCGGCTGGGACAGGATCCTCGCCGATATGGCCTAATATGGCACAGCATTTACGCCCATTTCATGGGCGTTTTTTCTTTCTTCATGCTATAATGAAAGCAAAGAGAGCGTACTTGAAGGAGGAACGGATTATGGAAAAAATCCACATCAATCTGGGAAGCGATTCCTACGACGTCCACATTGAAAGCGGACTGATCGACAAAGCAGGCTCCGCCATCGCGGACCTGACCGGCGCTGAAAAAGCAGCCGTCATCACAGAAGACACCATCGACAAGCTGTACGGCATGCGTCTCGTCAGCTCACTGGAAAAAGCAGGCATCAAGGCGAAAATGATCGTCGTGCCGGGGACGGAAAAATCCCGCTCCCTTCCGATCGTCAACAGCATCTACGGAGCGCTGGCAGACTTCGGCCTTGGAAATGACGACATCCTGATCGCATTGGGCGGCCGCATCGTCGGCGACGTCACCGGATTTGCCGCAGCCACCTGGCACAGGGGCGTGCGCTACATCCAGTTCCCGACATCCGTCCTCTCGCAGATCGGAAGCGCCATCGGCGGAAAGGTCACCCTGGACATCACAGCCGGCAAGAACCTCGTAGGCATGTTCTACCAGCCTGCTGCCGTCTACATCGACCCCTCCATGGCGAAATCCCTCCCGCGCCGCTACCTCCACAACGGACTTGGCGAAGCTGTGAAACTGGGCTGCGTCGCTGACAAGGACCTCTTCGAACTCTTCGAAAAAGCAGGCTCTGACATGGACATCCTCCGCGTCCTTCCGGAAATCATCCAGAGATGCGTAGCCATCAAAGCCCACTATGTAGAAATCGACCCGGGCGCGAAAGGTGAACGCCGCATCCTTGACTTCGGCCATACCATCGGAGGCGCTATCGAACGCTGCTACCGCTATGACGATGCCAAGATCACCCACGGCGAAGCCACAGCCATCGGCATGAACCTCATGACCCGCCGCTCCGAACTCCTGGGCCTCACCGAGCAGGGCGCCTCAGAACGCCTCGAATACGTCCTGAAATCCCTCTCCCTTCCGACGACTGTCAACATCCCGGATGAAATCCTCACCGCCCAGATGTACAAGGACAAACGCATCACCGAAGGAAAAATCCAGCTGACACTCCTCAAGAGAATCGGAGAAGGCTTCCTCCACACCGTACCCGTCGAAGAACTTCCAAGGTACGTGAAGACGAAATAAGAAATCGAAGAAAGGAGCCGTGAAAACGAGTGATCGTCATTCACAGCTCCTTTTGTGTTAGTCTTTTGGCGAAAAGGATCTGATATTTTGGAAATCCGTGTACTCCGTTATTTTCTTGCCGTCGCGCAGGAAGGAAGCGTGACGAGGGCGGCGCGGGCGCTGCACCTGACGCAGCCGACGCTTTCCCGCCAGATCAGAGAGCTTGAAGAAGAACTCGGGCAGACGCTCTTTTCAAGAGGCGGGCGCGAGCTGTCTTTAACGCGCGAAGGACTGCTCCTCCGGCAGCGGGCTGAGGAAATCGTGGGCTTGGCTGAGATCACGGAGAAGGAATTCCGTTCCCTTGGCGAGAAGACAGTAAGCGGCGATCTTTCCCTCGGCTGCGGGGAAAGCAAAGCGCTGTCTTTTGTGACAGATGCACTGAAAGTTCTGCAGGATGAGCACCCGCTGATCATTCCCCATTTCTTCAGCGGAAACGGAGAAATCGTCATGGACCGCCTCGACAAGGGCCTTCTTGATTTCGCCGTCCTCATGGGCGCGGAAAATACCGAGAGGTACTCCTCCCTCCCTCTTCCAAACCATGACACATGGGGCCTTCTCATGGATAAGGATGATCCGATGGCACAAAAGAAGGCCATCACGGCAGAAGATCTCTTGGACATCCCGCTCATCCTTTCCTCTCAGTCACTCTCACGCGACGAGCTTTCTGGCTGGCTCGGATTTCCCATGAGCCGCCTCCACATCGCCGCGACGTACACGCTCCTTTTCAACGGCTCCCTCATGGTCCGCTCGGGCCTGGGCTATGCCCTCTGCTTCGACCACATAGCGCCGTCAGGAAAGGACAGTCCCTTCGCCTTCCGTCCCCTCACCTCGCCCCTTTCCCTCGTCTGGAAAAAACATCAGATCCTCTCCGCCCCGGCAGAAGCCTTCCTCGCAAAGATCCGGGAAGCAGGGGAGAAATAGAAAAATGCTGTGAAATCACGATTCGATTTCACAGCATTTTTTAGGCTCTTCACGGAAATTTGGGGGATGAATAATTTTTAGGTAAAG
>OKSB01003687.1_pt1 | contig 11902 bp, 10 predicted proteins | sample 1601171 | NCBI WGS metagenome assembly OKSB01 (sample SAMEA3541496, study PRJEB24748) | human gut metagenome | biome: human gut; feature: human-associated habitat; material: faeces | place: China | collected 2012 | reverse complement strand
GCGCTCTTTGATGTTGAACCAGTCGTTAATGACTTTTACACCGCATGGGTTCATCGGCGCTTCACCAATCCCCATACCAATACGCACCAACACGAACTGCGTAAAGCTGTGCACCATGCCAGACATGGCCTGGAACAGTGACCAGAAGAACATCCCCAGTCCCAGCATCAGGCGTGGGCCTTTACGATCCAATAGTGGGCCGCAAGGAAGTTGCGCAATCCCGTAAGCGAGTGAAAACACGGAGAGCAAAGCGCCGATTTCGGTGGCACTTAATCCCAATTCTTCACGAATCGTTAAATTTGCTACCGACAGCGAACTGCGGTCGAGATAATTGATTACCGCCGCAAAAAATAATAACAACATGGCGGTGGTTTGAATGCGTTTAATTCGGGTACTGCGTTGAACTAATCCATCTGGTGGCACGGGAATATCTGCCGACGAAGATGGAGTAAATGAAGAACGCGGATCGAGGGTGATATTTTCTTTTTCCACGCCGGACTCCTGTATTTATAATTTTAATTGTTTACGTAATTGTGCATTACGCAAGGTTGACATTAACGGCAGGTTAAAGTTTTAGGACTTTACTACCGCTCACAAAAACATTTTTAGTCGACTGATTGTGAGCATAGGTAAGCGGGAATTTCCCGGTATTTATCTTTTGATAAAACCGTGCACCCGCTAATAGTTTGCTGTTTTTAATCCGTACTTAATGAGCATAACGCGTGTTCTCATTAATGGATCGAATCATTGATTGTTTAGCTGAATTCAAATGGTTACGGAGCGCAAGGGTGGCATCAAGGTCACTGCGGCAAATCAGAGCGCTGAGAATGGTCATATGCTCATCGACGGCAATGATATTGCGCTGTTTAAGATCGCTTTCGTCCCATTGATAGTGAAAATGAAAGATGACTGAGATGATCTCAAGCGATTGATCAAAAAAGATATTGTCGGCAGCCGAAAGCAGTAAGGAGTGAAAATCTCTGTCAAGTTGCGAGAACATGCGAAAGCTATTGCCGATGTTGTCACGCAGTAGCCGATGACGTTCGAGCATGGTTTTCGCCTGCAGCCAGCGGGGATCATGATCAGGCAGGTTGAGAAAGTGCTGAAGTGAATGTGTTTCGAGCATTTCGCGTAGTTCAAACAGCTGCTCGGCGTAGGATTGATCGAATTGCTTCATGCTCCACTGGCCGCGCTTTTCGCTTTGAATAAGATTATAACGGCCGAATTTTAAAAGATATTCTCTTACAACCACCGGGCTGACACCCGCGGCCCGAGCCAGTTGCAGTTCAGAAAAAGTTTCCCCAGGGCGTAACTGGCGCTGGTTTATCATCGTGAAAAAAGCCTGCTCAAACACTTTGTTTTGTTCACTCATTGAAGCGGTAGTACAGGCGAAACCGTCATCATGGTCAGGTTTACGCGCAATCACATAGTCGTTTCCAACCTGCGTTAAGACGCCGCATTCGCGTAAGTGGCTGAGAATATGACGTACTGTAGTGCGGCTGATGTTGTACATTTCCGCCAGCGCACTTTGCGATGGAAGTGGGGAAGGGATATGCCCCCGCGCCATATCATCAATGACCTGGTTAATCACATTGTGGCGTAAATTTTGTGAACGACTCATATTTTCCTCCTTGTGAGTCCATTAAAACCCGATTTAAAACATTTTTATGCGTGTGTTTTCACAAAACAGATTTTCCGTTCCGCTGCCATTTTTCATTTTCATTGATATCTAAGGCAACAAAAAATGGAGAGCCGAATCATGTCTACGATGAATGTTTTAATTTGCCAGCAGCCGAAAGAATTAGTCTGGAAACAACGCGAGATACCTATTCCGGGTGACAATGAAGCATTAATAAAAATTAAGTCTGTCGGGATTTGCGGTACCGATATTCATGCCTGGGGTGGAAATCAACCATTTTTTAGTTATCCACGGGTTTTAGGCCATGAAATATGTGGGGAGATTGTTGGGCTGGGTAAAAATATTGCTGATCTTAAAAATGGTCAGCAAGTTGCTGTGATCCCTTATGTTGCCTGTCAGCAATGCCCAGCGTGTAAAAGCGGGCGTACCAATTGCTGTGAAAAAATTTCAGTCATCGGCGTGCATCAGGATGGCGGTTTTAGTGAGTATTTGAGCGTGCCGGTGGCGAACATTTTGCCCGCAGACGGTATTGACCCGCAGGCGGCCGCATTGATTGAACCTTTCGCTATTAGCGCTCATGCGGTGCGTCGCGCAGCCATTGCTCCCGGCGAGCAGGTGCTGGTGGTCGGGGCGGGGCCAATCGGTCTGGGCGCGGCGGCAATCGCTAAAGCCGATGGCGCACAGGTGGTGGTGGCGGATACCAGTCCGGCGCGCCGTGAACATGTGGCAACGCGTCTGGAGTTGCCCGTGCTGGACCCGTCAGCCGAAGATTTTGACGCGCAGCTGCGGGCGCAGTTTGGTGGTTCGCTGGCGCAGAAAGTGATCGACGCGACAGGTAATCAACATGCGATGAATAACACCGTGAATCTGATTCGTCACGGCGGCACGGTGGTATTTGTCGGCCTGTTTAAAGGTGAGTTGCAGTTCTCCGATCCGGAATTCCATAAAAAAGAAACGACGATGATGGGCAGCCGCAACGCCACGCCGGAAGATTTCGCTAAAGTCGGTCGACTGATGGCGGAAGGGAAAATCACTGCTGACATGATGTTAACCCATCGCTATCCGTTCGCCACGCTGGCAGAAACCTACGAGCGCGATGTGATTAACAATCGTGATTTGATTAAGGGTGTAATTACTTTCTGATAAGGCGAGATTATTAAAGTTGCCATGCAGCGTCCGGGGAAGTGTTGGGCGCTGTTTTTTTGTTTCTTAATAATGTGTTGTAAGCCGTAGAAGGTGTGTAGGTCGCACCTTATGCGACCTACACATCAGTCAGAAATTACCCTTCACGTTCCACAACTTTAATTTCCACCATGCCGATCCCGAGCTTACGCGGCGAGTGTCCGAGGATATTCCCTTCGTTGGTTGAGACAGGTTCCGGCGGCACAATTACCAGTGTGTCGGCATCGGTTGGGTTATCGAAATGCAGTGTGGTGGTGGTCACTTCATTGCCCAGCACAAGAGTTTGTTCTTCATTGCCTACGCGTACCGGAATAGGACGGCTGGCGTTATTGCCGTATGCTTTGGCGGTAATCACCAGGTCAAATTTCTTCGGCAGCGGATGCTTGTACTCGATTTTTACTTCATCGCCCAGCTGCGCGTTGGACCAGCGGCCCCACGACTCTGGACGGGAAATCCCACTAAACTGTTTCACCTCTTCTGGCGCACCGGCGACGTTGAAGATGAAACTGTCGGCTTTGTAGCGAATATCGTTATCAACAATTTTCAGCGTATCGACATTGCCTTTATAACGCGCCATGTCGATGACCGTATCTTTAAATGCCGTTTTGCCCTGCCATGTTGTTTTGTCAACATGCTGAACAATTTGCTGACCGCCAAGCTGCCCTTGCGAGACACACCAGTCGGTGGAGAGTGCCAGTTCCGGAGCCCAGAGTTGTGCCATCTTATAGCAACGGTCAACCCAGACGAAATTGTCGCGTGGAGCGAAATCGGCCAGCTGGAAACGCAGCGGTGCTGAGTATTCGCTTTCCGGCAGCGGTTCCACGCGTTTGTCTGAAACCCGCAACAGCAGCGGCAAACGGAAATGGCTACCCGAGAAGGCAATCATGTTTTTCTGCTGGTCGATGGTGAACTCTTTCATCTCTTTAGGGAATTTCCACAGGCGGATGATATCCGGCTTCCACGCCAATGTTTTCTCTTTGATATTGAGGAAGATTTCCGACATCGACTGCCCGGATAAACTGCTACGACCAAGTCCGAGATAGTTATCGCCACCGAGAATGTCCAGCACCGTCGCGCCGTTATCCATCGTGTTACGCTTCACTGCCAGCGTCTCTTGCTGCGGCTTGTCGCCACGAATGACAAAAAACAGGTTATTGCGATCCTGCTTATTGAGGTATTTCCACGCCGTGTTGTTCATCGCTAAATGGTCAGAAGAGACGACGATGACGGTATCTTTAAACCACGGTGACGCTTTGATTTTGTTGATAAACGCCGCGATATTCTCCTGGCTGCAACTTACCGCGCTGAATGACTGGTTCGGCTTACCGTCAAAATCATATTTTTTGCGGTTACAGGTGCGCGAGATAAAACCATCCGGGTGATGGGTATCGACCGTCAGGGTAAACAGTGAGAATCGCTGACCTGAGCGGGAAAGCTCTTCAAACTTTTTCCACGCTTCATCGAGAACGGTATCGTCGTAGAATCCCCAGTCGTTGCGATAGTGCGGGTCGGCCACCACGCTTTTCAGCTCTTCTGAGCCGTATAAGTGGTCGAAGCCATGCGACTTCAGGAACACATCTTTACCGGCAAAACGCAGATTCGCGCCCTGCACGAAATAGTTCTGATAACCCGAGTTTTTCAGGATATCGCCCAGACAGATGTTCTGCGGGAAGAAGCTGGAGACAGAGGCGGAGGCGTTGCCTTCAAAGGGGGCAAACAGCGGTATGCCGCACTGAGAAGCCACCATGCCCGCAATCGTGTAATCCGTTCCTGGCAGCTGCTGCGTGTGGCTGAAATCCAGGCCTTCATTTTTCAACGCGCCCAGTTCAGGCGTGAGATCCGGGAAAGCTTCGTTATCAAAATAGGTCCGCTCGAGACTTTCGCCGTAGATATAAACCAGGTTGAGTTTCGGGTCAGGGATAGTTTTCGACGGCTCTTTATAATAAGCCGCAAAGTCCGGGTCGCCGTCGCGTGACTGGGATTTCACCAGTTCCGTTATCTGACGAAATGCCGGGCTGGCATCCACTGAACCCAGCGCCAGTAAGAGCGCCAGCAGGCTGTAACCAAAATGGTGCGGATGATGGCGACGACGGCGCAGGATCCAGCCCAGCGCACCGAACACCGCTGTCAGCCCCAGCACAATGCCGATACCCGGCAGGATGTATTTGCTGACGCCAGCACCGGTCAGGCTGTTGGTTAAGGTATAGAGAACCGCGTCGTTAATACCATCGCCAGTAAAATAGTCGCTGGCAAACAGGGTGATATTTAAAACGACAAATAGCCCCAGCACCGTTAATGTGGCTGCAAACCACCAGGTGTTACGTCCCGCTTTCCATGCGTAAATCAGCACAGAGGCGAGAAAAAGGGCGAAAGAGAGTAGTTCTGACAACGGGCGATCCTCACTAAACCGGGCCGTTTAGCCAACGTTTAAGCTTTTTGAGAAGCACAATGTAATGGCGTCGCCATATTGCTGCAATTCTAGTGTCAAAAAAATGCGATGTTGTTAGGAATTAGTTTATAAACAGACTTTTTTGATCGCGGTCGCTTCCCGTGTAACAGGGGGAAAACCGTCCAGGAGCAGGGAAAAGGGCAGGAGAGAGCCGCGTCAGCCGGGTAACAGCTAAAACGCGGCGTTTCGCGGTTCAGGAAATGAAGTTCAGCCCCTGCTTTAACACCAGATCGCAGGCTTTGGTTTTCACCTTTTCTGCCAGCGGAGTCGTTCCGATATTATCCAGATTGAGTTGCTGACCATCTTTAGTTTTCAGCAAACCCTGAATGCCATCCAGATAGTTGGTGTCTTCTTTTTGCTCTTCACTGTTCAGGCCCAGCTTTTCCAGCACCTGGTTCTTGATGTTTTCGGCATCGGTTACCGACGCCAGCTTTTGCTTCGCGCAGTATTGCAGAATGCCTGCGGCATTGTTCATGTTATCTGCGCTTAAGGCCTGGTTTCCGCTGCTAAGCAAGTTAGTTAATGACGCGAGCGACCAACCGCCTTCCTGTGTCGTGCTGTTTTGGTTGCCAAGTTCGCTGGCGGCGCTGGAGAGCGCATCTTTCCAGGACGCAGCATGCACCCCGGTGGAAATTAATGCGCTGGCGGCAATGGCACAGCACAGAAGATGTTTAACAGTTTTCATCATCATTACTCAAGGTGGAATTGTGTCGCAGTATACCGCCAGAAACGGGGATTAATACTCTTTACCCGTTACCCGGCTACGGTAGCTATCCCAGTTGAAGATCACCCACAAACTGTTACCCAGGCGCATACGGTCCATCACGCGTTCGCCCAGCAACTTGGTCATCTCTTCCATATTACTGTTGGTCAGCATCCCGGTTGGGCGTTTGGAAGAAGAGCGGCGATCGACGATCTGGTTGATGATCACTTTTTCGTATTTCGATTCGGTCTGCACGCCGATCTCATCGATCACCAGCAGATCAACGTTGCTCAGATCGTTAAGCAGTTGTTCTTCGCTGGTACCGCTATTCCTGAAGGTATCTTTCATCGCCGACATAATATCGGCCACGGTGATGATCAATACGGATTTACCGCGTAGCAGCAGCTCGTTGCAGATTGCCGCCGCCAGATGGTTTTTGCCGGTTCCTGGCTTACCAGAAAAGATGAAGCTGGCGATGTTGCCGTCAAACTCTTCGACATACTGGCGCGCTTTGCTTAACGCATTCATCTGCCCTTCACACTCAACGCGATAGTTCTCAAAGGAGCAGTTCTGATGCAGTGGACGAATACCGGAGCGGTTAAAGGTGCGCTGCATTTTCATCGCCCGATTTTCACGTTCGAGAGCGGCGGAGCGGATCGCTCCTTGTTCTTTCTGCCAGGCCAGTAGTTCTTCACCCGTTTTGAACGCAGGTTTGATATGGGCAGGCATCATTTTTTGCAGGCGTTGCATCAGGTCGCCAACGTTTTTCATCGTTACCCTCTGAATCCTGGTGGAATTTGGCTGTCAGGTTCGCTGACCGTATTCACATCTCGTTTCGGCAGTCCGCCGTTGCTGGCACGACCGATTTGCAGGCTGCGCGCCAGTTTTTGTTGCCACTGCACATGGTGAAAGACTTTACCTTCCGCCTGCCAGTAGGCAATGAATGAGGCCAGTTCTTCGGTGGTCACCGGCTCTCTTAGCGCCACGCCCCATAGCGCCGCCAGGCGGATAAAGTCGGCATCGGGTTGCCAGTCCGGATACATGGCGAATTTCCCCATGGGTACAGCAACGGGAGCGGCTTGCGGTTCCTGATAGAGTTTATCGTCCAGAGCGACATCGCTTCCCGGACGCGCCAGCTTTTCTTCCAGCGCCAGCAGTTCAGCCAGGCGTGCAGGCGTGACGGCATAAAACGCCGGGGCATTGTTAGCAAATACGGCAACCACACCGCCTTCAGCTTTTGCCAGAACGGTTTGGTGATCGTGTACCAGGGCGTCAATACCAACGACGTCCGGGGTCAAAACTCTGGAAGACATACTGTTTCTCAAATATGGAACGATGAACGAGAAGGGAGATAACTTTTATAGTAACACACGGAGGAGAGGAGGCTGTCTCTCATCCGTGTGCTTAAGCGAGGCAATTTTATACGCGAGGGCGCTTGCGGTACAACCATAATCCAGGAATGGAAAGACCGATGGATAACGCACCAACAATCGATGAAGCTGTAAGAAAGTTGGTTAACAGGGTAATCATCAACGGTTCGCTGTAACCTAACTGGCTGATTTTTACCGCCGAAATCATTGCGGTATAAGCCGATATGCCCGGGAACATAGGGATAACGGCCGCCACGGTAAACACTTTCGGATGCGCCAGATACCAGCGCGACCATTGAATACCAATGGTGCCGACCAGCATGGAGGCCATAAAAGTTGACCACTCAATATTCAGCCCGCTGGTCATTAAGATCATTCGTGAACCATGACCAATCGCGCCAAGCAGCGCACACCAGCGTAACGCCCGAACGGGAACGTTGAACACCATCGCAAAGCCGACCGCAGGAATGGCGGCGAGGATCATATCCTGCGCCAACGCTAACAGAAATTCGATCACACCCATCCGCGTAGCCCCCAAATCGCCAGTGCCATCACTACGCCGACGCAGGTAGCCAGTGTCAGCAGACTGGCGATCGCCCAGCGTGCCAGTCCGGTATTGATGTGGCCTTTAAACATATCGGCGACGGCATTAATCAACGGAAAGCCCGGCACCAGCAGCAGAACGCTGGCGGCCATCGCAATGGGGGGGGTATTGCTGAAAGTGGGAAGTTGCAAAAGCAATCCGGAAATGGTGGTGGCGGCGAAAGCGGTGAGGCAAAAGTTGATCTGTGGATGAAGATGACGTTGTGCCAGCAGCTGGCGGATATACATCGCGGTCGTACTGGCAAAGAAGGTGATGACGGCACCATCCCAGCCACCTTTATTGAGTTTACAGAAACAGGCGCAAGAAAGGCCAACCATTAAGGCTACCAGCCATCTTGGGTAACGTAATGGCTGAATTTGGCTAAATCGTTTCTCTACGCCTTTGTAATCCAGCAGATGATGCTCCGCAAGAATCACAATGTGCTGGACTTCAGTCACCACATGCATATTAATGCCGCGATCGTGATTTTTACGTGTCGATGTCAGGCATTGCCCATCTTTAATAGTTGTCAGCACTATGGCGTTCGAAGAGATAGAACTTTCGACGCTGTCCATTCCCAACGCCCGACCCAGTCGTGAGGAAAGCTCATCAACCAACGCGCTTTCCGCACCATGTTGCAAAAGAAATAATCCACACTGGATACAAAGCCGTGTTACGGCTCGCTGTTGCTCAGTTTGCATAACTCGCCCTTTGTCATAGACGTGCTGCGTATTGTTCAGATAATGAGAATCCATTTGTATCATGAAGCACGGTTGTTTTGCGGTAGGTTAAGATCAAAATTGCGCTGATTAATCCTGGTTATCGGGACAAGCTCGGTGATAAAAAGCGAATTATCTCTCGCCGCAAACAAACTATCACATGAATATTATCACTATAATGAATTTATTGTTTAGCCTTTACGAATCAGGATAAAAGATAACTGGGCGCGTTTTTTAATTTTAACAAGTTAAAACTATCAGATTTTATTGAATAAATATTGATTGTGTGATTTTGCATTCTGCGGGAAGGGATATCAGTTAATTATAAATTAAGTGAATGAGAATTCTGTTTTTCATTAAGTATTCCTAACAACTTAATGTAGATATTTTAAATGTCTCCAGGCTATTTCACCAGGTTATCATTTGATGCTAACCTTCTGACACATGCAGTGGAGTTGTTGTGCAGCAGGAGTATGCTGATATGAAAGTGAATGCTAAGGATAATTTATTCGCTTAATCTATTAATTTGCTGGAAACATTTAAGGAATGAATATCCTGAATAAACCATCATAATTTTTAGACAGTGGATGTGGAGGAAATATGTTGCCAGGATGCTGCAAAAATGGAATTGTTATCAGTAAAATACCTGTTATGCAAGCAGGGTTAAAAGAGGTCATGAGGACTCACTTCCCTGAATATGAAATAATATCCAGCGCCTCTGCGGAGGACCTTACCTTATTACAATTACGTCGTTCCGGATTAGTCATTGCTGATTTAGCCGGTGAAAGTGAAGATCCACGTTCTGTTTGTGAACATTATTATTCTTTAATCTCACAATATCGGGAAATTCACTGGGTTTTCATGGTGTCACGCTCCTGGTATTCCCAGGCAGTAGAACTGCTCATGTGCCCTACGGCGACGTTATTGTCTGATGTTGAACCCATTGAGAATCTGGTCAAGACCGTACGTTCCGGCAATACGCACGCAGAGCGTATCAGCGCCATGCTGACCTCTCCGGCAATGACTGAAACTCATGATTTTAGCTATCGCTCCGTCATTCTCACTCTTTCAGAGCGCAAGGTACTGCGGCTATTAGGTAAAGGATGGGGCATCAACCAGATAGCTTCATTGCTTAAGAAAAGTAATAAAACTATCAGCGCCCAAAAAAACAGTGCGATGCGTCGACTGGCAATTCACAGCAACGCTGAAATGTATGCATGGATAAATAGCGCGCAGGGTGCAAGAGAACTTAACTTGCCTTCTGTTTATGGAGATGCCGCAGAATGGAACACAGCCGAATTAAGAAGAGAAATGTCGCACTCATAGAAAAATGCGTCATGAGTAGTATCGGTATTGAGAGTTTATTCAGAAAGTTTGCGGGCAACCCTTATAAGCTCCATACCTATACCAGTCAGGAGTCATTTCAGGATGCCATGTCGCGGATCTCGTTTGCGGCGGTCATTTTTTCTTTTTCTGCCATGAGAAGTGAGCGCAGAGAGGGGTTATCTTGCCTGACTGAACTGGCGATTAAGTTTCCGCGTACCCGGCGTTTAGTTATTGCGGATGATGATATTGAAGCTCGGCTGATTGGTTCATTGTCGCCATCACCGCTGGACGGTGTATTAAGTAAAGCGTCAACGCTGGAGATTTTTCATCAGGAACTCTTTTTGTCATTAAATGGTGTACGTCAGGCGACCGACCGACTGAACAATCAGTGGTACATTAATCAAAGCCGAACGCTAAGCCCGACGGAGAGAGAAATATTGCGCTTTATGTCGCGTGGCTACTCAATGACACAAATTGCCGAGCAGCTTAAACGCAATATCAAAACGATCCGTGCACATAAATTTAATGTGATGTCGAAACTGGGCGTCAGTTCTGATGCAGGGTTGTTGGAGGCCGCAGATATTCTGTTATGTATGCGGCATTGCGAAGCAAGTAATGTGTTGCATCCCTATTAATCCGCATGATGCCGGGTTTACTTCCCCGGCAGTGCTTTCATTTCAGCGTACAATCGCCACATTGCTGCACATCCGGTAAGCGATAACGCTGGCAGCAAGTGCGGCGCACCAGCAGGCCGTCGCGCAGTACCACGGTACGCCAGAGTGGATTATCTTCACCGTTCGTGAGCGTTTTCTCAAAAAAGAGGGCATGGCGCAGCGATTCAACCGTCGCCTCGCCGAGCAGTTGCTTCATCTCAGTGAGATACCAGTTGATCAAATAACCGGTATTACTCCAGATAAGTTTGCCGTTGATCTCTCCCGTTGCTTCTAATGCCTGCACTACCGGAACCAGCGCCTGACTGATTAACGTTTCCATTCGCTGCTGCGGCGAATGTAGTGTTGCGTTTTTATCTTCACACACATCGACCCAGAAACAGGCGGCACGGCCGGTTTCGTGAAACTCAGCATGGAAATGTTCCGGCGACACATCTAATGCTTTTTCCTGCGTCAGTAGCGCCAGCATTAATGGTGGTACCATCAGGCCGATATACCATTGTGCCCATAGTGAGATCAGCGGTTTGTTCTCGCGGATCATCGTTGGTTGGTTGCGATAGATATGATCGGAATAGACCGCCAGTAGAGAACTTAGCGCATTCGGTGATGACCATTGCGCCAGCGTCATGGCGTTAAGCGGAGCGGGTTCATCCAGGCGGATAAACTCGAGCAAATGTTCACGATGTTTGGCGATCATCGCCCGTACGGCTTGTGCAAGCCCAGCATCCTGCGGCTGGAGATGCGTTCGCCAGATAACATCTTCATAGAGCGGTGCGGAACGATAGGCCATAATCGGGATAGTAATCTAAATGATAATGATTGCTAATCCTAGCGATAGGTTTACCCGATAGCAAGGGATTTCTCTGGCTTGCAAATGATAAAAATTATCATATGATATTGGTTATCATTATCAATGAAAGAGATGAAACCATGTTGCAACGTACGCTGGGCAGTGGCTGGGGAGTGTTGCTGCCGGGATTGCTGATTGCAGGGCTGATGTATGCGGATTTATCGCCGGATCAGTGGCGGATTGTCATTCTGATGGGATTAGTATTGACGTCGGTGATGCTGTATCACAAACAGTTACGGCATTACGTTTTGCTACCATCGTGCCTGGCGCTTATTGCTGGCATCATGCTGATGATAATGAATTTGAATCAGGGATGAAAAATCAGGGAAGAAACAAGAAAGGAAGTAAAGATAATTGGTGCGAGGGGGGGGACTTGAACCCCCACGTCCGTAAGGACACTAACACCTGAA
>OKSB01003684.1_pt1 | contig 11907 bp, 17 predicted proteins | sample 1601171 | NCBI WGS metagenome assembly OKSB01 (sample SAMEA3541496, study PRJEB24748) | human gut metagenome | biome: human gut; feature: human-associated habitat; material: faeces | place: China | collected 2012 | reverse complement strand
ACTCGACAAATTGCGGCGGCACCCAGTTGGGCGCAGCCGTGCCGGCATCGCGGCGGGCTTTCATCTGAAAGCTGCGCTCCTGCAGGCTGGTCGGGAACAGCTTTTCAATGGCACTCATCCTGCAATACCCTTTAGGCTGCCCGCGCAGCCAGATAGTTGAAGATGTCGCCCACGGTTTTGAGCGTCCCCAGGTCCTCGTCGGCAATCGTAACGCCGAACTTGTCCTCAAACGCCATGTTCAGCTCTACCGCATCCAGGCTGTCCGCCTGCAGGTCGTCGGTCAGACTGGCATCCATTGTGACCTTATCAGCATCGCAGTTCAGGGTGTCAACAAAAACTTCTTTTACTTCTTCAAAGCTCATATTACGTACCTCACATAATTTAACTAAATAAATTGACGTAATTGTCAATGAGGTCATTATACCACGTTTGTCTCGGATGTCAATATTATTAGGTAAAAATATTTATCTAATTGAATCGCCGTTTTTCTCATCTTCCGGTATTATAAAAGGAATGCACACAAATTATCCCCCTGCTGGGGCAGCCCTTGCTGACTGCGATTTGACCGCTGCTGCATATCTTCCCTGTGAAATATCCAATCGCCTTTAAATGGTTTTATTTACTTTCTCTTTTACTCTCCCAGATTATTTTCTATTCTGCAACATATTTCGCTCTAATGTGCTATACTAATACTATCCGATAAGGATGGAGGAACTTCTATGAAACGCAGCATCCGACTCCAATACAATGCCCCCGTCACACTGACCTTTTTCTTTTTGTCCCTCGCCTCTCTGGTATTGGGCTACTTAACAAACAACTGGACAACCTCGCACCTGTTTAGTGTGTATCGCTCGTCGATGACGGATCCGCTATTCTATGTCCGGTTGTTCGGTCATGTCCTTGGCCACGGCGGTTGGAATCACTTTATAAACAATATGCTCCTCTTCCTTGTTGTCGCTCCACCTTTGGAAGAACGATATGGAAGCCGAACACTTCTAAGCGGTATCCTTATGACCGCGCTGGTATCCGGCATATTGCAGTGTGTGCTGTTCCCCACTTCTGCATTGCTTGGTGCATCCGGTATCGTATTCATGCTCATCATGCTCTCCAGTTTGGCCGGCAGTAAGAATGGAGGTATCCCTATCACCTTCATCTTGGTTGGCGTGCTGTACTTAAGCCAGCAGGTATACAGTATCTTCTTTATACAAGATAATGTAGCCAACTTTATGCACATTGTCGGCGGCATTTGCGGTACAGCTTTTGGTTTTGCCGTCCGGAAGAGATAACGAATGATTGGGAAGAGAATCTTATTTATGATGATTAAGCATATTTTTCAGAAAGAACCTGTCCTGAGCATTGCCACTTGTTTGGCGATCATTTCCGCTTTCTTTGTCCCCCCGGACGCAGAATACCTCGGATATATCGATTTCCGTACTCTTGCAATCCTGTTTTCGCTAATGACAGTTATGGCCGGACTGAGAGGGCAAGGCGTATTTGATAGACTCGGGCATGCCCTCCTATCTCATACCCGCACCACTTTGCAGCTAACAGTTGTTCTCGTTGGCCTGTGCTTCTTCAGCAGTATGCTGATAACAAACGATGTATCGCTGCTAACATTCGTGCCATTTACGTTTGTCGTTCTAACTCTATCTCTATCTCTGGTGGACGAATGTCGGACAAATGTCCGCCACTTGTCCGGAGCGCAGAAAGAGCCTTATTTTGAAGCCTTGCAGCCCGCTTTCGCTCGGCCTCGGTAGAGGACTGGCCGATTAAAAGTTCGATGTTGCTCATGTAGAATGTGCCGCTGTCCAGCACTTCCACAAGACCCAGCTTCAAAAAGATCTGCAAGGCTCTCTCCACAGTGCCGATCTGCTGGCGGGTAATGGTGGCGATCATCTGCGCCGTGTAAGGAATGTCCTCGTCAAGTTGAAGCCGTCCACCATGTTTCAGCGATTTCAGATACAGCTTGAGCAGAATGTTGGAATACAGCACACCATCCTGCATACTTTCCAGCAGCACGATGGAATCATCGTCAAAATAGTTTTCTTTGAGTTTCAGGTAATAATATTTTCGGTTGTCTGACATAGGGTTCCTCCTTGGGGTTTCTCTTGGGATTCTGTACGCATTTTAAGGCCGTTTTAGGGGTCGGAGGATAAATCTATCAGCCTGCCTTTGACACCCTCGAAAAAATCCTTGATTTACAAGGGTTTTTCAGCCCCTAAAGCGTGACATTTCTCCCGTTGTTTCCGCTTGCGCTTTGCGGCGTTGATCCGCTTCATGCGTGCGGCACATTCCGGGCAGTATTTGGCCCGGTTGGAACCGGGGGTAAACAGCGCCCCGCATACGGCGCATTTCTTCGCATTCATCCGGTGGAACAGCGCCGTTTCCAGTTCCTTATCCTGCGGCAATACCGCCGCCCGAAACCACCTGCACAACAGGGAGTAGGAAATAGACTGGACACAGACACATTCCTCCCCATCGTCCAGGGCGATACAGTTTCCGTCGATGTAGTTACAGCACTCATGCACCAGCCTCCGCGCTCTGCGGTACTGGCGGTAATCCATGACGGGGATAGGTTCAGTCTTGTCGTTCTTCATAAATGATTTCTCTCACAAAGCAGGTAACCTCCTTGAATGAATTTATTGTTAAATATTCGTGCAAAGTATTGTTTTCTTCGTGCAAATGGCATATACTATAATTGCCAGCAGAAAGGGGTTGATCGTATGGCTGGAAATACCACAAACATCAGTATCCGCATGGACGCAGATTTGAAAGCGCAGGCGGACGCACTGTTTACTGAACTTGGCATGAACCTGACTACGGCGTTTAACATCTTTGTGCGCCAGTCGCTTCGTGAAGGCGGCATTCCCTTTGAAGTAAGGCTGGAACAGCCGAACAAAGAAACGGTTGCTGCCATGCTGGAAGCGGAAAGGATTGCAAAAGACCCGTCTGTAAAGGGCTACAATGACCTTGACGAGTTATTTGCTGACCTGAAAAGATGAAAGAAACCAAATATACCGTCAAGTACACGACCAGTTTCAAAAAAGACTACAAACGAGCCATCAAGCGTGGCTTGAAGATCGAGGTGCTGGAGCAGGTCGTAGCGTTGCTGGCGATGGGCGAACCGCTGCCGGATAAGAACCGTGACCATGACCTGTCCGGCGATTGGGCAGGCCATCGGGAATGTCACATTCTCCCGGACTGGCTGCTTGTCTACCGCATAGAAGATGATGTTCTGGTGCTGACGCTGGCCCGCACCGGCACACACAGCGACTTGTTCGGCAAATAAACAGTCTGCCGCCGTATGGGGAAACCTGTACGGCGGTTTTTCTGTATGCAAAAGTATGTCGTGAAACGCGACGCACTTGACAGGGGTACGCCAAAACGCGGTAGCCTTTACCGCTCCGGCCCACGGTCGTGAGACTTGTCCCTTTCCTGTCGGGACAGCTGCTCGGCGGTTTTGCGGAGCCGTTCCACTGCTTTCAACTCCTCCCGCATGGATTTCATGGCAAGCGTGTCCGTCTGCTTTCCGGCGGCCAGCTGGTCGATTTCCCGCTGCCATGCCTTCGGGGTGATCCCCTCGCCGCTGTCTTTCAGTTCTTTCAGATACCGGGCCGCTGCGTCATACAGAAGCAGTTCCCGACTGTGGCGCTGTTCAAACTGTTCCCGTTTTTCCGGCTTTACTTTGGCAAGCTGCTTGTGGATGGACTTGTACTGGTTGTACTGTTCCCACATCTCCCCGCGTTCGGTAAGAATGGCGATCCGGCGCTCAGCCTTGACGATCTTTCCCCGCAGGTCATAGTAACAGCTGTTCATATCAGCGATTTTTTCATGAAGCTGCTGCATAGACTGGATGCCGTTTACCTGCAAAAAGCTGAATAGTGCAGCGCTTTCCTGCAAAGCCCGGATTTTGCCGGTGCGGGTGCGGGGAGCGTTCAACTGCTGTTGGGCTTCCCACAAGGCGGTCAAGCTGCTTTGCTGCGTTTGTGGTTTTTCCGCTTCCGCTTTCGACCAGCGATAAAGACGGGTAATGCGAGCTTTGATTTCTTTCAGCAGCTTGTTGTCGGCGACGATCTGTCGGTTTACTTCCCCCTTGTCGGTGCGGATACCGCGCTTTTCCATTTGGCTGGCAGCTGGCCCCAGATGGACAGAGGGAATTTTATCAATGCCCTGCCGCTTGTAGCTGCGGTGGTCAATACGCTCCGGTCTACCGGCAGATTCCAGTGCCCGGTTGGTGTAGGCTGCCCACGCTGCCCGCCAAATCTCCACATTTCCTTTATCGTTCCAGTCGGTCGTATCCTCCCGATGATTTTTCCAGCCGCCTTTCCCATCCGGGATACGCTGTCCATTCTCGTCCAGATCGTATGCCTTGCGGCACTTTGCGCCCCACTGTCCATTTTCTTTCAGAGGCCGGAGCGTCAGCATGATATGGACATGAGGGTTGCCGGTTCCCTTGTCATGGATAGCAAAGTCGGCGCACATTCCTTTGTCTACAAAGTTGTCCTTCACATAGGCACGCACAAGGGCAAGCTGTTGTTCGCCGGACAGTTCACGGGGTAAAGCTGCCTCAATCTCGCGGGCAAGCTGTCTGTCTCTTGCTTTCTCGATTTGCTCCACGCTGTTCCAGAGGATAGAACGGTCTGCAAATTCCGGCGGGGCGTGGGCAGGCAGCATGATCTCCGCATGGACAATGCCGCCTTTCCGGGTGTAGTCGTGGATCATTCCGTCCCATTCATTTGTCAGCTTGGTTCCACTGCGGTAAGCAGCTGCGGCAACGGCTGAACGGCCTGCGCTGCGCTTGATGATACTGACGGGGATATGACAGAAATCTATGGGGAACACCTCCTTTCAGTGAGGGGATAACAGGCTCTGTGGAGCCGGACAAACGCAAAGCGGGTGTTTGGCTGCGCAGAGCACACAAGGGGTTTGGGGAGCGTAGCTTCCCATCGCGGACGAAGTACGCAACGCCCCCGGCAGGGCGCACAGCACCGGCAACGGTGTATAAGTGCGCCCTTGTAAACAAGGGACTTATGGCATATCCCCGGATTTTGGCAGGTTTGCAGTCAATTCCGCAGCCCCCGGAAGATAGGACAGGGCAATCAGAAATGCTTTGACCTCTGTGCCGGAAAGGCTGGAAGCCAGCGGGAAAATCCCCTCCAAAATGGCTCCGCGCTCAATCAGGCGGCGGGTGCGAACCCTGCGTTCTTCGTTCCGCTGCTTGTTCTCCAAAATCTTCTTTCGGTTTTCAAGCTGCCGAATCTCCTTCAGGACTTTCTCCCATTCTTCTTTTGAGGAGTGGGCTGTAATTTTTTCGTTCATGTCAGGCACCTCTTTTCTTTGGAAATACTCATAGATTGACCGTCCATTTCTGTCGAGCAAAGTACCGGCGCAGCCTCCGCAGTGCGGCATGGATGGATTTTCCCGCCTGTGATGGCGTGATACCCTCCATTGCGGCAATATCTTTCACTTTCATACCCAGCATATAGCGGGCGTGGACACGGCGAGCCTGCATAGGCGGCAGGGAAGAAATGGCTTCGTACAATCGCCGTATCAGTTCTTCGTATTCGGCTAATTCTTCTTTTTCTATCAGGTAGTCCTCCGGCGATGGCTGCGCCCAGCCGATGGCGGCATTTTCGATTCCATCGTTACAATCGAGGGAATAAAACGCCTTATACCGGAACATCTTGCGATCTCTGGCGGCCTCGGCTCTCTTGTCCAGAAGAAACGCTTCGACGATCTCATCGGACACCTCCACAAAAATGTCCTCTTTGCAAAATGGATAATATTGTTTGAGATTGATGGTCTGCATAGGCACGCCCTCACTCTGTTTGAAAAAGGTCATCATAGCAGCGGCGCATATTCCGCAGACCCCGACGGATGGAAACGCTGACCTTGCTGCTGTGGACGCCCTCTCTCCGGGAGATTTCCGGCTGCTTGATACCGGCAATGTAGTAGGCGTGAACACGGCGGGCCTGTGTCGGAGTGGCATGAGCCAGAGCCACCGGCAGAGCTGCTATCAGGTGCAGGCGGGTGGTCATTTCTTCTCGTTCCAGCAAAATATCTTCCGGCGATCTGCTGTGTTCCAGTGCGTAATTTTCCAGCCAGCTGTATGCGTCCAGAGAGTAGTAGGCGCGGTGGTAGACTTTCCGACGCTCATAGTTCTCCATCTCCCGCTTGGCCTGATACATCGCTGCCCATACCTCGTCCGTAACATCCACAAACTCGTCATGCCGGTAGTGGGGATACATCCACCGCAGATTGATTGTTTTCATAGGCTTACCTCCTGAAAATCGGAGAGGCGGGCAGCTCGTCCGCTGTCCGCCCCTCGCTGAGATAAGGGAAATGATCCCTTTCACTTGGTAGCCAGAAAACAGGTCATTCGTTAAGCCTGTTCTCAAAGAAATTTATAAATTTTTTTCTGACCGCCTCCACACTTTGATACACAGCCACTTTGGAGCAGCCGCACAGCACACCGATCTCTGCAAGGCTCAGCCCGTCAAGCGCATAGAGCAGGAACCGGCGGCGCTGGGCCTCGGTACAGGTGTCCAGAACAGCCATCAGCTCATGCAGTGTTTCCATGCGGCAAAGGTATTCTTCCGGCGTTTCGCCGTAGGCTCCTACACCCTCGGTGGTAATGATGTACTCGTCAAACTCCCGGCCATCCCAATGCCGCCGCTGTTCATGGAACAGGTTCTCCGTTTTGTGATCGGCCCTGTCAAGAAATTCATAGACTTCCAGCGTGACCTCCACGGCCACAGCTTGTCCGTTATAATTGATGGTAACTTCCATCTGCCTTTCCTCCATTCAGATTTTTTCGGGAAAATCTGAATGGGGCGGCGGAGAACGGCACCGGGGATAAAGTTCGGGCCATGCTGACCCGATGTTCCGGCTCCATAGGGACAAAAAAGCGCCCGGACGGCATAAAGCCATACGAGCGTCATGGAATATATTTTGCTGTTTAGTTACATGGTATAGTGCATACTTCTGACCGCATTGCTCCGCTGCTGGGAACAGGCTTTTTTTAGCTGGTGCAGGTCATGGGGACTGTGAAAAAAGGCAAAAATAGACACGGCGGCAATCCTCCTATGTGCCGCCGTGGATTTACACGGTGTTAGGTCGTCGTTGGTTTAGCGTAGACGAAAAGAAACGGCGGCTCTGAAAATCAAAGCCGCCGTTTCAAATGGGCGTGTCGATATGGCTGCTGTACGACGGCTTTTTTTCTTTTGCCGTCGTGTGGCAGTTTCTAAATCAACATGATAGGCTGTTAGTCGGTAGTGCTGCCTACCCAATTAGGATTGAAAGTTGTCATGCACTCATCGTCCCCATTCACAGACTTAGATACGAGAAGCCCATTTTTGATGTCCTCCAGGGTCTGCTCATATTCGGCAATGTACTGGTCTGTCATTTCCTGCGTCCACTCGAAAGAGCCCTCGCTGGTTTCGGCTATTGCGTGCTCGTCGGCCATTTCCTGAAGAGTTTTCTTTTCCTGTTCCAGCCATTCCTTGTACTCGTCATAAGTCCACCACTCGTAGTTGATTGCGGGATGGCTGTTATTATAATCTTCTTCGGACATCCAGCTTGCGCCATTGTCCTCGCTGACAAAGGTCTTTCCGCTCTCCTTGTCCTTGTAGCTCATAACGCCATCGGAATCATCCGTTGTGGACACGACCGTTTTCTGCTGTGCAGAATTGGCAACAGGTGCGTTTAGCGCATGAGCTTCTGTGACCCCATGCAAGGGACTTACTGCACCCAGTCCCATCAATACCGTCAGAGCCAATGCTCCGAATTTAGCTTTTACCATTTTGCTTTGCCTCGCTTTCAAAAATTATAGCCGTCCTCTTGAGGACAGCTATAAGATAACAAAATGATTTGGATATAGTTTGCAAGGAATATGGAGTTTAGATGGAGTTGATAGCACCTCTTTCTTGCGGCATTTCAAGCCAGAACACCACGCCTTTGCTTGTGTTTTGGATACCATATTTTGCGTGATGCAGTTCCATGATTTTGCGGACGATATAAAGTCCTAAGCCTGTTCCCCCGGTATTACGATTACGGGAGGTATCCGCTCTGTAAAATGCTTCAAATAGATGGGGTATCATTTCCTCTGGAATATGGACGCCTGTATTTTCAACTTTGCAGGAAACGGTATTTTTATCGTTCGACAAGGATATATAGATTGCCTCGCCATTCGGTGAGTAGCGAATGGCATTTACCAAAACATTTTGAATGGCTCGTTCCATCTGTGCCGGGTCTGCATCACACAGGATTTTGTCAGGAATATTCACAGAAAGAGAAATTTCTTTTTCAGACAGCAAATCGGTCACATCAGCTATTTGTACCCGAAGAAGCTCTGCAAAATCAATCGTCTTATATTCCGTTCTCTGCTTTCCGTCTGTTTTAGATACATAGAGCAGTTCTTTCACTAATGTTTCCATTTTTTCAACAACGGCCAGCGACCGCTCCATATATGCCTCTTGATTTTCATATCCTTTGACCTTATTGAGCATCCCCATTAAATGACCCTTCAGAATTGTCAAAGGCGTTTTCAGTTCATGTGATGCCGCCGAGAAAAATTCCTGTTGCTTTTTTTCAAGTTCTCGCTCTTTTGATATTTCGGCCTCTAACTCGGAATTGCTTTTTTTCAGTTCTGCCAATGTATGCTGTAAATTATCCGACAAAGTATTTAAGCTGTCCGAGAGTATTCCTATCTCGTCTGAACGATTAGAATTTCCGTGCGGCTCAAAATTGAGCTGGGCCATTTTTTGCGATGTGCTGCTTAATTCAATAATCGGTTTTGTTATATAGCGTGAGTAAATGACAGAAAACAAGATGGACATAAAGAAGATTCCCAATATAACCAGCGGAACGGTTTGCCAAATCGCCTCTGTTGCCTGATTGACGGACACCGTATCACTTTGCACATAAAGGGTATAGTCGCTACCTAACAGGGTGAACACATAGCCTGCTTCTGTCAGTAATTCGTCACTTGTAATAATTGCGCTATCAGGATTTTCTTGAATCGTAGCAATAGAATCCTTGTCTGTTGTTATCGTCAATTTGTCACTTGAATATAAAATATCTCCATAATCATCTTCAATATAGGCAGTTGCTTTTGTCTGTGCGGTGAATTGCTGAACAAGTGAATAACATTCCTCTAAGGAACCAGCCTTTTCCAATACTGGCACTAAATCATTTGCTTGCTTTTGCAATTCTGCACTAAGTCGATTGCTATAAGTTTGGGGAATATATCTCGCCATACTGAAAACAGAAAGCAAACATACCAAAATCAAAAGAACCGTTGTCGCTAAAAAGAGCTTTGCCGTTAGGCTCGTTTTAATTTTCCTTATCAATTCTGTATCCCACCCCTCTAATTGTTTTTATATAGTCAGCATTTAACTTTTTGCGAATGTTCTTTATGTGACTATCAACGATCCGATCTTCGACCTCCAAATCGTCCGCCCACAATCGGTCAAGCAGCATTTGCCGAGTAAAGACCTTTCCCTGATTTTCAAGCATAAGCCTAAGAAGCGCAAACTCTTTGCTGGTCAAAACAACCTCGTTTCCGTCTTGATACACATGAAATCCATCAACATCCATATTCAACTCTTTATAAGTAAGCAGGGATGGATTTTGATTTTCCGTAGTCCTACGGCGAAGAATAGCCGCAATCTTGCATAGCAGAATTTTGGGCGAAAAGGGCTTTGGAATGTAATCGTCAATCTGCTGTTTGAATCCCTTTAGTTGGTTTTCTTCGTCCGAGAGCGCAGTAAGCATAATAATCGGAACTTGCGACTTTTGGCGAATGACCTCACATACACCATAGCCATCAATCTTGGGTAGCATGATGTCCAGCAGGACAAGACTAATGGTATCATCAAACTTTGCAATTCCGTCTACACCATCGTCAGCAATCACAACCTCATATCCTGCATCGGTCAAATGGTTTTTTAATATATCTTGAATGTCAATATCATCTTCAACAACTAAAATTTTCTGCATAAGCCTACCTCCTAACATTCAATTATAGCAAAGAAATATGTATCTATTATGGAGAACTCAAGATTTAGAAAGATTATTGTAATTATAAGTTACCTCTGTGTTGCAAAGCAAGCGCGAATATGAATTATAAACTTCAACCAACTTGCATATAGCAACATTCCACAGTCAAAGTATGAATTATACAATGTAACTGGGTGATGTTATATGGCGAAAGTTGAAGATTGTCCCGGTTTTGAAACCTTCGGTGCAGATGTCAAAGCCGCACGAGAGGCAAAGCGTCTGGCACGAAAAACATTGGCAGAAATGGTTGGGATTGAATGGCGGTATCTTGCCAACATTGAGAATCAAGGTGCGATTCCGAGCCTGCCTGTGATGATCCAGTTGATTAAGGTCTGCGGACTTCCCGTGGAACGGTATTTTAACCCGGAGATCATGCGGGAAGAAAGCGAACAGCGGCAACGGGTCAGCCACAAGCTGAAGCTTTGCCCTGAAGAATACCTGCCGATTATCGAAGGTGCCATAGACGGGGCGCTCAAAATGGAACAGACTGCGAAGCAGAAGGAGGACGCATAATCGCGGCCTCCTTCTGGCATTTCTATATCAAGGTTCCCGGCACTTTTCCAAAAGTTCCCGACACCTCTGCTGGATTTCTCCGGTTTCTGTCACAGTCAGGTCACGGTCATTTCCAGTAATCTTATCTTCCAGAAAGTTGGCGTATGTACCCAACAAAGCGTTCCGTAAATCCTCCGGGGTTTTCTGTATTTCAGCGCTGTACCAGTCATTCCGGTGGGGTTCCCATGCCATCAATGTATAACCGTGGCTGGTCTGAACCACCTCATACAGTGGATCATCATCCAGATATGCCTGAAACACTTTCAAAATCTTTTCAAAGGTCAGCATTTCCCGCACCTCCCATTCAGCTGCAAATCAGTTCCCTGATTAAAATTTCCTCAATCTGTGCCGTTAATGTGTTCATCAGCCCCACCCAACGCATAGGGTCACAGGCTTTCAGTTCTTCCGTGACACCCGCAGTCTCCATCATGTGAGGCAACATGGTGTCCACGCGCTCCTGCGCTGTCCGGTCAATCTCTAACAGGTGTGGATACAGCTTCTCGCTCATCAGCAGATGGTTGTAGAGAATGGGGCGATGTTTCTTTAGGTAGGATTTTCTCATCCTGCCGTACTTGCCGATAGAAGTTTCCGGCTGTTCAGAAAGTTTTAGGTTGGGTATATCATAATCTCCACAACGAATGTAAGTCAACTTACTCATATTCATTCTCCTTTGCTCCGTGATGATTAGACTGCTGCGCTGGCTGCTATGCTGCCTTTGCGCGGTTCTTCTTTTGGTAGCTGCCCGATAGTAGAAAAAACACCTTTTTTCATATCCTCAGCCCGGATCAGGGCTTTCTTAGCGTCCATTTCCGCTTTTTTCTTCGCCTTGATTTTGTCCTCATACTGTTTCTGTGCGCCGCTGGCTTTCCGCTTCAAATAATTCTGATGAAGCCTGTCCTTGCGTTCTTCTTTTTTCTGCAGTTCTTCCTGTTCCTCCGGGGTTAAAGGAACCGGCTGTAAGGATGGTGGGATATAGCGCCCTAAAAAATTGAAGTAGATTTCAATTTCCTGCGTGGTGTCCTGGCTGCCTTTTCGGGCGCGTTCGTGGACAAGGATTTTCTCTACAAACTCATTGAGCATGGTGTTTGTCAGAGTGTCAAAATTCTCATACTTATCAATTAGGGCTATAAATTTCTCTGCGGATTTCTGGCTTTGCTCGTAGCCGGTAACAGCCTTTTCCAGCTCTGCAATTTCAATCTCAAGTGCGTCCTGCTCTTTGGCATACTGTGCATCAAGTGCCCTATATCGTGCATCCGGCAGCTTGCCGAGGGCGTTGTCCTCATAGATTTTGCAAAT
>OKSB01003678.1_pt1 | contig 11922 bp, 9 predicted proteins | sample 1601171 | NCBI WGS metagenome assembly OKSB01 (sample SAMEA3541496, study PRJEB24748) | human gut metagenome | biome: human gut; feature: human-associated habitat; material: faeces | place: China | collected 2012 | reverse complement strand
CTACGAATACTAATAAAAAGACAAATAGTGGTGAACAAGTTGATAATGTACCCGCAGTAACAGCCACTTTTTTCTTTTGTACCATGCTGCCAGCAATAGCCAAAATACCTAAAATTGGAATAAATCTAACAAATAAAATAACCAATCCAAGTGTTACGTTAATAAATGGTGTATTTGCTGCAAAACCAGCAAAAGCTGAACCATTATTACCACCTGCTGAAGAATAAGCATATAACAATTCTGAAAAACCGTGTGCACCGCTGTTATTTAAACTATCCGCAACTTGAGGAACTAGGGAAGCAATCCCACTACCTACAAGAATAGCTACAGGTGTTGCTAAACAAACAACTACGGCCCATTTCATCTCATAAGGCTCAATCTTCTTACCTAAATATTCTGGGGTTCGTCCAACCATTAATCCAGCCATAAATACAGCTAAAATAACAAATCCTAACATTCCATATAAACCACAGCCAACACCACCAAAAATTACTTCACCTAACTGCATTAATAACATTGTTACCATTCCGCCTAATGGTGTATAACTATCATGCATTGAATTGACTGAACCATTTGATGCTGCTGTTGTAAAAGCGGCCCAAGTTGATGATCCAACAATTCCAAAACGCGATTCTTTACCTTCCATATTTCCGCCAGCTTGGTCATGGTTACTAATATCGACAATTCCATTTTGTTCTAATTGTGGAGTTGCCATCTGCTCACTAACAGCAATACTTCCAAGTGCTGCTACCAGCATAATTCCCATTGCGACAAAGATAGCAATACCTTGACGACTATCTTTAATTCCCTTGCCAAATGAAAAACAAAGAGCCGCAGGAATCAATAATATTGATACAACTTCTACTAAATTACTTAATCCAGTTGGATTTTCCAATGGATGGGCTGAGTTAACGCCATAGAAACCACCACCATTAGTACCTAATTGCTTGATTGCAATCTGACTGGCCGCAGGTCCTAAAGGTACTGTCTGTTCTGTAATTTCAGTACCATCTTCTAAAACAATTGGTTCGGCCAATTTAACAGTTTGGTACTCATCAATACTTTGAGTTACACCTTGACTCACTAAAATAATTGATAAGACAACTGATAGCGGCATTAAGACATAGATTACAGATCTTGTTAAATCAACCCAAAAATTTCCTAAGCCTTTAGCCTTAATTCTTGTAAAGCCTCTAATCAATGCATATAAAACTGCTAGTCCTGTTCCTGCAGAAACAAAGTTTTGAACCGTTAAACCTAACGATTGTGTTAAATAACTTAATCCACTTTCACCACTATAAGCTTGCCAGTTAGTGTTAGTAACAAAACTTATTGCTGTATTTAACGCAAGGTCCCATGTTGTTCCTTCAACCTTTGCAGGATTACCCGGCAAAACTCCTTGCAGCATTTGTAATAAAAAGACAAATACTAATCCAAATCCACTAAATATTAATACACTTACTAAATACTTCTTCCAAGACATCTCTTCATCTTTTTTTACATGTAAAACTCGATAAATGAAATTTTCACATGGTTCTAAAATTCTTGATAAAAAAACTTTTTTACCGTTCATGACTTTATTAATGTAAAAACCTAACGGTACTGCTAAAACAACAAGAACGATTAGATATCCTAGATATTTGACAAAAATATCCATTACTGTTTATCCCCCTTAATTAATATCACTGTAAGGTAACCTAATATTGCAACACCGATTACCCCAATCACTCCTACGATTACATTCATAAGTGTCCTCCTTTTACACGATGAGTTTAGCATGAATAAAATTAATGTAGCGTTAAGTTAAATATTAAAGATATTAAGATAGTATTAATATCTATTAAAAAGAGAACTAATTAAGTTCTCTAATATTGCCGTGATAAAAATTGAATCATTCCCATACTTCGAGGATGCTCAAATATTTGCTCTGGTGTTCCTGCTTCTTCAATAATTCCATTATGCATAAATATAACTTTATTCGAAACATCACGCGCAAACTGCATTTCATGAGTCACAATAATCATAGTCATACCTTTTAACGCTAAATGTTTAATGATTTTTAAGATATCTCCTACCATCTGAGGATCTAGTGCACTTGTTGGTTCATCAAATAAAAGTACCTGTGGTTCCATACATAAAGCTCTTGCAATTGCAACCCGCTGTTTTTGGCCCCCAGAAAGTTGTGTACTACTCTTTTTCGCAAACTCAGCCATACCAACTTTTTGTAGATATAATAAAGCTTTTTCTTCAGCTTCTTCACGATTGCGATTTAGTACTTTCATTTGCCCTATAACACAATTTTCTAAAACTGTAAGATTATTAAATAAATTAAAGCTTTGAAAAATCATTCCAACATCACTACGATATTTATTAAGATTAAGTTCTTCTTTTAAAATATTTTTATTACAATACAATATCTCACCATGATCAGGAATCTCTAATAAATTAAGACATCTTAAAAAAGTTGATTTACCACTACCACTTGCTCCAATGATACTAATTACATCACCTCGATTAACCTCTAAATTAATATCTAGAAGTACCGGCAGGGCTTGATAATGTTTTTTTAAATGTTTAATAGTAATAATATTATCACTCATAAATAATTTCCTCACTTTATCTTAATATTGGATTATTTATTCTTTTTTCAATTATATTTAATAAAATTGTCGCAATTGAGGTTAAGCACAAATAAACCAGGCATGTTATTAAGAAGGTCGCTGAATATGACATTGTTGATCCAGCAATACTGCTAGATTGGAAAAATAATTCTACAACCCCAATCACATTTAGCATTGAACTATCTTTAATATTAATAATGAATTGATTCCCAATTGCGGGAAATGAATTTCTAATTGCTTGCGGTAATATAATATGCTTCATAGTTTGAACCCTTGTCATTCCTAATGATAACGCTCCTTCACTTTGCCCACGATCAACAGATTGAATTCCTGAACGAACTATTTCTGCCATGTATGCTCCAGTATTAATAGAAATGATCATAATTCCGGCAGTAAGTGCATTCCATTGAAAAAAAGGTCGCAATCCATGATAAAAAAACATAGCTTGAACCAGCATTGGAGTTCCTCTAAAAAACCAAATATAAATTTCTGAAATTATTTTTAATGCTTTTTTTATTAGTACAATAATCTTTTTATCTTTAATATCTATCGTTGTTGCACGAATCGCTCCAAATAGCAGTCCAATTATTAAACCCGCTATTGTTCCAACTAATGCCAAAATAATTGTTATTTTCGTTCCATACCAAAATAAATCAAAGTTATCTAAAAAAATCGTAAATGATTTATCAAAATCAAACATGATTATTCTCCTTTAGGCTGACTACTACTATATTTACCCATCATTTCATTTCTTTTTTCTGATGAAATATTATCAATGCATTTTTGTACTTTTTTAAATAAAGTACTGTTTCGACTACCCTCTTTTAAACCTATTGAAACTGCGGTATCTACTTTAAACCCTTTATTTTGTTCAAATCTAACAATCGCTAGATCTTGATTTGTTTCTAAAATTCCTTGGGCCACAGGTAATTCCGCAGTAATTCCATCGACTTCACCACTTTGTAAAGCAACCAGCATTTCAGGATAAGATTGTTTAGGTGTAGCATGATCAACTCCATTAATTTGATCAATTACTGTATCATAACTTGTTGACATCTATCCTACGATCCTTTTACCAGAAAATTGTTGAATATCAGTATAATTTTTACTAGCATCATCACCCCGTACAATCATAACCATTTCAGATTGATAATATGGTGTTGTAAAATCTATTCCTTTTTCACGCTCTTCATCAGCTGTCATTCCTGCAATAATGGCATCTATTTCGCCTGATTCAAGTGCAGGTTGCAAACCATTCCATGCTAATTTTTTTATAACCAATTTTTTATCAAGACTTTCTGCTATTTCCTTTGCGATATAAACATCATAGCCATCAGCGTAACCACTGCCTTCTAATTCAACTGCGGTATCACTTTGTGTATTTGTCTGCCAGTTAAACGGTGGATAATTACATTCCATTCCAACTACAAATACATCACCTTCATCAATACTCTTATTCCCACTATTACTCTCACAGCCACTAATTAATAAAGCTATTAATAAAAAAGCTAATATTTTCTTCATTTTATCGTTTATTCCTTTCTTTTTAATATTAAATATTGAAATAAGTTAAACCATTATTTTATCCTCCTCTAGCTATTAAAAGTCTAGCATGCTAATAATTAATATAGGATTAAAGAGTTGTTTTAAAATATTAAAAAGACATAAATAAAGAACAAATTAAATTCTTTCTAATTAACATTTATTAATGAACATATGCTTTTTTAGTAGAATAATGTATTATTGATGATTTATTTAAATATGTAGCCAACTCCTTTATTTTCTCAGTGGCTTTTTACAACGACAAAAAAGAATTGGATTTCAAAACCAATTCTTTTTTATAATATTAATTTTATTATAGATTAATCCTCTGCTAAAACTTTATCCTTTTTCATTAAAATCGTTATTAGAACAATTGTACTAATTAAAGAAATTATTGTAATCGCAATGTTGCTGGCATCACCCGTATTTACAGAATGATTTTTGTTATTTGTATTTGTGTTAGAACTATTATTTGTTTCTTCAACCGTTGGTTCTTGTGATGGATTATCAGTTTTATCAGCGCCTGATTGATCACTATTTTTTTGCAAAGTCAGATCGTAAACTCCCACTGTCCCAGATACTTCATAAGCAACAACTAATTGTGGTTTCCCTGTAATACTATCATTACCTGCAATAAAATGAATTCCTTCAGGTGAATCATCACCACCAATATCTGTGCTAAAATCACGAGAATTAATATAATTAACAAATTCTGTTTTTTCTGGATTCGTAATGTCATAAACCATTATACCGCCAATTCTCTCTAATCCAATAAAAGCAAATGTTTTATCTTCGATTTGACCAATTGTCACAGCTTCTGCTTCAGGACCTTTTTTACCAGAACGATCATCTATTGTAGCATCATCATTAGAACAGTTAAAATTATTTGGCAAATATGCTGCAGTTTTGACTTCAAAATCATTTCCTGTTGTATAAATTTCTTGTAATGACTGCTCATCAGCTTTAAAAATTGTTGATGATCTTCCCCCAAATAAATAATCATTTTCATTATTAAGACCATCATAATCACTAGTATCGAAGAACGTGACCTTACCAGTTAAACCACTGTTATCAGCCGCTATTTTACCAGTTGGTGAAGTTTTTCCTTTACCAAAATTTACCTCTATTTCATTTGAATAACCATTCCAGTCACGACTATCTCCTTCATTAGCAGTTATTAAATAATCGATTCCATCAACCGTGTAAACAGAAATAGCATCAGGCATCCGAATTCCTTTTAAAGAATCATATGTTTGTGCATTATATTTTTCATCTTTTTTATCAATATCAATTGCAATTTTACTATAATCTTCAAATCCTACTGAATAAATATCTTCTATTTCAAGACTATTTAAATCTAATTTAGCAATCGCATTAGCTTCTTGTAATGTAATATATGCTTTAGAATCACTAACTGCAATATATTCTGGTTCTAAATCTGTTGATGGCAAAACACCTTTTTTCAAAACAATTCCTTTTTCTATTAATGCATCTCGTTGACTATCAAAAGCTGTGAAGTCAACAGTTTTTGCTTTGTTTGTTTTGGTATTAATAACGCTTATACTACCTTTTGGATCAACTGCTCCAGTATATCCGTCCCGAGGTTCTCCTTCGTTAGCTGTTAAAATTTGTCCATCATCATTAGTAAAGACAACCATATCTGGTTGAACACCTACTTCGAACAATTGCTTTAAAGTTATTGTTCCATCTTGATTACAATCAAATAAAGCTACTCTACCATTAGCATTAGTCTCCTTACCTTGAATCGCAACAGCCAATGAGGTTCCATCATGACTAACTGCTACTGATGTCATATCACCATATGTAAAATCAGCACTTTGTACTAACGAACTAATATCAATGTCATTACCGTCCAATAAGTCTATTTTATCCTTATTTTCGATATTTTTTAGGGCAATTGCTGTTAAATTTCCAGATTGTCCATTAACAGCATAAGCCCATCCTGTCACTGTGTTATAATCAACTATTTCAGTTACTCCCCCATCACTGTTAGTTGTTCCTGAATCATAACGAGCTGACTGTTCTAGCGCTAATAATGCTGAATTGTTTTCATAACCAGTTGTTTTTTCACCACCGTCACTATTTTTAGTAACAGTAAACGCATCGATTTCTTTACTATCAGGATTAGTTTGATCACCAGCAAGATTATAAACCTTTACCGATATTCGATTATTTTCAACATTAAATACTGCATAACTAGGACTATACTCTTGATTCCATTCTTGATTTCCAACTGGTAATGAATCTCCTTCTAGGTAAGCCGTAGAGCCACTTTTACCATTAGCTAAGATTGGATAATCAGCATTATTATTTTTATCTAATGTTTCAAACGGTGTATAATATTGCATATCTGAACAACAGTTCCCCGTAATATAAATTGTTCCTTGAGGATTATTAAGTGTATCTAATCTTTCACTATTTCTTTGCCCATCTTTTAAAACATAGCTACGTGAATAAACATGATCATGTCCGCCTAAGACAAAATCCACATTATACTCATCCATAAGTTTTTCAAATCCTGCATCAACATAGTTTTCAATATCATTATCTGCTGCATGTTTAGCAACTGTTTGAGTAGATTTATGATGAGTGACTATAATCCATTGATTTTGGTATTCACTAGTTGCACTCTTTAATGTTTGAGCAAAATTATTGATGATTGCTTCTGCCTCTGAATTATCTCTAGAGGCACTTGAAACATTAGGATTGTTTGCATTTTCTTCGTCATTTCCCCCAGGATAAGCACTAGTATTTAAAGTGACAAATAAAACATTATTATATAAATAGTAATAGTTTCCTTGAGTTTCCATATCACGGCGTTCACTAAAATCATATTGACCATCACTATTTGGTGTCACCCCATTAGAAGCTGCATTATTTTTAATTTCATTTTCAGTAGCCTGAATATAATTTCCGTGACTTTGACTAGTTCCACTATTTTGTCCTCTAAACGTTGTTTTAACTTCAGTTAATGATTCCATTTGATTTGGTAAATTAAAATGATCTGCGAACATATAGTGTCTATCATGATTTCCAACAGCTGGAGCATATGGAATTGATGTCATTTCTTCTGGTGCAAAAAAAGCCTCATACTCGCTTGATTTTCCCCAGTTTTGATCTTCAACTTGATCCCCTGCTGACACTACTAAGTCAACACCTTGTTTTTCTAAAGTTTCCATCATAGTTGCCCAACCGGTTTGATTTGTTTCATCACTTGGGTTCCAACCTTCAGAATTAATTTCCTTGTTTTCCTTTATTTGTGGATCGCTTGTAAAACCAAAAGTAAATTCATTGCTTGATGGAGTTGTATAATTATATTCCTTTGACCAAGTTGTTCCCCCATCATTTGAAATATAATAAGTATACTTAGTATCTGGTTTTAAATTACTGATTGTCGTTTTACATACTAATTTTCCAGTATCAGTATATTTATCACTTTTTATTTCGGTTGGCGAAGTCAATGGTTTGGCTGTTACATCATAAGTTTGATCACCAAACTGAATTTTTGCTACCGTCGTTCCTGCTGGTGCATACCAATTTAGATTGATTGATGTCGTTGTTGCCCCTGGCTGAAGTGTTAAACTATCCACACTAAATGAACCAGTATGGCTTTCACCTGCAACCTCACTATAAGTATCTTGGGCATAACCTTTAGTCAAAATGTTATTTTGACCAATCAACATTGTCGATAATGTTACTAAACACAGGACCCCTTTAATAATTCGATTATTTACTTTTTTCATATACTTTTCCCCTAATTACATATTTGTACGTAGTGTACTAAGTAAATTTATCATAGCCGTCAATTTCTAACTATTTCTATTTTGTAAATTTTAAAATAAGATTTTGTAAATAAAAAACTATTTCCAGTTAGAAATAGTCTACCTTTGTTTTCATAGCATCATTGCTACAAAAATTTGAATTATTCCCCTAATAGCAAGACTAAAACCAATTGTTCTATTAAGTATCATTATTAGAGTACTAATCATGATCAATATTTTCCTAATAATTATTGATACTTTGGTCTTTTACAGGGGTCCTTCTTTATTCAAATAAATTAATTAAATCAAGTTTTTTATTGTTTTTGATAATTTTTTTCAATTTTTGATTTATAAACATCTTAATTATGCTTTCTCGTATAGCCAACCATAATAATAATTGTTCCGACAATCATATTTAAAGCTAAATTCATAATCATCGAAAATAAATTGACACCAGATATGTAGTTGGCAGGAATATTAGTAATATTTGATAAATAGATACATAAACCAATCTTATACCAAATATTCAGCGTTGTTTTTACCCATATCCATATGACTATATATACATACAAATTAGTAAACAAAGCAATAACCAAAGCTTCATGTAAAAACCAGTCTAATGAATACACCTGAACTGAAACTACATAAAGCAGTGGAATTACCCCTATACTGGCTACAATAATAGCTTTAATAACAACATTTTCTTTAGCTTGAACTAAAACCGTTAAAATTATCCAAGCATAAATAATTGCTGCACTACTTATTATTGACCACGTGAAACTATGATTTAGGTAATAATTACATAAACATGGTACAAAGATTCCAATCATCATTACGATTGTGATAAAAAGATAACTGATCTTAATGATTCTCTCCTTGTTTTCAATTGCTTTTATCTTTGTATAATTGATTAGATTTTGAACTGTCTTTTTCTCACTTTTATCAACTACAGTACCACCAATCAATTCATCAATACTCATCTTTAAAGCCTCACTTAACGGTAATAATAATGAGATATCGGGACACCCGATTCCACGTTCCCATTTTGATACAGCTTTATCACTTACATTGATTAAATTTCCTAATTGTTTTTGAGTATACCCAAGATTTTTACGAGCTGATAAAATTCGTATCCCAATTTCTTTATTATCCATAAAATTACTTCCCTTCTACGTCCTAATCCTAACATAAAAGTTATAATTTTACTATCGACGGACTGTTTACCTCACTAGAATCCTTGATCTATAAAAAAAGTTGTAGTCAACCTACAACTTATTGAAAATATTCCTTACATAGTCAATAGGATATTGTGTAATTCTACTTACTTCATCTATATCTTTTTTAGCCAATAATAGATTTGTAATTACTACATCCATTGCTTCACCAATTTCAATCATATGATTATCGGGATCAAAGATTCGTACTACCCGCTGTTGCCAATTATATTTTTTGATTGGGTGAACATATTTAATATTTGGATATGTCTCCAACTTTTTTATAAATTTATCAAAATCATCAACTTCAAAATATAATTCCATATTACAAGCTTTATCACAAACCCAATCACTAGGGACATCAACGAGCCAGGCAAAATCTTTTTGTAAAGCAAAACCACCATCAAAAGTAATATTTAAACCATGATCTAAAATTATTTTTTGATCGAACAATTGCATATAGAACTGTTTAGAAACTTCGAGATTTTTGACTGCTAAGACAGTTGCTTCTAATTTCATTTGATTTTACCCCAACATCTGCATTGTTCTAAACGTTTTCCCTGATCCCCTTGTTTTTCGTCATAAGCATACGATTTAGCCAATTTGCATGGAAAATCTTCACATTCACCACAATGATTTAATTCTTTTGTTTCTACGCACGATTTAACCGGACAAATTTCACCCCAAAAAGGATGTTCGATATTAATACATCCAGCACACCCAATCCTGCTTTTAAACTCACATTCACTACATATAATTCCACATCTCGATTCAATCATTTTCATCACCATCCTAAGCAAATTATAACTTAGAACTTATATATTTCATTGTAAAAATCCGCCAAGTTCGATAAATATTTCTTAGGAGTTGTTTTTGTAATCTGCTTAAACACTTTGTTAAAATGAGCCTGATCAAAATAGCCCCCTTGCAATGCTAAAGATAAAAAATCATCTTCTTCTATTTGCTTTAATAAATAATTAAATCTTACTACCTTAGCATATTCCTTACCACTCAAGCCTATGTAATTATGAAAATCACGTAATAATTGTCGTGAAGAAAGGTGACAATCACTAGCTACCTTTTCTAAACTAACATTTCCGTGATCCTGATCAATAATTTCTTTAGCTCTAATCAAACGAGCTGGTAATAAATTAACTTTTCTTTTTCCCGTAAAATATTTATTAAAAGCTTTAATCAACTGTTCATAATCTTTACATGATTGATAAAGTAATGATAACTCTTCATCAAGCTGCACATCTAAATATCTCAATTGCTGACGCTGATTTACAAGTTTTTTTTGATGTAAACCACTAATTTGATACAATCCTCCTGGTCTAAATTCTACAAAGAAACGAGCTGGGGCTTTTTGCAAATCATTTTCTAAAACCACGATTTCACTCATTGGACCCCAAAAATCTCTTCGAGAGCGTCCCTGAAAAATAAAACAGCCACTAGCATCAGGAATAATATGAAATAATTTTGATGAGGCGGGAACTTCACTAGGAAAAGTAATTGTATAATGAGCAATAATATCTTTTAATTCTTCAGTAGGAGCAATATAAATATGATGATTTGTTTTATTAATATAACTTCCCTTATAATCGAAATTCTTCATTAATTTAATCCCGAGCAACTTGGCTGTACCGATAGCTATATCCGAATAACCGGAAAAATCACAGTAGATTTGAAAGGTGAAGAAAACAGCTCCTAAAAATAGTTGTATGCTTCCCAACTGTTGGTAATTGCTAAAAACAATATCGACCAATCGGCTACAATTATCGGCTATCACCATTTTCTTAAATAACCCGTACAGTATCTGCTGCATTCCGTCTACTGCCTGTCCATAATCGAACGTGCGAACTTTCAAGAACTGCGGCAACAAGTTAGTAGCCCTTTCGATAGGACCTGCCACTAATTGAGGAAAGAAACTGATAAAAGCAAAAAATGCCACCATATCATGTGTAGGTTTCATTTTATGCTGATATATATCAATAGTATAGCTGAGAGCCTGAAAAGTGTAAAAGCTGATTCCAACAGGAAGCAGAATATCTAATGTTACCCAATCCAACTTAATCCCGAAAGTCTCAAATAAGGACACAAAGTTCTCAGAAAAGAAATTAAAGTACTTAAATATGCATAACACCAACAAATTCAATGTAATATTAGCCGCACATATCCATCGTTGAATCAAACGACGTTCTTGCCGCTCTATCAGGATTCCGCTAGCATAACTACACAAAGTAGTAAATGCTATTAAAATTAGAAAACGCCAGTCCCACCAACCATAAAAGATATAACTACTGATTACAACAAATATATTTTGTAATTTCAAACGTTTAAAAATAAACCAGTATCCGATAAAAAACAATGGCAAGAATATTACATATTCTATTGAATTGAACAACATAACAGTTTAGAAGGCTAATTTAGTGTGGGGATTATAACGTCGTTATAATCTGTTCTATTACTCGTGGGAAATGTTCGTACTCTAAAGCGTGTACCTTCTCGGCGACATCCCCAGGAGAATCTGTCGGAAGAACGGGACAGGTCGCCAGAAAGATCGTATCTCCTTCATCATAGTGTTCATTAATATAATGTATAGTAATACCGCTTTCTTTTTCACCGGCAGCAACCACAGCCTGGTGAACACGATCTCCATACATCCCCTTCCCGCCGAACTTCGGAAGAAGTGCAGGATGTATATTTATGATTTTATCGGGATAAGCATGCAAAAGTAAATCCGGCACGCGGACAAGGAATCCT